>OIXX01000181.1_pt1 | contig 50271 bp, 47 predicted proteins | sample 1588161 | NCBI WGS metagenome assembly OIXX01 (sample SAMN03283274) | human gut metagenome | biome: human-associated habitat; material: feces | host: Homo sapiens | place: Peru | collected 2012 | reverse complement strand
ACCTCCAAATCATCGGACATGAATTACTCCAGTCCAACAATCGGGGTGCGGTTCAGTCATGGTTCGGGGCGTTCTCGTTTTCTTGAAAAAGACCTGTCGAATAAAAACGACCTGACTGAGCCGCCTATGCCTTGTGCATGGCGATAATATGCTCTATCTCGGCAAGATTCGAAGCGAAATAGATACCATGCTGGCGTTCCCCCGTGGAGAAGCCATCGTCGATCATGTATCATCCACTGGAACACCAAACGACGCCAGACACGACTCGGTGGACACACCCCGGAGGAATTCCGGAGAGCGTCCACCGTGGTCTGAGCCTGTATCCTAATAAACAGCGTCCAACAATCGGGGCGCAGTTCATGCCGGGCACCAGAAGACTGACGAGGTCATAGCCATAGTCATTCGCGAACGCTCTCGCCTCCTCGGCGTCGCGGCATCTGCTTCTCCTCCCGAGCGGCGCCCCCAGGAGCATCCTGTTCTGGTCGCAGAGCCACGCCTTCCAATAGCACGTGCGGCAGACGGGAGGCTCGTCCTTCTCTGCATGAATGAACTTCCTTGTATGGCTGGAAGTTATCGTCACAGATGATTCCGCAACCACTTACCTCTGTTCAAGCGCCGCGTTGACCTGTGCCTTGAGTACAGGCAAGGTCTCGGCCTCGAACCAAGGATTCCTGCTCATCCATAGCTGGTTGCGCGGCGACGGATGCACCAAAGGGAAGAATCCCCGGCCGAGATAGGCGTCATAATCGCGTACCACGGTTGTAATGCTGTCCGAATTCTTGAGATGCAGGTACCTGCGGACGGCATACGCGCCTACAAGCACAGTGAGCCGAACATTGGGCATGAGCGCCAAGAGTGCAGGATGCCACTGCTCGGCGAATCCCTTGCGCGGCGGTAGATCGCCCGACCTGCCATGTCCCGGAAAATAAAAGTCCATGGGGAGAAGCGCCACCCGCTCAGGATTATAAAACGTCTCGCGAGAAATACCCAGCCAATCGCGTAGACGCTCTCCTGACTTGTCGTTCCAGGGGATGCGCGTCTCTTCCGCCACCGAGCCTGGTGCCTGCCCGATGATCACGATGCGAGCGCCAGCCCCGACGGAGTAGAGCGGATCGATGCCGCGCTTGGTGTAGTCTGCATTCGCCCCATCAGCCTTTATGGCATTAAAAATCGCAAGGAAATCCTTGTCCATGTCGAAACCATCTCCTTGGCGACATGCGCCGTTCATGCATATTGATTACTCGTTTCCCACAAATATACCTTGCCTTTGCACTGCAAGGTATATCGTAGGGATTATTCTCATGTAGTAATTTTTGTCTTTCTTCCAGAGCGAATAGGCGGAGAACAGGAACACGCCGCCGAGGAAATGTACAGCAGGACAAACGAGATGTTCATGGTGCCGACCATTTTCGAACTTGGTCTCAAGAGGGTGATGTTGACGAAACACGGGCGGCGGCTCATGCGAAACGGTTTCTCGTATTAGGCGCTGTGCATGCGGCGAAGATGGATGCGATACTCTCATTATTCGTATCAGGGCGGATACGGTTCGGTTATGCGACGGGGGAGATGCTGTTTACGTATGACGGACGTGGGGACAGGTTGGGCAACTGTCGCTGGTATACGAATCTACCGGTCTTGAAACCCGGGCTGGAACCGACTGGCACGGTGGCGGGTCTGAGGCGGTTTGATCTGGTGGATGCGTTGTGCGTGGGCCGGTTGGAGGATATTCCGGCCGACTATGAGGGTCGTTTGGGCGTTCCCGTTTTCTTGAAAAAGACCTGTCGAATAAAAACGACCTGACTGAGCCGCCTATGCCTTGTGCATGGCGATAATATGTTCTATCTCGGCAAGATTCGAAGTGAAATAGATACCATGCTGGCGTTCCCGTGTGGAAAAACCGTCATCGATCATGCGTTGCAGCAACGCCTTCATATCATCGTAGAAACCGTTGAGATTATAGAAAATGCAAGGCTGCGTCAACTGGTCAAGACAGACTTTCGACACGACCTCGCTGATCTCCTCTAACGTTCCTGTGCCTCCAGGAAAGGCGATGAACGCGTCGCCAAGCTCGATCATGCGCGTGCGCCGTTCGGTGATGTTCGGCACGATGGCGAGCTGGGTCAGATTCTTATGCGCGACGCCCTTGTCCACGAACATCTGCGCTTCGATGCCGGTCACCTTGCCGCCATGCTCAAGCACCGTGTCGGCGATGACCGCCATCAGCCCCTCGTCGGAACCGCCATACACCAAACGGTGCCCGTTCTCGGCAATCCATATGGCCAGTTCCACCACGGCCTGCTTGTATACGGGGTTGTTGCCTTCGTGAGCTCCTAAATACACCGTGACGTTCATGCTTGTACCTCCAACATTCATGGGATGATGTCGCACGCCCAACCGCAATCAGACAATAATCAGATAATCAGTGTAACGAACTGATGCTCGCAAACCAATCGAAAGTGGCGAAAAACACTCGCAAGCCGTGCATGTCTTTCATGGATGTGCAAAAGCACCGTACTCGACCTGCCAAATTCATGACATGTCGCATACGGGGCAAGGTGAAGAGGTAGCGATCCTGCTGCGCCAGATCGCTGCCGTTGCACAATACTTTTCCCTCCGTGGGATTGGTAAGCTTGGAAATCAGCGATCATAGTGGTTTTGCCAGCGTCGGAAGGTCCGGTGATGGCATGTACCTTGTCGGCATAGAAGTCATGGTTGATGTTCCGCAATACACGTTTGCCGCCCTGTTGTGGTTGGGGCGGGGCATCGTCCTGTGCGTTGCCGGGCTGCTGCGAATACGAGAAATTGTTATCGGTATTGGAATCCTGCGAGCCGGCAGAGTCGTTGAAATCATTTGCCTGACCCTGTATATCGCGACCGAACTGCGCCCTCTGGCTGGTCCGCTGCGATTGAAGCTGGAATGAATCTGAAAGTTTTCTGAATTAAAAATGCGACATGGACGGGATATTCATTGCGGCAATGGTGTTAGGCTAACGCGTATGCCTATAAAATCCGAAGTCATTGCGAATCCCAAGTCGGAGCGTGTTCGCCGCGTGTCCGAACTCGTCGATCGAAAAGGGCGGAAACGGTCCGGCCGTTTCATGGTAGAAGGTCCGCAGTCGGTGCGTGAGCTGCTGGCGTGGCATCCGGGGATTGTCGAAGACCTCTACGTTGAGGTCGAGTCGGCACAGCCCGATGCCTCGTTTGCGACACCTGTCGTCGCGCAGATGGCGGGCAAGGCCATGCAGGCCGGCGCGTATGTGCACAAGGTCACTCATGCGGTGATGCACCGTATGAGCGCCGATGCGCAAGGCGTGCTTGCTGTAGCGGACATGCAAGCTTTTCTTGATGCATCCGCCGCTCCAAGTGATTTTGACGAACACGCGATGGTCGCCGCGTTTTGGCAGGTCCGAGATCCCGGTAACGCCGGAACCGTGATCCGTTCCGCCGATGCGGCCGGCTGCTCCGCCGTGGTATTGGTCGACGACTGCGTGGACGTGTTCAATCCGAAAGTGATCCGCTCCACCGCGGGATCACTGTTCCACCTTCCGATTCTGACCATGGGAACGGACGACTTCTTCGCATGGTGCGATACTCACGAGTTGGCAGTGTATGCAGCCGATGTATACGGTACGGATTCCCGACAGCCGGAATCTTTGACGGATGTAATCGCCGCGCCGGAAACGCTTGCCGGAGCCAAAGCGGTGTTGTTTGGCAATGAGGCGCGTGGATTGACCAAGGAAGTTTTGGAACGAACCGATAGGATCGTGTCCATACCGCTCTATGGCAAAGCGGAATCCTTGAACCTCGGCACCAGTTCGGCGGTAATGCTGCTGAGCTTGGCTATGTCGAGTCATGTTGAAAGAATGTAAAGTCGGAAAACGTTGAAATTGCGCGTTTTTCGCGTAAAACAAACGGGAAATGAGAAAGGTATCTCGTGGCAGAAGGTGCGGTATTCGACGCCCAAGCGGTAACCGATGCGGTTGCCGAGGGCATCGCGAAAATCGAAAACGCCTCCAGCATGGAGGAATTGAAAGCCATCAAGACGCAGTACGCCGGAGCGGAATCCGCGATGACGCAGGCCAGCAAGGCCATCGGCGCGTTGCCGAAGGACCAGAAGAAAGACGCCGGCAAGATTATGGGCAAGCTGCGCGCCGATTTCGGTCGTGCGTATGGCACCAAGGAACAGCAGGTCAAAGCCGAGGAAGAGGCCCGTGCGCTTGCTGCCGAAACCGTGGACATGACCCTTCCGGTCAATCGTAAGCCGCTTGGCGCGCGCCATCCGTTGCCGAAGCTGATGGAGGATGTCGAAGACTTCTTCATCTCCATGGGCTGGCAGATTTCCGACGGTCCTGAAGTGGAAACCGAATGGTACGACTTCGACGCGCTGAACTTCGGCCCCGATCATCCGGCACGTCAGATGCAGGATACCTTCTACGTCAAGGGCAATCAGGCCAAGGACGCCGCGGGCTTCGTCGGATCCAACATGGTGCTACGCACCCAGACCTCCTCCGATCAGGTGCGTGGTCTGCTCACCCGTGGCGTGCCGCTGTATATCGCATGCCCGGGGCGTGTATTCCGCACCGATGAACTCGACGCCACCCATACGCCGGTGTTCCACCAAGTGGAGGCTCTTGCGGTCGACAAGCATCTGACCATGGCCGACCTGAAGGGCGTGCTCGACAAGCTTGCCGTGGCCATGTTCGGTCCGGAAGCCAAGACTCGTCTGCGTCCGAGCTATTTCCCGTTCACCGAGCCGAGCGCCGAACTCGACCTGTGGTTCCCCGATAAGAAGGGTGGCGCAGGCTGGCTCGAATGGGGTGGCTGCGGCATGGTCAACCCGAACGTGCTGAAGTCCGCAGGCCTAGATCCCGAGGTCTACACCGGCTTCGCCTTCGGCGTCGGCGTGGAGCGTACTCTGCTGCTGCGCCATGACATCAACGACATGCACGACCTAGTCGAAGGTGACGTGCGATTCAGCGAACAGTTTGTGATGGGGGAGTGATTGACCCATGCCAATGGTTGACATTGATTGGCTCAAGGACCATGTAGAGGTTCCGGAAGGCCTTACGTACGAACAGCTTGCCAAGGATCTGGTGAAGGTCGGTCTCGAAGAGGAAGAGATTCACACCTCCCAGCTGGTCGGTCCGATCGTCGTCGGCTATGTGGTCGACGCCACTCCGGAACCGCAGAAGAACGGCAAGATCATCAACTGGTGCCACGTCGACGTCGGCGACGAATACAACGAGACCGATGAGAACGGTAACAAGGTGCCGCGCGGCATCATCTGCGGCGCGCCGAACATGGCTGCCGGCGAAAAGGTCGTCGTGACGCTTCCTGGCGCTGTACTGCCGGGCGATTTCAAGATCGAACCGCGCAAGACCTACGGCCATATTTCCAATGGCATGTGCGCCTCCGAACGTGAGCTTGGATTGGGTGATAACCATGACGGCATCATCCTGTTGCGCAAGTACGGCTTCACCCCGGAAGAGTATGAGAAGCTCCAGCCGGGCGACGACGCAATGCACCTGCTGCACTTGGATGAGCCGCTACTGGAGATTAACATCACTCCGGACCGCGGCTACGCGTTCTCATACCGTGGCGTGTCTCGCGAATACCATCATTCCACCGGTGCCGCCTACACCGATCCGGCTGTCGCTCTGAACGAGAAGGCGCCGATTACCAAGGGCCTGCCGGAAGGCACCAAGACCGACATCGAAGTGATCGTCGATGACAATAATCCGATTCACGGTGTGGTTGGATGCGATCGCTATTACGCTCGCGCGGTCAAGGGATTCGATCCGGCCAGCCATACGCCGAATTGGATGCGTCGCCGCCTGGCCCGCGCAGGCATGCGTTCCATCTCTTTGGCCGTGGACGTCACCAACTATGTGATGCTCGACTTGGGACAGCCGATGCATGCCTACGATCTGGATAAGATCGAAGGCCCGATCGTGGTGCGTCGCGCCAACGAAGGTGAGAAGCTCACCACACTGGACGGCAAGGATCACGATTTGAGCGTCGAAGATCTGCTGATCACCGATTCCCCGAACGGTGAGCGCGGCTCCCGTGTGCTCGGCATCGCCGGCGTGATGGGCGGCATGTATGGTGAGGTCACTGCCGAAACCAAGAACATCCTGCTGGAATCCGCGCACTTCGATCAGGTGTCGATCGCGCGTTCTGCACGCCGTCACAAGATTCCGTCCGAAGCCTCCCGTCGTTTCGAACGCGGCGTGGACGATCAGCTGCAGCCGGCAGCCGCCCAGATGGCCGTCGAACTGATGGTCAAGTACGGCAATGGCGAGCCGAGCGAGCACCCGACTGACTTCAATACGGTCTCCAACCGCCGTCCGATCCTGTTCAAGGCTTCGGAAGTGGCTCGTGTGGCTGGACTTGACACGGATGTGAACACCATCAGCGACATTCTTACCGACATCGGTTGCTCCGTCGCAGGAGGCGGCAACGGCGAGTTTTCCGTGGTGCCTCCAAGTTGGCGCCCCGACTTGAACGAGCCGTGCGATCTGGTTGAGGAAGTGGCGCGTCTTGTCGGATATGATGAGATTCCTGTCACCGTGCCGCCGGCACCGGTCGAAGGCAAGGTCGGTCTGACTGCCGAGCAGCTGCGTAAGCGTCAGGTTGCCGATGAACTTGCCGAATACGGCATGGTGGAAACGTTGAGCTATCCATTCGTCGGCGATGAGGATTACAAGAACTTCGCGTTGGACGCCGCTGAGACGAAGAACGTCAGCGTTGAGATCGCCAACCCGCTCGCCGGTGATCGTCCGTTCCTGCGTCGTGACATTATCCCAACGCTGGCACAGACCGTTCAGCGCAATCTGCGTCGCGGCGTGGAGAATGTGTCGCTGTATGAGATCGGCCACGTGTATCTGTGGGATCCGAACGCTCCGGCGATTCCGGCGCTGCCGGGTGCCGTCAAGCCGACGGACGAGCAGCTTGCCGCGCTTGATGCTGGTCTTCCGGACCAGCCGATGCATGTCGCTGGCATTCTGACCGGAAACGCCGTTGACTCCGGTTGGCTGGGCGAGCGTCGCGTAGTGGATTGGTCTGACGCCGTCGAGGCGGTGCAGCGCATCTCCGACCGTATTGGTGCAGCTCTCACGCTGGATCAGCCGAAGGCTGAAGATATGCCGGCACAATGGCATCCGGGCCGTGCGGCTCGCGTGATGGCCGGTGACGTATTCGTCGGCATGGTCGGCGAGCTTCACCCGCACATCAACGAGGCGTTGGGCTTCCCGGTCCATTCCGCGGCCTTTGAATTGGATTTGACCGCGTTGTTCGCCACGTTGAGTGGCAAGCCGGTGCAGGCCAAGCCGATCTCCACCTTCCCTCCGGTCAAGCAGGACCTGGCTTTCACGGTGTCCACCGACGTTACGGCCGCTGAACTCAAGCAGGTCATCGTCGAAGCCGCCGGAGACAGTCTTGAAAGTATTGAGCTATTCGATGTGTACACCGGCGATCAGCTGGGCGAAGGCGAAAAGTCCTTGGCTTACGCGGTCACGTTCCGCGCTCCGGATAAGACTCTCGCTTCCGAAGACAGCGAAGCCATCCGCAAGCGTATTGTGGATGAAGCGTCCAAACTGGGTGCGCAGCTGCGTGCCTGATCCCGACCTTCCCAAGAACAGAGGATGATTATGAACGAACCGGAACAGTATCAGCCGAATAACACCGACGAACGTCAGGAGACGGCTGATGCTGCTCCGGTTTCGTCATCTTCTGACGCCGCTGCGTCTTCACAGCCGGAGTATGGTCAAATCAGCCAACCCGAATATGGCGCGATGAGCAGCCAGCTGCCAGTCGGCTACGATCCATACGTGTATGGCGCGCCTGAACCTGAACCGCAACCCACGGATGCCGCTCAGCAGCAGAATACGCAATACCGAACGAGGCAATACCAAACGGGACAATACCCTTCAAATGGGCAACAGCCAATGCCTCCGTACAGTGCGAACGGACAACAGAATCCATACGGTGCCAATCCGTATGGGCCAAATCCGTATAATCCGAACCAATATCCGCAACGGGGCAATATGCCCTACCTGCCGAATCTGGATCTCAACGATCCTCGGCAGAATCCCGCATACGGCCATTGGGATGCCTATGCGATCATGTCTCTCGTGTTTGCCGTGCTGATGCCGGTGCCGGTCCTTCCTGCGTTGGTCGGCGCGATCTCGATGTGGCGTACCAAGAAGCTCCATATGAAAGGGCATGGTCTTGCCCTTGCCGCGGTAATCATCAACGTGCTGTACACCTTGGCCGTGATTTGGTTGGCGATGCATGGACTTTCCGTCGCTGACCTGTATAACGAGGCATTGCAGAATATGTTTGGCGGTGCAGGATCAGGGCAAGGAGACGAATCGATCACCGCCTGATTCGGCGTGTTTCCCAGTCTTTTAATAATCGTCATAGCCACGCAGTGACCACTATACGACACGAAATGAATGCATAATTATGCAATGTAGTGCATAAAGTGTATGCTGAATGTGTTTTCAGTGAGTCAATGAAAAGAGACGAGACATGGCCAAATACACAGTAGCTGTGGCCGGCGCGACTGGATATGCAGGAGGCGAGGCCCTCCGTATCCTTGCGGCCCATCCATATTTCGAAGTGACGTGCGTGGCCGGGCATTCATCCGTTGGTGACAAGCTTGGCAAGCATATGCCGCATATCCCGCAACTTGCCGACCTTGTGGTGGAAGACACCACTCCGGAAGTGCTTAATGGGCATGATGTCATTATTCTTGCCCTGCCTCATGGGGCATCCGGCGCATTGGCCTCGCAGCTTGATCCGAATGCTGTAGTGGTGGACTTGGGGGCCGACCATAGGCTTGAAGAAAAAACCGCATGGGATGAGTTCTACGGCGGCGACTTCTATGAGCACTGGACTTACGGCATGCCTGAGCTCATTACAGGCATTGCAGCAGACGGTTCCTACATCAGGCAGCGCGAGTCTCTTGCCGGAACCAAACGCATCGCGGGACCGGGATGCAATGTGACCGCCACTACGCTAGCGCTCCAGCCAGGTGTGGCCCAAGGACTTGTCGAACCGGTCGACATTGTGGCTGACTTGGTGGTCGGCTATTCCGGAGCCGGCAAGAATCTGAAGCGTACCAACCTGCTGGCCGCAGAGGCCTTCGGATCCGCATTGCCGTATTCAGTGGGAGGCACGCATCGCCATATTCCAGAGATTCTGCAGAATCTCGCCCATGCGGCAGGCAAGAACGCTTCCGATGCAAGTGAATTCACGTTGGGATTCACTCCGATTCTCGCTCCGATGGCTCGAGGCATTCTCGCCACGGTTTCCGCCAAACTCACCGACAAGGCTTTGGCGATGACGGACGAGCAGATCAGGCAGGTTTGGCTTGACGCTTACAAGGACCAGGATTTCATGGTGGTTCTTCCGGAAGGCGTGATGCCGGCCACTGGAAACATCATCGGATCGAATGCCGCCCATATACAAGTGGTGATTGACCATAAGGCCGGACGTCTGCTGGCGTTCGCGGCCATCGATAATCTCAACCGCGGTACGGCAGGACAGGCTGTGCAGTCACTGAACGTGGCGCTGGGACTTCCCGAAGATGCAGGATTGACGAAGATTGGAGTGGCACCGTGAGTGTAACATTTGCGCAAGGTTTTTCCGCGGCCGGCGTGGAAGCCGGTATTTCCGCAGTCGAAGGCAAGAAGGATCTGGCTCTTGTAGTCAATAACGGTCCGCTGGATGCGGCTGCCGGAGTGTTCACTTCGAACCGTTTCTGCGCGGCTCCCGTGCAGTGGACACGCAAGATTGTGGCCGACGGTCATGTGAAAGCCGTCATCCTTAATTCCGGAGGCGCAAACGCATGCACTGGCCAGCCGGGATATGAGCAGTCCAAGGCCACAGCCCAAAAGGTCGCGGCGCTTATAGGTGCCAAAGACAGCGATGTCGCGGTCTGCTCCACGGGTCTGATCGGTGAGCTTCTGCCTCTTGACCATGTGCTTTCTGGCGCAGGCAAGGCGTTCGCGGCCCTTGCCGATACCGCTCAGGCCGGTGCGGATGCGTCCCATGCCATCATGACCACCGACACCAAGCCGAAAACCATTGAACTTGAAGGGTCCAATGGATTCCGTGTCGGCGGCATGGTCAAAGGGTCAGGCATGATCGCACCTCAGCTGGCCACCATGCTGTGCGTGATTACCACGGATGCCGTGGTAAGTGCGGGACAGCTTCAGGCAGCACTGAACACTGGAGTGGAAATGTCGTTCAACCGTATTGACGTTGACGGTTGCATGTCCACTAACGACACTGTGCTTTTGCTTGCATCCGGAGCATCCGGTATCGAACCGGATCCCGACGAGTTCAACGAACTTGTGGCGCAGGCGACTGCCTCCCTGGCGCGTCAGATTGTTGGAGATGGTGAAGGCGCGAGCCATGACATCCGTGTCAAGGTGACTGGTGCCACCACGGAAGATGCGGCGCTTGCTTGCGGTCGTGCGGTAGCGGCATCCAATTTGCTGAAATGCGCCATTTCCGGCAATGACCCGAATTGGGGACGTATTGTCAGCTCGTTGGGCACTGTGCCACCGGAAGTCGCGCCATACGATTCCAATGAAGTCACGGTTGATGTCAATGGCGTGCGTATCTGTGAGAACGGCGGAGCCGGACGCGACCGATCCGAAGTCGATATGACTCCGCGCGAGGTACACATCGACATCGATTTGCATGCGGGAAATGCGGAAGCAACCGTCTGGACCGACGATTTGACCCACGAATACGTACACATTAATGCAGATTACGAAAGCTGATTGAACGGTAATGACCAAGGAACTCAAAGGACCTGGATTCCATTTTGACGTGCATACCGATTTGCGCGCCGACCAAAAGGCGGAAGTGCTGATCGAGGCACTGCCATGGCTTGAGGAATTCGCCGGACAGCGCATCGTCATCAAATATGGCGGCAATGCGATGATCGACGATCATCTCAAGGCTTGTTTCGCTGAAGATATGGTGTTTCTGCGACAGGTCGGCTTGCATCCGGTTGTGGTGCATGGCGGAGGCCCGCAGATTTCTCACATGCTTAAGGCTTTGGGCATTAAGTCGGAATTCAAGGGAGGTCTGAGGGTCACCACGCCGGAGGCCATGGAAGTGGTGCGTATGGTTTTGACGGGCAAGGTTTCCCGTGAACTTGTCGGATTGATCAACGCCCATGGTCCGTTCGCGGTCGGTCTTTCCGGTGAGGATGGTGCGCTCTTTTCCGCCATGCAGCGCAAGCCGATCATCAATGGTTCTCCAACCGATATTGGTTTGGTTGGCGACGTGGTGAGCGTCGACGCATCCGCGGTTGAGGACCTGATCAATGCCGGACGCATCCCTGTCGTGTCCTCGGTGGCTCCAAATGAGGATGACGCTACCGAAGTGTTGAATGTGAACGCCGATTCCGCGGCTGCGGCGCTTGCGGCCGCCCTTGGCGCCAGCAAGCTGGTCGTATTGACTGATGTGGATGGCCTGTACGCCGATTGGCCAGACAGGGACTCTCTGATCGGACGTATCGGCGTGGAGAACCTACGCGATATGCTGCCGGATTTGGAAAGCGGCATGCGCCCCAAGATGGAGGCCTGTGTCAGGGCCATCGACGGAGGCGTGCCGCGCGCCCACATCATCGACGGACGCAAGCCGCATTCCATCCTGAATGAGATTTTCACCACAGACGGCATTGGAACCATGGTCGTTCCCGAAGACGGTATTGAAATGAGGAGCTCGTATGGCAACTGAACAGTTGGAAAACCTCGGCAGTGAGGACGCCAAGTGGTTGGGGGAGTACTCCCATGTGCACATGAACGTGTTCGGCACGCCGCTGCGCGTTATGGACCATGGCAAAGGCGCGCATATCTGGGACGTCGATGGCAATGAATACCTCGACTTCCTTGCGGGCATCGCAGTGAACGCGCTCGGCTACGCCCATCCGAAATGGGTGAAGGCCATCAGCGAGCAGGCTGCCAAAGCCGCACATGTGAGCAACTATTTCGCCACGGAGCCGCAGATCAAACTGGCGTCGAAGCTCATTGAGCTTGCAGGCGCTCCCGAAGGATCTCATGTGTATTTCGGCAACTCCGGAGCGGAAGGCAACGAGGCGGCATTGAAACTCGCCAAACTGTATGGCCGCACCTTACCGGGCGCATCGCCTGCCATTGGCGGAAAGCCGGCACGTATCATTGCCATGACCCACGGCTTCCATGGGCGTACCATGGGCGCGCTGTCCGCAACGTGGAAGCCCGCCATCCGAGAAGCGTTCGAGCCGTTGGTTCCCAATATCGAATTTGTCGAAGCTAGTGACGAGGCCGCATTGCATGACGCGTTTGCCGAAACCGGTCCCGGCAAATATGGCAAGGGTCCTGTCGCCGCCGTCATCATGGAGCTGATTCAAGGTGAGGCCGGCGTGCGCCCGCTTGGTGCCGATTACGTGAAGAAGGCCCGTCAGATGTGCGACGACAATAATGCGTTGCTCATCATCGATGAAGTCCAGACAGGCATCGGGCGCACCGGATCCTGGTTCGCATTCCAGCGTGAGGACCTTGCGGGCGGAGTGGTTCCGGATATCGTAACCTTCGCCAAGGGCGTTGCAGGCGGTTTCCCGATGGGTGGCATGATCTCCTTCGGCGCCAAGCTTTCCGCGCTGTTCACCCCAGGATCCCACGGCTCCACCTTTGCGGGCAATCCTCTCGGAGCGGCCGCCGCGATGGCCACGTTGGAAACCATTGAGGAAGACGGCCTTGTGCCCAACGCCGAGGCGCGTGGCCAGCAATTGCGTGACGGCATCATGGCTTGCGGTAATCCGCTCTTCGTCTCCGTGCGCGGACGTGGCTTGCTCGATGCGGTCGCACTTGCCCATCCATGCGCGCATGCGGCGATGAATTGGGTGTTGGAGCACGGTCTGATCGTCAACGCGGTGGCGCCGGATGCGCTTCGTCTTGTCCCTCCGTTGGTGGTGACCGAACAGGATATTGATCAGGCCATCTCCATCCTCGCGAAGATCCCCACGGATCTTCCCAACGACTGAACATAGCCGTCAATCACAACGAACCGGAAATCTTTTGAAAGGAGCCAACAATGGCAACTCCTGAATTGCGCCACATGTTGCGCGATGACGATCTCAACCATGAAGAGCAGAAGCAGGTTCTCGAACTTGCCATCAAATTCCATAACGACCGTTTCTACCATCAGCCGTTCGCCGGACCGCAAGGTATCGCGGTGATCTTCGACAAGCCGAGCACCCGAACCCGTTCCAGCTTCTCCATTGGCGTTGCCGAACTGGGCGGCTATCCGCTGGTCATTGACAAGTCCGGATCCCAGCTGGGCCGTGGCGAACCGGTGGCAGATACCGCACGTGTGCTTGACCGCATGGCCTATGGTGTGGTGTGGCGCACCTTCGGCCAGGATCGTGTGGAGGAAATGGCAAAGTATTCCACCCATCCGGTGGTGAACGCTTTGACCGATGAATTCCACCCTTGCCAGATTCTTGCCGACTTCCAGACCATCGCTGAGCATCGTGGGGGCGTCGACAATCTGAAGAACCAGACCATCGCCTACCTCGGTGACGCGGCCAACAACATGTCGAACTCCTACCTTCTCGGCGGCGCCGTGGCCGGCATGAACGTACGCGTTGCAGGCCCGAACGGCTATCTGCCGGATCCGCAGATCGTTGCCGATGCCGAAGCCATCGCATCCGAAACCGGCGGGTCCGTGCTGGTGACCACGGACCCGAAGGAAGCGGTCGCCGGCGCCGACTGCGTGTTCACCGACACGTGGGTTTCCATGGGCGAAGAAGCGGAATACTCCATCCGTTCCAAGCCGTTCTGGGATTATCAGGTGAACGCCGAGCTCATGTCTTACGCCAAGGAAGATGCCATCTTCCAGCATTGCCTGCCTGCATACCGTGGCAAGGAGGTCACCTCCGAAGTCATCGACGGACCACAGTCCGTGGTTTGGGATGAGGCCGGTAACCGTCTGCATGCGCAGAAGGCGCTGCTGACTTGGCTTGCTGGCAAGGCCCGCGGCGATGAAAGCCTGCTGGCCTGATGACGGACCAAACGCCTGCGCTGCAACGCCCCGCCACACGGGCCGCTCGATTGAGCGCCATCGAGCAGGCGTTGCTGACGCGCATCGTCACCTCGCAATCGCAATTGTCGCAGATTCTCGCGAATCAGGGCATCGAAGTGACCCAGGCCACCTTGAGCCGCGATCTCGACGAGATCCATGCCACCAAAACCCGTTTGGCTGACGGAACCGTGGCCTATGCGCTGGGCAAACAGCCGGAAGAAGCCGCATCGGCCAATCCTGATGCAAAAACGGAACAGCAGATGAACCGTGTGCTTTCCGGATTGGTCACTTCGGTCGCTGCGGCCAGGAATCTGGTGGTGGTCCACACGCCATCTGGCGCGGCTCAGTATGTGGCAAGTGTGATTGACAAGCAGCCCATCGACGGAGTGCTCGGCACCATTGCCGGGGACGATACCGTCATGGTGATCTGCGCCGATGACGATTATGCGAAACAGCGTGCGCAATGGCTGTTGGACGTCGTGTCCAAAGGCTGAATAGCCGTATAGTGGACACGACGCACCGTATGTGCATAAATATACAGAGCATTGCATATACTGATGAATAACGTTTGATGTTAGAAAGGGAAACCATGAGCGATCAAAATCGTCTCGTTCTGGCGTACTCCGGTGGTCTGGATACCTCCGTCGCCATTTCATATCTGAAGGAACGCACCGGCAAGGATGTCGTGGCCGTGTCCCTCGACGTCGGCCAGGGTGGCGAAAGCCTCGAAACCATCAAGCAGCGCGCGCTTGCCTGCGGTGCCGTTGAAGCGTATGTGGTAGACGCCCGCGACGAGTTCGCCAATGAGTACTGCATGAAGGCGCTGAAAGCCAACGCCCTATATGAGGGTGTGTATCCGCTGGTTTCCGCCATTTCCCGCCCGCTTATCTCCAAGCATCTCGTGCGCGCCGCCCACCAGTTCGGCGCCGACACCATCTCCCATGGCTGCACCGGCAAGGGCAACGACCAGGTCCGTTTCGAGGTGTCCATCTCCTCCATCGACCCGACGCTGAAGGCCATCAGCCCGATTCGTGACCTGTCGCTGACCCGCGACGTCGAGATCGCCTTCGCCAAGGAGCACAAGCTTCCGATCGTGCAGACCGAGAAGAGTCCGTTCTCCATCGACCAGAACGTGTGGGGCCGCGCCATCGAAACCGGTTTCCTTGAGGATCCGTGGAACGGCCCGACCAAAGACTGCTACTCTTACACCGACGATCCGGCATTCCCGCCGGTCGAAGATGAAGTCGTCATCGAATTCAAGCAGGGCATCCCTGTCAAGATCGACGGTCACGACGTCACCCCGCTGCAGGCCATCGAAGAGATGAACCGTCGCGCGGGCGCACAGGGCATCGGACGTATCGATTTGATCGAGGACCGTCTGGTCGGCATCAAGTCCCGCGAGCTGTACGAGGCTCCGGGCGCTATCGCACTAATCACCGCCCATCAGGAACTCGAAAACTGCTGCCTCGAACGCGAGCAGCACCGCATCAAGCGCGATATCGACAAGCGCTGGGCCGAACTCGTCTACGATGCGCAGTGGTTCTCCCCGGCAACGCAGTCCCTGAACGCCTTCATCGAAGACACCCAGAAGTACGTTTCCGGCGAAATCCGCATGATCCTGCATGGCGGCCGTGCCGTCGTGACCGGTCGTCGTTCCGACACCTCGCTGTATGACTACAATCTGGCCACCTACGATTCCGGCGACAGCTTCGATCAGAAGTCGTCCAACGGCTTCATCGACATCTACGGTCTGCCGAGCCGAGTGGCCGCAGCCCGCGACGTCAAGTTCGGCAATGGAATCGAGGTTCCGGAAAACAGCGTCGAGTAAACGGGTTTTTACACCGAATCGTCTCGATAATGGGGGAGAGCATACCGTTAGGACCATCCTGACTGGTATTCTCTCCCTCAGTCATATCTGCAAGGAGAATGAAGTAACAATGACCGAGAGCACAACCAATGGTGAACACCTCGCCCTGTGGGGCGGCCGTTTCAAGTCCGGCCCGTCTCCGGAACTCGCGCGACTGAGCAAGTCCACCCAATTCGATTGGCGTCTTGCCGACGACGACATCGCAGGCTCACGCGCCCACGCCCGTGCGCTCGGACGCGCGGGACTGTTGACCGCCGACGAGCTGCAGCGCATGGAAGACGCTCTCGATGAGCTGCAGCGCCGTGTGGATTCAGGTGAGTTCGCTCCAATCGAAGACGATGAGGACGAAGCCACCGCATTGGAACGTGGACTACTGCAGATCGCCGGAGACGAACTTGGAGGCAAGCTCCGCGCCGGCCGTTCCCGCAACGACCAGATCGCCGCACTGATCCGCATGTGGCTCCGCCGCCACAGCCGCGTCATCGCCAAAATGCTGCTCGGCCTCGCCGCAACATTGACCGAACAGGCCGAAAAGGCCGGACGCACCGTCATGCCGGGCCGCACCCACATGCAGCACGCCCAGCCGGTATTGCTCGCACACCAGCTGATGGCTCACGTGTGGCCGCTGCTGCGCGACGTGGAACGTCTCGCCGATTGGGACAAGCGCATCGACGCAAGCCCGTATGGTTCCGGCGCCCTCGCCGGAAACACCCTTGGCTTGGAGCCGGTGGCCGTGGCCCGCGAACTTGGTTTCTCCAAAGTGACAGCGAACTCCATCGACGGCACCGCCAGCCGTGATCTGGTCGCCGAATTCGCATTCATTGCGGCCATGGCAGGTGTAGACATCAGCCGACTGTCTGAAGAAATCATCATCTGGAACACCCAGGAATTCGCATTCGTGCACCTTGACGACGCTTATTCCACTGGATCGTCCATCATGCCGCAGAAGAAAAACCCAGATATCGCGGAACTCGCACGAGGCAAGTCCGGCCGTCTCATCGGCGATCTGGCCGGTTTGCTCACCACGCTGAAGGGCCTGCCCACCGCTTATGCGCGTGATCTTCAAGAAGATAAGGAAGCCGTATTCGATCAGGTCGACACGCTGGAAGTGCTCCTTCCCGCGTTCACCGGCATGGTCGGTACCATGGTCTTCAACAAGGAACGCCTCGAAGCAGAAGCCCCGACCGGTTTCGCCCTCGCCACCGACATCGCCGAATGGCTCGTCAAGAACGGAGTGCCGTTCCGCCACGCACATGAGCTTTCCGGCGCATGCGTGAAGATCGCCGAAGACCGCGGCCAGGAACTGTGGGACCTAACCGACGATGACTTCATCGAGATTTTCAAGGAATTCCTTCCGGCCGGCAAGGCGCCTGAAGTGCGCGAAGTGCTGTCCACCGAAGGTTCGGTTTCCGCACGCAATGGCAAGGGAGGCACGTCTCCGCTGCGTGTGCGCGAGCAAATCGTTTCCGCGAAAACCGCCATCGAACAGCTGCGTGCCTTCGCAAACTCGGTCAGTGATGGACCGGCATACAAGACGCCGGAATCATTGCTTAAGTAACCACAACAACAATACATAAACAAAGGCAAAGCGGTGCCACTGACACGAACGCAGATACAGCAGCTTGTTCGACTTCACGGCCAGGAAATACTATGCCATGAGCATATGCAGATCGAACGAGTCTGTTACCAGCATGGCGTGGTCACCACGTTTGCGCATTCCATTCGTGTGGCCTGTCTGACCGTATGGATCGCAGACAGGCTGCACTTATGGCATAGGGTGGATTTGCATTCGTTGATTCGCGCCGCTTTGCTGCATGATTATTTTCTATACGACTGGCATGCTCATGATGGTGGCCGTCATCGTATGCATGGTTTCACCCATGGTGGCACCGCCATGCGCAATGCCATGCGCGATTTCCATCTCAATAGAGTGGAACGTGACAGCATTGAGAACCATATGTTTCCTTTGACACCGATACCACCTCGGTATCTTGAAGGGTATTTGGTGACTATCGCAGATAAGATCAGCGCCACACGGGAGACGTTCAGCCTTGACCGTTTCTATAAGACTAAAACCAGTACGTGCACAAGTGGAAAGTGACGGCTCAAAGGCATGCTCCTGTTGGAATACCTGTTCTTATGGTTTCTGTTCTATTCATTTGCCGGATGGGTATATGAGTCGATTCTTGTGTCCGTTTCGGAACGTCGCTTGGTGAATCGTGGTTTCCTGAATGGTCCCGTCTGTCCGATCTACGGTTGTGGAGCCGTTCTTGCGATTGTGCTGCTGCATGATCTGCATAATCCCTTCGCTGTTTTTCTCATCTCCTCGATTGGCGCATGCATGCTTGAATATGTCACGTCATGGGGCATGGAGAAGCTATTCCGCGCGCGGTGGTGGGATTACAGTGATCGTCGATTCAACATTCAAGGGCGCATTTGTTTGCTTGGAGCGGTGGTGTTCGGTTTGCTGGGTGTGCTCATCACCGATGTGATACAGCCTGAAGTGAATCGTGTCACACAGATGATTCCTTTGCCTGCGGTGCATTGGATGTGTACGATTTTTATGGCGCTTATCGTCGCGGATACCATTATCACAGTGCTTGGCATCATCGATTTGGCCGATAATCTTGCGAAGTTCAGTGAAACCGTGCAGACATATGCGGAGAAGGCCGGCGATTCTCTGCAATGGGGCAAAGACGTTTTCCGAGACAAATTCCGTGACAAGGTACAAGACAAAGTTCAGGATTGGTCGGACTCTTCGCAGGAGATTCTTGCCAATATGCAGGCCACTGCCGCATCTATCCTGAACAAGCAGCAGCGTCGTATGATCAACGCATTCCCACGCCTGCATTTCACGGATTCCATCAAATACAGCAAGATCATCGAAACTCTGCACGAAATGCTGCGTCGCAAATAATCGCGCAATAAGCAACGACATGAAATCGCCTGTCGCTCGAAAGAACGACAGGCGATTTCCATTATTGTTTGCAATATGCGATTTGCATGACAATCACGCTACGGCAGTCCATTGGATCGTTGACTGATTTCGTACGGAATGGGCGCTTCCAGCGACGTATCTGATCCCTTGTAATCGGTGATGCCCGCGCCGATATTCGGATGCTGTGCGGAATACACTTGGTCGGCACAATACAGCACGAGCAGCATGACAGCCACAATGCCAAGCTTTCGCGTATCGATTCGGCTGAGCAGATTGTCGAGGGCCGGAGCCAGCAAATAGACGATGGCCAATCCGCCAAGGCCGAACGTCAATAATCCTTCGGCGCAGATACGGCCGTTGACATTTAGAAAGTATCCGGTGTAATCCCACCAACGCTGGCCGTCATGCGTCATCTCCAGATACCACGACGAGAAGTATTCCAAGCATCCACACAGCACCATGGACGCGATGAATTCAAGTGCTGGCTTCTCGCGCAGCTTTTTGAGCAGAACCAGAATGATCACTCCGCCGGTGCCATAGATCGGCAGCCAAGGGCCATGCAAGGTTCCACGATTCACGAACATGCCTTCGGAAATAAATGCGAGACTTACCTCCCACACCCAGCCGACGAAGCAGAACATGAAGAACATCATGACTAGATTGACCAGCGAATAGCTACGGTCGGCACTGATCGTACGTGATTCGCGGAATTTGAATGATATGGGAGCAGGTGCGAGACGTCCCGGATAGATGTTACCTTCCAAAATATCCTTGCCGATCTGCATTTGATGAAGATCCTCGCGATATTCCTCATAACGGTTCACCGCATCGGCATGCAGAATACGGATGCCGAACCATTCGGACAGGATTCCGGTGAATCCACACGGCTTGGGGGCGGGGGAGAGTCCCTGTTCGAGCTGTGCCACGGACTGGGCGACATCGGCATATGCGGTATGAAGCGTTTGCGGATCGGCCTTGGCATACAGGTATTCGTCGTTGAGCATCTTGGCGTCTTCAATGCCGTTGTCCTTGGCCAACGCGCGCAGATACACGTAATACTCGGCGAAAAATGCGGCGTTGTATCCATTGGAGTAAAAGATACCGATCAGACCAAAAGTGACGAGGTTGAGCAGATACCAGCCAAGAAACGAGCAGTCCGCCACGAAGCATTCCCATTTATGCTCTTTCATCATATGTCGGGACAGGCGAATAGCGTCCAAGGCTTTGATGTTTGGATTCTCCGCAATGATATACGGCACCATACGGTAGGAATACTGTTTGATGAAGAAACCGATGATGGTAAGGCTCCAAAGGAACAGGAACACGTTTTCCACGAACATGGTCCAGGCTATCCGAGGCCATGCGTGCGTGTGGATGGGGTAAAGGAAGCGCGATGCCGGCAGTTTGTCGTAGGATCGTCCTTCCAACAGCATGCGCATCATGACGACGCGATACGTTTCCTGAATGAACAGCCAGATGAAAATATAGATGGCAAAAGAAAGAATGATTGGAACCGCAATGGAGATTCCGCCGTTATGGATGACGGAATTGACGGCATCGACAATGGCAACCACCAGCGATCCTGATGCAAACGAGTTGAGCAGGGACGCGATTACGCCGCGACGGCGGCCGAACATGGCATCGGTATCGTTGTTGACGATCTGCTCTTGGTTTTGCTTGACTTTTTCACGGGCATTGTCTTCATTGCCTATGGCAAGATCCCGCAATACGCCATACATATCGTTGGATTGCGTGGAATCCTCTGTTTGCGGGGTACTAACCGAAATGTTGATATTGACCGAAAGCGTCGATGATGCGTACGCAACACCGAACACCGAAGAGAACAGACAAATGACGACTATCATCCAATAATGTTGTCTCTGGGCTTTCTTGGCCGCAACCTTCATGCCTTTGCGGTCCATGCACGTATCTCCCTTCTTGGTATGGGGATGCTCCTTCTAACTTTACTTGTATGCACGATGGTTGATGGATGATGGAAAAACACCGCGTGTGCCTGTCTTCATCTTCTGCGAGACTGTAGGGTGCGTAAAACGCAGTATCATCCGCAATTCAATAGGGAGAAAACACAGCTATGGCTCACGTCATCGATTTCAAGGAGGCCGGTTTCGAGTCCGTCCTCGATGAACTGGAATGGCGCGGGTTGATTTCCCAGTCCACTGACAGGGGTCGACTCGCCGAAGCGTTGAACGGAGATCCCATTTCCTATTATTGCGGTTTCGATCCGACTGCTGCCTCTCTGCATATCGGCAATTTGGTGCAGCTCATCAACATGCGTCACCTTCAGGCAGCGGGCCATCATCCGATCGCTCTGGTCGGCGGTGCCACTGGCTTGATCGGCGATCCTCGCCAGTCGGGCGAACGTACGCTCAATCCGAAAGACGTCGTGGCTGGTTGGGCCGAGCGTCTGAAGGCGCAGATCGGCGGTATTCTCGAAGTGGAAGGCAGCAACCCGGTCCGTTTCGTGTCCAACTACGATTGGACTGCCTCCATGAACGTCATCGACTTCCTGCGTGACGTCGGCAAGAACTTCCGTTTGGGCACCATGCTCGCCAAAGACACCGTTGCCCGTCGACTGAATTCCGAAGATGGCATTTCCTTCACCGAGTTCAGCTACCAAGTGCTGCAGGGCAACGACTTCTTGCACCTGTTCGACGAATACCATTGCGTGCTGGAGCTTGGTGGATCCGACCAGTGGGGCAACCTCACGTCCGGCCTTGACCTGATCCACAAGGTACGTGGCGTGGATGTGAATGTGTTCACCAGTCCGATCATCACCGACGCTCAGGGCAAGAAGTTCGGCAAGTCCGAGGGCAACGCCGTCTGGCTCGACGGTACCATGCTGAGCCCGTACAAGTTCTACCAGTTCTGGTTCAACCGTCCCGACAGCGAGATGGAAAACCTGCTGAAGGTGTTCACGTTCCTGCCGAAGGTGGAGATTGAACGTCTTGTGGAGGAAAGCAAGACCAATCCGGGCGCGCGTGAGGCGCAACGCACCTTGGCTTGGGAGGTCACCAGCCTGGTTCATGGTGAGGAAGCTACCCGACAGGCCATTGAGGCGGCTGGTGCGCTGTTCGGCCGTGGCGGCGATCTTGCAGGTGTTGACGAGGCTACGCTTGAAGCTGCTCTTGACGGTGTGAAGATCGATGGTGAGTTCGCCAAGGCCGCGGTGGGCGACCGTGTGGCGGAAGCCGGCATGAAGGCCGGACTGTTCAAGTCGATTTCCGAAGCGCGCAAGACGATTAAGGCCGGTGGCGTGTATCTGAACAACACCCGTGTTGAAGACGAAGAGCAGATTTTGAACGAAAACGATTTCCTGCATGGCCGTTTCGCATTGATCCGTCGTGGCAAGAAGGCCCTTGGCGTCGTCGAAAACGCGTGAGGCAATCGCGAGCGGCGCAAGCAAACGTAAGCGAAGAACAACAAAGATCATCCTCAAGGAATACAAGGAATATAAGGAACAGCATGGCAGAAGAACAGCGCGGATCGCGCGGCAAGTCCTACGGCAACCACAAGTCCTACGGCTCGGGCAAGCCGGGCGATCGCGGCGGCAAAGGATTCAAGCCGCGTGGCAATGGCGGCAAGTCCTACGGCCACAAGTCCGGCGGCTTTCACAACGACGATCATAAGGGCGGATACCGCAAGGGCAATGGCGGCAATTTCCACCGCGACCGCGATTTCCGTCGTGACGGTGAGGGGGAAGGTCAGGAGCGCCGCTTCCATGACGGTCCGCGCAAGTTCAACCGTGACGGCGAGCGTCGTGACGATCATCGCGGTTATCGTGGCGGTCGTGGAGACAATCCGCGCTATCAGCGCGATGGCGAGCGTTCCGGTTTCCGTCGTGACAATCGCCGTGACGGTGATCGTAAGGACTTCCATCGCGATGGCGAACGCCGTGATTTCCGTCGTGAGGATGGTGATCGCCGTAGCTTCCACCGCGACAACGATCGCAGGGATTTCCATCGTGACGGTGAACGCCGCAACTACCGTGATGGTGAGCGTCGTGACTTCCACCGTGACGGTGATCGTAAGGACTTCCGCCGTGACGGCGAACGCCGCAACTTCCATCGCGATGACCACCGTGGCAATGATCGTCGTGACGGCGGCCGTCGCAATTTCCGTGATGGTGATCGTAAGGACTTCCGTCGTGACGACCAGCGTCGCGACTTCCACAAGGATCGTGACCAGCAGCAGGGTGAGGAACGCCGTGAGTTCACCCGTGAAGAGAAGATGGCTTACCGTGAGGAGAAGCGTGGCGAGTACATGGCCAAGCCACGCCGCAATTCCGATGGCACGATGAGCTTCCCCTCTCAGAATCCGTACACGCATCGTCGTCCTGACGAGCCGAAGATGCCGAAGGGTATCGAATGGCGCATGCTCACCACCGACGATCGTGAACGCCTGCGTGGACTGTCCAAGGAGCATGCGGAGAATATCGGTCTGCACATTCTTGCCGCATACACGCTTGAGGAAAGCAATCCGGAACTGGCTCTCGAACACGCCAAGTGGGTGGCGCGTCAGGCTTCCCGCATCGATTTCGCTCGTGAGACGCTGGCCTTCGTGGCATACCGTCAGGGTGATTATAAGCTTGCATTGCGCGAGTTCCGCACCGCGTTCCGTATGAACGGCTTCTTGGATTACCTGCCGTTCATCGCCGATTGCGAGCGTGGCGTGGGCGAGCCGAAGAAGGCCATCGAAGTGGCGGTGAGCGATGACGCCAAGTATCTGCGCGGCGAAGCCAAGGCTGAAATGTTCTTGGTTTACGCGGGTGCCTTGGGTGACTTGAAGATGTGGGACAAGGCCATTGAGATCGTGCATACGCTGGGCCGTTCCAAGGGATTGGCCGGCGAATACCGCATGCGTGCGGTGCAGGCCGAACAGTACTTCCTTGAAGAGGCCGGTCGTACCGATGAGGCCATCGCATTAGATCGTCTGCTTGACAAGCTCGAACTGCAGTATGCCGATGTTGAGGATGATGAGACTTCCGATGATCTTGTTGTCGAATACGATATGCAGGAGCTGAATGACGAACTCATGGACGTGCTTGGCATTTCCGAAGATGACGCGCAGTATGCTCCGGAAGATCCTGAGGATGAGGAAGACGAATCCGAGGCCATCGATGAGAACGGCGAAACCAGCGATGAAACCCAGCTTGAGGCCGAGGAGGCGGAAACTGGCGCGGAATCCGATGACGAGCCGGCGGCTCAGTCCGACGCTGAGCCGTCCGAAGCCGACGAATCGGATGAAACCGTGGAGAGCGAAGCTTACAGCGCCGAAGATGAGGCCGAGGAATCTTCCGAAGTCTCCGAAGACAACGAGTGAGGTGCGTGGCCCACATGCTGAAGTCCACGAATCATCCGCTCAGCGAGGCGTACAAGCTGGCGTTGCTTGATCTTGATGGTGTGGTTTACCGCGGCAAGAACCCTGTGGAACATGCCGCCGAGAATATTCGCAAGGCCGAGTCCTCGGGCATGACGGTGGAATACACCACCAACAATTCGTCCAGATTGCAGGCCGTGGTGGCGGATCAGCTGAAAGGGTTCGATCTGGAAGTCGAACCATGGCAGGTCATCACCTCGTCGGTTGTCGCCGCACGCATGGTGGCTCGTGCCGTGCCTGAGGGTTCGAAGGTTTTAGTGCTTGGCGCCCAGCATCTGCGTGAAGAAGTGTCCAAGCAGGGACTTGAGATCGTCGATCGTGCGGAAGAGCAGCCGGTTGCCGCCATTCAAGGCTGGTATCCCGACATGTCATGGAATGAGATGGCGCAGATCGCTTATGCAGTCGAGCATGGCGCAACCTATTTCGTGACTAATCGTGATCTGACCATTCCTCGCGAGCTTGGCATTGCGCCGGGATGCGGTTCCATGATCATGGCGGTGATCAACGCCACCGGTGTGGAACCGGTTTCGTCCGCGGGCAAGCCGGAATCCGCCATGTATGATGAGGCGCGTGTTCTCGCAGCCCATGATAGTGACGATCCGGTGGCTAAGGAACTGTGTCTCGCCATTGGAGACCGTCTCGACACCGATATTGAGGCGGGCAATCGTGGCGGATATGATTCCCTTGCGGTGTTGACCGGCGTCACCAATCCAAACGAACTCATGTTCGCGCCGGCACATCTTCGCCCAACTTACATCGCCAAGGATCTGCGCGGACTCAACGAGCTCGCTCCTGAAGTGGTGCACGATGAGGGCGCATGGCTGTGCCGCGATGCAAAGGCTCGTGTTGACGGCGACCGTCTGTATGTCACTGACGTTAACAGCGTCGACGGGTTGCGTGCCGCATGCAGCGCCATGTGGGCCGCTGCCGACAACGGACGTGACGTGAGCGGCATCATCGTTCCGGAATTCCGTATTTCCTAACGAACAGTTCATGCCGATTATTGGAAAACCTTTGCAAAACAGTGATTCCATTCAAGTAGTTCGTCTTGACGTTGCGTTGTTGGAACGAGGTCTGACCGACAGTCGTTCCAAAGCGCAACGTCTGATCGCGGACGGCAAAGTCAGTGTGAACGGTGTTGGCGTCACCAAAGCGTCAACGAAAGTCGGCTGCGATGACGTCATCACAGCCGATAGGGGCGACGATTACGTTTCCAGGGGCGCATACAAGCTGGTCGGTGCGTTCGAACGATTCGCCGACGCAGGATTGCGTTCAGCGCAGGGATTGCATTGCTTGGATATTGGCGCGTCCACCGGAGGTTTCTGTGACGTGTTGTTGCGTAATGATGCCGCGCAGGTCGTCGCATTGGATGTCGGCCATGGACAGTTGGACCCGAAAATTGCGTATGACGATCGTATTATCGAGATGAGCGGCGTCAATATCCGCGATGTGTACGTGGATGATTTGCCGTATCGTCCGGAAATGATTGTTTCCGATGTGTCGTTCATTTCCCTGACATATGTGATTCCCGTGATCGCAAGAATCGCCGCGCCGCAGGCGCAGATCGTGCTGCTGGTCAAACCGCAATTCGAGGTCGGCAAAGGCAACCTTGGGAAAAACGGGATTGTCGAAAGCCAGGAATTACGCGAACAGGCGTTGACATCCGTCGTAGCATGCGCGGAACGCAACGGGCTTAACGTGCGCGCCACAACAGTATCTCCCATTGAAGGCACGCATGGCAATATCGAATATCTGCTGTACGCGGTCATGCAGTGAAACAACGACCGATTGAGAGAGCCGTGTCTGCAGTGCAAGCAAGGCAAATAAGATAAGTAAAAGAAAAACCGGAAATCATGATTATGAAATTCCGGATTTTCCCATATGGGAAGAGCGTGTTAGCCGCGTAGGAACCGGTCGATCTGATCCTGCTTGCCCATGATGATGAGCTCGTCGTTGCGGTGCATGGTGAGCTCTTTCGAACCGTATTCGAACTCCTTGCCCGGCGATTTGATGCCGACCACAGTGATGCCGAAACGTTCATGCACGCGGGCGTCTTCGATTGTGTAACCGACCACATGCGCGGGGGTATGGATCTTGACGACGTTGTATGCGCCTTCAAGCTCGATGTAGTCAAGATAGTTGCCGGACACAAGATGCCCAACACGCTTGCCGGCATCGGTTTCCGCGTTGATGATGTGGCGTGCGCCGATGCGCTGCAGAATGCGGGCGTGTTCCTTCGATACGGACTTGGCCCAAATGTCGGAGATGCCGGCGTCGAGCAGATTGCCGGCAGTAATGACGGAAGCTTCGACGCTGTCGCCGATGGCTACGACGGCCGTGTCGAAATCGGATGCGTTGATCTGCTCCAACGCCATCACGTCGGTCATGTCGGCCTGCACGGTGGGAATCTGCGAAGACCAACGGTTCACCAGTTCGCCATCCTTGTCGACGGCGAGCACATCCTGGCCCATCATGTCGAGCGTGGTGGCCACAGAGCTGCCGAAACGCCCCAAACCAACTACGAGAACGCTTCTGGTGTTGTTAGCCATGATGTTATGCACCTTTCGAAATTCCGTCTTCATGTGTGATTGCAGGCAACTGCAAGTATATGAAGCCGTATCGTCAGCCGACCACAATCTGCTCGGTGGGGTAGCGGACGGCCTCGAGATTGTGTGGACGCGAAATCGCGTAGGCGATGGTGAGCGGTCCGAGACGCCCGATGAACATGGTTGCGGCGAGAATGTATAGCACCGTGGGGGTGCTTTCACTGGCTACGCCCACTGAGTAGCCACCCAGTCCGAACGCGGAGCAGGTATCGAACAGTGCGTCGCACAGCGAGCAGCCGGTGATGATCATCAGCGCCATCGACACCACGGTGACCAGCATGAGACATGCCGTGCTTACGGCCACTGCGGTCATAACCGCCTGCGTGTGGATACGGCGGTGGAACGCGTTGATGTCGTGGCGTCCGGTGAATGCGGCACGACAGGTCAGCAGGATCACCGCGAGCGTGGTGACACGGATGCCGCCTGCGGTCGAGGTGCTGCCACCGCCGATGAACATGACGATGGACAGGAACACTTTGGTTGCGTCGCTGACGCCTGGCATCCACGACAGGTCAAATCCGGAGCTTCGTGGCATGACGGCCGCGACCATGGCGTGCCAGAGGCGCGGCTCGATGCCGTCTCCGGCGAACAGCAGCTTGTTGTTCCATTCCACCAGCAGGAACCACGTGAACGAGGCAATCACAATGCAGAACGTGGTGGTCAATGTGAGTTTGGTGTGCAGGCTCCAGCGCTTCGGAGGACGACGCATACGCCAGGAGCGCATCAGGTTCAGCAATACCGGGAAGCCGAGGGTTCCGCAGAAAGCACTGGCCAGGATCGGCAGGCCGACCGCCCAGTTGTTGACATGCAGCCCAGCGCCGTCGGGGGTGAAGCCGGCGTTGTTGTACGCCATGACCGCGAAGAACAGCGATTCCCACAATGCGTGGCGCACATTACCGTGGTTGACCTTGTAGAGGCCGGGGAACAGTGCGACGAATGTGATGCCTTCGATGACGAATGCGGTGGTGATGACCACGGTGAGCACGCCTTTGATTTCACCGAGCTTCGTAGTGCCGAGTTCGTTGGCGGTCAGCATGCGCTGCGTGGCCTTGAGGTGGTGGTTCACGGCCAATGCGATCAAGGAGGCGAACGTCATGACACCAAGGCCGCCCATCTGCACGGCGAAGATGAGCACGCCTTGGCCGAAGGTGGTCCAATGCGTGGTGGAGTTGACGATGGAGATGCCGCATGTGGAGATGGCGGATACTGCGGTGAAGAACGCGGTGGTGAACGTGGTGGTTTCGTCTTTCGGCGTGGCAATGGGTGTCATCAGCAACGTAGTGGACAACGCCGCGAGCGTCAGAAAGTAGAAGATGGTCAGACGTCCTGGATGGTTGACGAGTCGGCGCGTGAGGCCGCGCTTGCGTGGCTTGCGGTCTTCCGCCATGGCCTTCTCGAAAGTATCTCCCGAGAACCACCATGCGTAGCCATGTGAGGCCTCACGATTGGAGGAGGACTCGTCAAAGACGAGGTTTGACATGCCGTTCCTCTCTCCTTCTTACGATGTTCGGTCTTCGTTCCTGTGAGCTATTGTAAGCATATGTGCGACTAACAGGCTATTTGACGGCTGACATTCCTGATTCGTGGCTTGCACCGGAGACGGATTTGAGGCGTGTTCGCGGGTTTTGGCATGTTTCCGACGCGCATTGCCGGTTTTCGTTCATTTGTTCGATTACACTGGAGGTCGGTGACGTCTTCATGGGCGTTTTCCATAGGGCGTTTCCTTTGCTGGAAAGGGATTAACGATGTTCGGTACCCGTCATGCGGTGGTGGTGACGCATAGTCGTCTGAGGGAGAGCGGCACGGTGGTTGAGGAGGCTGTCGAGCAGCTGACCCAGGCCGGTTTCGAAGTGTCGATCATTGACAATATCGAGGCGCCGGATTTCGGCAAGCAGCCGCCGGTGGTTTCCGAACGCACTGAGATCGTGGTGGTGCTCGGCGGGGATGGCACCATTCTTCGAGCGGCTGAACTGGTGCACTGCACCAGTGTGCCGATTCTTGGCGTGAACTTGGGACATGTCGGCTTTTTGGCGGAGTTTGAAAGCTTCCAGATGAGTGAGGCGATCCGCAGGGTTGCCGAGCATGATTATTCCATTGACGAACGCATGATTGCGCATGTCGACGTGTGGCTGCCGGGAGCAAGCGAGCCGATTGAGGATTGGGCGTTGAATGACATCACGTTGGAGCGTGCCGACCGTGGCAAAATGGTCGAACTGTCGATTCGTGTGGATGATGTGGAAATGAGCTCCTTCGGCTGCGATGGCGTGATCGTGTCGACTCCGACCGGCTCAACCGCATACGCGTTCTCCGCCGGAGGACCGATCATGTGGCCGAACGTGAAGGCGTTGCAGTTGGTGCCGTTGGCCGCCCACGCCCTGTTCGCTCGCCCATTGATTATTGGCTCCGGTTCCACATTCGCCATTGATATCCTTGAGGATTCCACGTCGGATGGTTGGATCTGCTGCGATGGCCGTCGCCAATGCGCGTTGCCGCGGGGCACTAGGGTTGAGGTGCGCGAATCGAAGAGCACATTGCGTCTGGCCCGTCTTTCCGGCGTACCGTTCACGAATCGTCTGGTCACGAAATTCGATCTTCCTGTTGTCGGTTGGCGCGAGCAGGCGCGTAAAACCGGGGGAGTGCATCATGGGCATGTGTTTCCGGAAGATAAAGAAACGAACGAGTAAAAACACTGATGCTTGAAGAACTTGAGATTCATAATCTTGGGCCGATCCGTTCCGCGCTGATCGCGCCTGCCGGCGGTATGACGGCGATCACCGGTGAGACGGGTGCAGGCAAGTCGATGCTGCTCAGTGCGATTCGGCTGATTTCCGGCGGTCCTTCCGACGGTGGCCGTGTATCGGTCGGAGCGAGCGAGGCGTGGGCGCAGGGCGTGTTCGAGGTCGCTTCGTCACCGGCCGCGGTTGCCGTCGCGCACGAGGCGGGTTTCGAACCTGAAGACGGAGAACTGTTCCTGTCTCGCAAGGTTCCTGCCTCCGGTCGTTCCCGCAGCATGCTGTCTGGTCGTAGCGTGCCTCGTTCCGTACTGGGGTCGATCGCAGCGGAGCTGGTGACGATTCATGGTCAGGCGGACCAGTTGCGTATCGCGTCTTCGGCGCGGCAACGTGAGTTTTTGGACCGCTATGCCGGCGATGATGTGGCGTTGGTCGCATACGGCAAGGCTTGGAATGCACTTCGTGCCATGGATGAGCGGTTGGAACGATTGTCGAGTCAGGAATCGTCCATGCGCCAGCAGGCGGACTACCTGCGCGAGTCCATCGAACGAATCAACCGCATCGATCCGCAGCCGGGGGAGATGGCCGAGTTGCGTGCTCGCCGTGATCGCATTGAGAACGCGGCCGAGATCGCCGAAGGGGTGAACCGTGCGTTGAGCGCGTTGGATGCTTCGCAGGTTGTTGACGATGTTGAATCATCCAGCGCCACCGATCTGATTGATCGCGCGTCGCAGGCGCTTCGCGCCATTCATGTGGACGGCGTGTTTTCGGAATTGGCCGATCGGCTTGATTCCATCAGCACTGATTTGTCTGATGTGGTGTTCACCTTGTCAGGCGAAGTCGACAATGATCTCGGCATGGAAGACTTGGACGCCATCAACGGGCGGATTCATGAGCTTGACGAATTGGTTCGTCGTTGGGGCCCGGAATTGTCGGACGTGATTGCGTGGCGAGATCAAGCGGTGTTCGACTTGGAGGATCTGGACGCGTCTCCAGAAAAAGTTAGTCAATTGCAGGCGGAACGTGAAAAACTGTTCGGTGAAGCGTTGAAGGCGGCGCGTGCGGTAAGCAAAAGGCGTGTCGCTGCCGCGAAGGAACTTGCCGCCAAAGTCACTGCGGAACTCGAATCTCTTGCCATGAGCGGATCGAAACTAGAGATCCGTGTATCGGAACGTGAACATTTGGACGCTTCCGGCGCTGACGGCATCGATTTTCTGTTCACGCCGTTCCCGGGTTCTCCGCAAATGCCGATGGGCAAAAGCGCGTCCGGCGGCGAGCTGAGCCGGCTCATGCTCGCGCTTGAACTCGTTGCGGCGGAAAAACATGTGGTGGCGGGCGGTTCCGTACCTCCCATGACGTTCATTTTCGACGAGGTCGACGCAGGCGCCGGTGGCAAAACCGCAGTGGAGCTTGGCGCGCGATTGGCGAAACTCGCTCAATCCGCGCAGGTCATTGTCGTCACCCATCTGCCACAGGTCGCATCCTGGGCGGACGAACAGTACGTGGTCGCCAAAGGTGAAATGGATGACGGATCAATCGCCACCACCATCAATCAAGTGCGTGGGGAGGCGCGTGTGCACGAAATCGCCCGTATGCTCTCCGGCAGTGAAAGCGAAGCGTCGCTGGAACATGCCGAAGAACTGCTCAAATCATCGGTTCTCGATTAACGTAAGCTGCACAATAATAAAGGAGGATATCGATGGCAGGCAATCAAGACAAGGGTGCCATTTTCGATCTTGACGGCACGCTGCTTGATTCCATGGGCGTTTGGGATCAGGTTGACATCGATTTTCTTTCAAAACGAGGCATTGACGTGCCGGACGATTACATGACGAAAGTCGCGGCCATGCAATTCCGCCAGATCGCCGAATATACGATTGCGCGTTTCAGCCTTACCGACACTCCTGAAGAGCTGATGGATGAGTGGGATCATATGGCCCGCGTCATGTATGCCACAGTGGTCGAAGCTAAACCGTATGCACGTGAATATCTCGCTCAATTGAAAGAAAGTGGAGCGAAACTTGCCGTTGCCACATCGCTGCCGCCGATGCTGAGAGAGCCGGCGATGAAGCATGTTGGCATTTTCGACTACTTCGATGAAGTGGTCAGTGTCGATGATGCCGGCGGCGTCGGCAAAGACCAACCGGACGTGTATCTGTTGGCTGCATCTCGCCTCGGAGTCGAGCCGGGGGAGTGCACCGTGTTCGAGGATTTGCTGATCGGCATGCGTTCCGCCAAGTCGGTTGGTATGAAGGTATGGGCCATGCACGACGATTCGTCCGATGCCGATTGGCCGGCGATTTGCGGTTTGGCAGATGGTGTCATGTTCGACTTCCACGACGCGCCTGCCGTATTGTAGGAACCGGCGTCGTACGGGGATATATATGCATTTGGGGCCTTCCGTTGATTCGGAAGACCCCAAATCCGTTCCATAAGAGTCTACCAGCTGGCTCGGTTCAGATGTCCTTGCTGCCGTAAATATGCAGCGATATTTTGCGGGAGAACGCCAAGGCGAGTACGTCGATGATCAAGAATGCCGCTAACGCAATGGCTTGGTGCCGGCTGATCGCATCGGCCAGCTGTTCGACGGTCTTTTCGAGTTCCGGCAACGCCTTGCACAGTCCGATGACCGCGCCCCCGATCACGCCGATGCTCAGAATAATGGCGGCCATGGCGCGATAAGGGGAGAACCGGTACAGGAACGGCTGCACGATGGCGTTGAGCAGAACGAGGGTCAGCACGGTCATCGCGGCGAAGCCGATTGCATCCGTCACTTTAACTGGCTCGTGCATGATGATGCCGGCGCAGGCGATGCTGACGGCCACTTCCAATCCCGCCACCAGATCGCAGACGATAAGGAATGCGAATCGTCCGAGGATCTGGTGGTTGCGGTTGATGGGCACGATGCCGTTCATCCAATGATGGTTGTTCATCTGTTCATAGGAGAACAGGGTGATATTAAGCATCAGGAAGCCGGAGGCCGCCCCGCCGATGGCGGCTCCCGCAACGCTGTCGAGAGTGGATCCTGTGGCCGCCATCAGGCATGTGAAACCTGGAACGTACGCGAAGAAGATGGCTATGTACGACCGCCCGTAGCCGATGGTACGGTTCCAGTCCAAGGAAATCTGCCTAAGGATGGCGGTCATGGCGTCCGCGTTTGCTGTCGTGTTCATCGTACGTCTCCTTCGTTGGTATTGCCGATTGCCGTATGTGCCGCGGCGTTGGTCAGTCTGATCACATCCTCAATCGAAGCATGCTGTGTCAGGAGACCGTCGGTGCCGCCGATGTGTGGGATGTCCTGCGTGCGGACCAACGCGTCGAAGCCGGTTGCGTATGTGCGGATGCCGACCATTGCCCGCCGCAGACCATCAGTAAGCTCATCCGGACCGCCCTTGACCAGACGGAACGCGTCTTCGAATTCGTCTTTCGGCCCGCTGTAATACAGCATGCCGTTCGTTATATACGCGAGGAAATCCGCGCAACGCTCCAAATCGGCGGTGATATGCGTGGAGAAGATTACGCTGTGTCCGCCATCCGCAACATAATCGGACAGGATGTCCATGAGCTCGTCGCGGGACAGTACGTCCAGACCGCTGGTCGGCTCGTCGAGAATCAGCAGTTTCGCATCGTGGCTCAACGCCACGGCGAGCATGAGCTTCATCTGCATGCCGCGCGACAGATCCTTGATCTTCTTGTTCCGTCCGAGTCCGAACCGTCTGAGATATGCGTCGAACAGATTGTGGTCCCACAGCGGGTACATTGGGCTGCTTGTCCGTTCCACCGCATCGACCGTCATGTATTCGATGAAATAGCTGCTGTCGAGCACTACGCCCAGCTGCTCTTTGGCCCGCTCCTCATCAGCCATCGCGTCAAGGCCGAGCACTTCGATTCGTCCCGCGTCTCGCGTGGTCATATTGAGGATCAGTTTGATTAACGTGGATTTGCCGGCGCCGTTCGGACCGACCAGACCCATGATGTAGCCGGACGGCAGGTCGAAGGTCACGTCATCCAATGTGAAGCCGGAATCATAATGCTTCGTCAATCCGGTTACGCTCAAGGCCAAGGTTGGCCGTGTCCCTTGGGGGAGTGAGGAATCGTTCATGATTGTTCCCTGTATGCTTTCTCGAACATGCCAAGCAGATCAAGCAGGCTGATGTCGGCGGCTTTGGCCTCGATGGAAACTTCACGGAGCTTGTCCATGATGCGTTCGCGCGCACGTTCCCTCATGAGTTCGTTGCCTCGTTCCATCACGAACGTGCCTTTGCCCTGCACGTTCTCCACGAGCCCCTCGTCAGCCAGTTCGTTATACGCTCTGGTCACGGTGAGCACGCTGACGCGCAGTTCCTTGGCGAGCTTGCGCAGTGAGGGAAGCGCCTCGCCTGCCATAAGCTCACCCGACATGATCGCGGACCTGATTTGGTTCTTGATCTGTTCGTAAATTGGTTCTCCGGACACGGATGAGATGATCAGCTTCAATCTGTGCCTCTTTTTCTGTATGTTTCGTAGGTGATATATCTCCCAGCCGAACAGTTAGATGCAAACTGTTTAGCTGTTATATATAACAGTAACACAGAAAACCCGTACTGTTATTACGTGTCGCATAACAGTACGGGTTCTGTTGGAATATAAGGAAATCCGCCGCTCCATGAACGCCTCTTGCGGTCGGCGATTGACGGAAGCGACATTTGCTTACGTTTGCGGATTCCGGTATGGAGGACGGTTATACGCGAGTCGGATGGATGATATGGCGGAAGCGCAGGTAGATCAGCTACGCCAACGGCATGGTCATCAACATAGGCAATGTAGGGAACCGGCGATGAGTCCCACGCCGATCATGATTGCGATTTACTTCGCGCCGAAGGAGAGAGCGTCCCTTTCGGCACGATCCGTCGCCTGGGCGGTGTTGCTATCTTGCTGCATGATTGTTTGTTGGGGAAACCACCTGTTATTCCATTCCCCTATAGAGTTCTTTGGCGAGATCGATCAGTGACTTGTCTGAACCTGCTGGGCCAATAAGGCATGCGCCGCATGGCAGTCCATCTGCTGTTTCCAATATCGCGTATCGTCCGTTCATAAGTCGGGCAGTTGTTGAAACATCGACAGATCAATCAGACCGTGAACGCCTTTGGTGTGATATCAACGACTTGCGTCACGTTGAAGTCGATGGCGGCCGACAGCAGCAGGTACACTTGTTGACGTGGCATCTCGAACATGGCGGCAATCATATTGATGGCGTGTTCGACGCTTTGCGATAATGCGTCATCCAGCGTACTGCTGAGACCCATTGGAATCAGCGTGCCATGACTGATCGCAAATGGCAGAGGGGCTGCGGACGTTTTCTTGGAGATGATCACGCAGCCATTCCCTGGCTTTGACGGTATTGTACTGGACTCATCCAACCGAGCGACCGTTTGATGCGCTCGTGGTCGTACCAGCGGATGCAGTCGTCGACCGGGACGAGCACCTCGTCGCGGGTACGTTCCTCCCAATGCCCGGGATGGACGGACTCCGTCTTCATGCGTCCGAAGGACCCCTCCGCGCCGTCGTTCCTCGGGACCGAACATACGATAATCCTTTCGTTCAGTCTCCAAGAAAACGTCCGCATCCTGTAACGTCCGGATTCTTGCGTACTTTGGGTTTTCGGTCCTGACGTGAAAGGCGGGGACGTCTCCACGCGCCAAGTCGACAATCGGCCAGCCATAATGATGTGCGTTGATTGGTGGGGTGTCCGCAGCTAAATCGGTGGAACTTGTTCAGCAGGTTCTGTGATACGTCGAGCATCGTGAATCCATGGGGTGGTGGAGTTGCGGCTGTGTAACTTACTTGAGTTCTAAGCGACGGTTCGCGGATTATTTGTCGATCGTTCACGTTTAAGGCGTTGCGTGTTCGCCTTCCGAGCCTATTTTGTCGTCCGGGCTGGCTTGTCTGACAGCTTCAATGTGGCAAAGCAGAAGAGGTAGAAGAATGAGGATAATGGCGAAAAACCATACGGCAACAAAGGAACAGCGGCAGGCAGGAGCCTGGCGCAAACGCGGTACCAAATCGGTGGGCGGTGGCATGCTCGCGTTGACAAGCGCTGTAGTGGCAGCGGCCATGCTCGCAACGCCAGCGGCTTTGGCTGGGGAAGGAACCGCCCGGTATTACAGCAGCAAGCAGCCGTATGTTGCACCGGCGAGCACATCATATTCAGCAATTCCGAGCAGATACCATCTTGCATACACCGAGTCTGTGGCAAGGCATGGCTCGCGTGGCCTGTCGAGCTACAAGTATGACGCTTTGCTGGCACTGATGGCTCAGTCCGCTGCGGAAAACAATTATGCTGGATTCGTTAGCCCAGAGGTTGGCAAGGAATTCATCAACAATGTCAATGCCATTACCGCGGCCAACGTGGGCAACGGGTATGGCATGCTCTCTGGTCAGGGCGCCATACAGCATCAGGGCATTGGTGAGAGAATATACCAGCGTGATGCTGATCTGTTCGCCAATGCCGCAAAGCAGGGACTGCGCGTCTCATACCAGAGCTCGGGTGAGCCTCGTGCAACCGAATCCGGAGAGAATTTCAAACTAGGATTCGATCAGGCTTCCAACGGTTTGCTGGCGAATGCGGTTGTAGCACCGAATAATCCTGCGGATAACAATTCCGGCAAGGATTTCGACAAGAACACCACCACATTGTATTTCCATAAGACCGATAATCCGGATGGTACGCAGAAAACGGGCGAGGCCAAGGAGCGCGCGGAACGTTACCAGCAGTTCGTCGCGAATGATGAGGGCATCGCCGAAGCTGAGGAAAACGTGACGAACGATCCGTCCATGACCACCGCTTCGCATGATCTGCTCTCTCAAATCTTCACTGACGATTTCCTCGCGTCCATCGGCAAGGAGGAAGGCCAGCGCATCTGGTACAACACGGCTGACGGCACGAAGAAGGGCGCGGCCAATTGCGCTGCCGGCGCCGACCCTGCCAAGGATGCGAACGCGTGTGGTGACGCCAAGAAGAAGATCGCGTCGGAACAGGACGCGGCAATGGATTTGTACAATCTGTACATCATCGCGGCCGATATGGAACAGGAGAACACCGGATCCCACACGTTCAATTTCGACCAGTACTTCCAAGGTCAGCACGCCCAGGAGGCGAAGACGTTTGCTTGGTCTCTTGATGCCGAGGACTTCTATGAGAAGGGACCGGGGCGCGCAGGTCAGGATGAGACCTACCGCATTGCCCAGCCGTTGCTCGACGATTTTTTCAATGCGATCGACACGAGGGAGCGGGCCGGCACCGCCGCGACGTTCCGATTCGCACATGCCGAAACCATTATTCCGTTTGCGGCATTGCTGAAGCTGCCTGGATCGCAGCAGCAGGCGAGTGAACTGTACACGTATGAGAATAATCCGTGGCGTGGCGAAAGTGTGACGCCGATGGCTGCGAATGTGCAGTGGGATGTGGTTGTGCGTGATGGTGCGGACGCTTCGGGACAGCCGTATCAGCCGTTGGTCAGAATGCTGTACAACGAGAAGGAGATCGGATTCAACGATTCCTGCACGCCAATTGCGGATGGTTCGACCTGGTATAAGGAAAGTGAGCTGAAAAGCTGTCTGAATGGTAAGGGAACCACGGTTGATGCCCGACTGACGGATGAGGAAGGTCTGCCTGAAACGCCAGGCCATGAATCGACACCAGATGATTCGCAGAAGGTTCCGGGTGCGAATGATGCGAACGGCCAGCGGAAGCATCCGGTGAAATCGTCCGCGAACGGCGGCGATGCGGTCAAGCTCGCCAAAACCGGTTCGAACGTGACGCCCGCCATCGTGGCGGCCGTCGTGATGGTGTCCTCCGCGATTCTTGGAGGAAGCTACGCGTGGCGTTCCCGTCGGAAGGCTTGATCTGAAACCTTATCTCGACCGGGTTACGGCCTGACTTGCAACTTGGCCGCAGCCGGACTTCGGTCTAACGTTTTACATCTGATGCGCTGTTCCCAATTCCCATCCTCGGGCTTGGAAGCAGCGCATTATTGCGTCAGGTGTGGTATGAGGTCAGTGCGTATGCAGCTGGGGCTTTTCGCGTACTTTGGCGGTGAGATAGTCCGCTTCTACCTTCCATACGGTGACGGCGCGTACCTGCTGGTCGGTGAATTCCACATGATCCATGCCGGCCTGCTGCCTCATCAGCAATGCGAGTCCCCGGCGTGCCTCGTCGAGATCGTCGATGATGGATGCGGTGCCATTGCCGACGATCGACTTGAACGCCTCGCCCCAATTGCACAACGTACGTCCTTCGACCACTTCGCAGTCGGTCGCCATCTCGAACGCCACGGGAAGCGCATTGTTCGTGGCCCTGACCGCGTCCATCTTGCGTCCGGTCGCAGAGCCATGGAAATACAAGGTGAGATGATTGGATTCCGCATCGAACACGTATCCGAAATTCAACGGCACGATGGTGATGCCTTCCGCATCGGTGTATGCAATATTCACAATCCTACATGTTGCGATAATCGCCGCGACCTGCCGCGGATCGGTCACCTCACGATCGGCACGCCTCATCATGCGATGCCTTCCCGCAACTGTCTGCTCATCATTACGCCGTGTCACCATGGCACGCTCCTCTCCGCTGGATACACACCCAGCTTACCGGACCTATCAGCCAACGCTGTACACGCCAGAACCATCATCCCACCAAGCATGATTCACCGGCTCCGGCTGCACAAGACGCTTCGGTCCCTTCAGCATTTCAATCGCCTTCAACTCCAAACGTTCACGCTCCTCAGCCAACGCATCGCCAACACGATCAAGCAAACCGCACACGAGAGCCGTGGGCTGACATGTCGGAAGACGATGATTTATTGTCGGAAGTCTAAGTCTCATCGCGCTTTTTCTCTTCTCGTACGAGGCCGTGCCCCGCGCCGTTACGAGACCTTCGAAAGGCTCGCCGAAGAGCCCATGTTCGAGGATATCGGCACACTGCACGACCACTATCAGGAATTCGACATCTACCCGCTACTGACGCTGCTTGCGTCATTCGCATGAAAAAGCTGATCTATAAACAAAGCGGTATCGCATTCCAGACTAGAAAACAGAACCATCGAGCTTGTCAAGCGCACGCAACAAAGAATCAACATGACCCTTCGCACGCACGTTGTATCGGGCAATACGAATCACCCCATCACCATCAATCACAAAAGTCGAACGAATCACACCCTCATAAACCTTGCCATACAACTTCTTCTCACCATACGCGCCATACAAACGATGCGCAGTCAAATCAGCATCCGACAACAGAGGGAACGTCAAATGGTCGCGCTCGCGGAATCGGATGAGCTTGTCCATCGGATCCTTCGAAACGCCGAGCACTGTGAATCCGCGGGAGCTTAGGCGTGCGAGGTTGTCGCGGAAGTCGCAGGCCTCGGTGGTGCAGCCGGGAGTCATCGCGGCAGGGTAGAAGTATAGGATGATATTTTGGCCGCGCAATGCGGAGAGCGTGACACTACCGCCGTTGTCGCTGGGAAGTGTAAAGTCCGGGGCCGTTAGTCCTGCTTCGAGTCGTGCGGATGCAGGAGGGTTCTGTGCTGCCGAGGCTACTGACGGATTGATGTCGGGCATGATTATCTCCTTACTACTCTTCGGACTTCAAATGCCGATCCAAAGCGAGAATAGACGTCTATACATGGCAGATTTCGGGGTGCGACATGGATACCTCGCTTATGTATCATGGTAGTCCATTCCGGGCGAACAAGGCTTTTCATGCACCCTATATACCGTTTTGGCAGACTGACCTGCCATATACAAGCGAGATACGAGCAAAGCAGCGTCCGATAACAAAGGGAACGTCAAATGTCACATCTGCGGAAATTGGACAATCCTGCCCAGCAGATCGCTATCCTACGCTCCATTATGGGTGTTGCATACATTTGGCCGTGACGCTTAACATGTGCGATTCCATTGCCAATATTGAGACCGGTCGAAGCTCGTTAGAGGCAACCGGCCACCCTTGGCGCGCGAGGCGGCGAGGATGCTTGTGCCTGCGGTCGTTCGGCGTCCGTGCCGAACCAATCCGAGTGTAGCAAATAAAACGATGGCGGTGCTGTCAGTATTTGTCAGGTAAAACGTAGTGAGGAAGCCGTAGAGTCAAGACAAGAAGATGGTTGGCGATCAAAAGGGGAGTGATGATGGAGTTGAAAATGTTTTCCAAGCCTGTGGTGTTCACGGATTTCGATGAATGCTTCGAACAACGCGCCCAAGCTTTGGGGGAACTCCAGCCGAAAACACCAGTGCTCATGGTCCGCCCGGACTATCGCATCGGCATCAGCCGCCGCCAATGGAAACTGATCGACACGTTCGTGCGTCATCCCGAGCAGTTCGGCGACGTCACATTCGACATGGAGCCAACCTGCAAGATATACGACATCCACCACGGCTTCTAACCCGAATGAATTACCATGGAAGGATAGTCAGGCGGAATGAAGGAAGGATGGGGCTATGGCGGAACGTATCGTGGAACGTCTTGTCCGAGAGCGTGATGTCCGATGTGGTGACGGCATTTACACGGCTACATCACCTTGGTGTAAGAAGAAAATCAGCCTTCGGGCTTTAGCATGAGGTGCAGTGGCGCGTATTGAATGCGCGCGTACGAGGAAGTGAGAGCTGCTTACATGCGTGTGTTCGACTTCGATGGAACCATCTATGACGGGGAAAGCCTGTTCGATCTGTACCTGTTTTCGGCCCGGTACGATCCGAAGGTGCTGCGTTACATCGCTCCGGTATTGCGGTACGCCATCAAATACAAGCTCGGACGGGCCACTTTCGACCAAATGGAATACGGCGTGGGCAAACTATGCCACGGATATTTGAGCGAACTGGCCGAATCGGTGGAATTCGAAGAGCTCGTCAACGCTTTCTGGGATCAGAACATGAAATGCATCAAATCCTGGTATGAGCCACGCGAAGACGATGTGATCCTCACCGCCTCGTTCGACATCACGGTAGGGGAGGCCTGCCGCAGGCTTGGCGTACAGCACCTGGTCTCATCCACCATCGACGGCAGCACATTGAACGTGGACTACCTCAACTTCAACACCAACAAGCCCAAACGATTCCGCGAACTCTACGGCGACAACGCACGCGTGGACGAATTCTACACGGACAGCCGTTTCGATCAACCCATGATCGACATGGCCCGCCGCGCCTACATGGTCAAAGGCAACAAAATCCACCAAGTCAAATAATCAGAGCGGAAGTAAGACTTCCACATGCTGACGCTAAGAGAAGTGTCCGGGGCGATGGGCCACGCCCACACCTCAACAAGATCAGAGAAGACGCTAAAAGCGAAAGGCGTGTCGTCTGGTCTGCGCTTGAAAGTCAGCAGAGAAGTGAAAAGAAACTCGTACTGTGAGATGCTGGAGGCACGGTACGAGTTGCATTAACCGTTTTCAGCGCCCGGTTAGAAAAGTGGAGTACTGGGCTATGACTTCGTCGAGCTGCTTTTCGGTGGACGTGGCCGCGCCATGCACGAGGAACGGTTTACGATAGGAGGCGTGCACGTAACGAGCCAAAGCCTCATACGGCGACAGCAACTCCTCCATAGTTCTCGCCTGGCTGCCATCATACGTATAGCATTCGGCCGGTGCGCCAGTGGAGACGGCCACCATGATTTCCTTGCCTTCCAACGCATAATCACCGCCATAAGCCCAGCCAATATTCAACACGTCATCTTCCCACTGCTTGAGCAATGCCGGAGCCGAATACCAGTAGAACGGGAACTGCAACACGATGCGGTCATACTCCTGCAGCAACGTATGCTCACGTTCCACATCAACTTTGAAATCCGGATAGGCGGCATACTCATCCACCACAGTCACGCCATCGACCTTTTCGGCCACATCCATCAGCTTGCGATTAACGTGGGAATCCTCCACATGCGGATGAAACACCAACACCAACGTCTTCATGAGTCGCCTCCTCACAACGTCTGTTCTACGATACCCGCCATAATAACCCCAATCGCAATCGCAAACACAAAACATAACCGTTCAACCCACGGCTCAAAAACACAATCAGGCTTCCACTCGCTTTTATAATCCGAAACCCTGTAACGAAGTTTCGAACCTCCAAGTTCAAAACTTCAAAAAAGAAAGTTTCGGACATGCAAGCCAGAAACTTCACACCATCATTCAACAACTACCGCGAAACACGCTTCGCGCACAACAAGTAAATCAGCCAAGCGGCAGGCATCGTCAACATAAACACCGGATAAAACCACACAGCAGGCAAATGCCCATACACCAAACCACCCACAAACGGACCAACCGACATACCCAAATCAATACCCGCATAATACGTACTATTCGCAATGCCACTGCGCTCGCGACCGGCGATCACCACGGCCTGCGCCTGAGTGACGGAACTCATCAGACCATAGCCGACTGCGGTGAAGATCGCGGCCAGTAACAGCATCCAATCGTTGAATAGGAACGTCATGCACGTGAGCATCGCCAGCATGCCCAACGAGCAGACCGTCAGCCAGAAACGGAAGCCCTTGCTGTCGAACAGGTCGCGCAAGCCCAGTCGCAACACCAATAACGCGACCGCGTAAAACATGAAAAACAGGTCGGACGATACCGGTAGATGACGAGACTGAACATAACTCACGATGAAGGACTGATTTGCGAAATACGCTATCGCAAACATCATGAACGTCAGCGACAACGGCACCACACGCGGTTCCAGAATCGAACGGATCGAAAAACGATGCTTTTTGGTTGCGCTAGCAGAACCGTCAATGTCTACGGCAGTGGCGGGATTCTCCGTTATGGAAGTCTGCTTCTTGCGTACTGGCTGTCCGCCATTCTTCACCATCAGTGTGGCGATCAGCATGATCACCGCCAGCACCAGCGAACTCAAAAACGTCAGACGATAACCGATGTATTTTTGCGCGCGAATACCCAATGCCGGTCCGACCGCCATAGCCAGCGCGTTCATCGTGCCATACAATCCCATGCCGGCACCCATATGCCGGATCGGCAGCAAAAGCGACATCCATGTGGCTAGGCAGACCGAGCAGCATGCGAAACCGACGCCGTTGATCACACGTGCCATGATGAGCATGGTGGGGGAGTTCGCGAAATAGTACAGCAGTCCCACCGCGAAATACAGCACAGTACCGACCGCCACAAGCGTACGTTTGCTGGTTTTGTCGGAAAGGTTGCCTGCGATCGGGCGACAGAACAGTGAGATGAAACTCATCGACCCGGCCACCACACCCATCAGCATGCCGGACGCGCCCAACGATTCCGCATATCCGGCGACGATCGGATTGGCGAGCATGTTGCTCGACATGAAGCAGAAGGTCGCGAGCATGACCAACGCCATATCACGGGTGATGAGACGATCATGCTTACGCCGGGGCTGTTCGGGCTGGTTCGATTGTTGTGCCGGTTGCTTCTGTCGTACCGGTTCAGATGCGGGTATCGTTGGTGCTGTCATGCTCGTTCGCCTCCGAGCATGCAACTGTAGCAGCCTTGACGAAAAACGGCCGTCCACATATTGCGGACGGCCGATGGAGATGGCTTTAACGATGTGAAAGTATGCTTCGCTTACAGAGTTTTTACAGAGCTTTGGCGGCCTGCTCGACAAAACCTTCCATACCGTCGATATCAACGACATGGTCGAAACGCACGTCGGCGGTCTCCAAACCGCGCAATGCGGCTGGGGCAGTGGTGCCGGTCGCTTCGGCAAGCACGTCCATGCATTCGAAATCCGTGCCGGAAGTGTCCAATCCCAAGGATTCGTTGACCACACGCGGGAACTTGTATGGGCTGGCGGTGCTCAACAGCACGCGCGGCGTCAGCGGATCGCGAGGCATCTGCTGCATTACGTAATAGCCGCACGCAGTGTGCGGGTCGATCACGTAATGGTTCTTGTTCCAACAATCCGCGATCATCTCACGCACCTGATCCTCATCGGCCCAGCCAGTGCCGAATAGGGAACGGATCTTGGCCAGCATTGGTTCGGGAACCTCATAGGCGCCCCATTGGTTCAGATCGTTCATCAACATGGCAATCAGACGAGTGTCCTTGTCGGACATGTAATACAGCATGCGCTCCAGGTTCGAGGAAATGAGAATATCCATCGACGGGGAAATCGTCTGATAGAACGGGCGCTGACGGTTATACGTGCCGGAAGTCAGGAAATCGAACAGCACATTGTTCTTATCGGACGCAACAACCAGATGCTTGACTGGCAGGCCCAGCAACTTTGCATAATATCCGGCAAGAATATCACCGAAGTTACCGGTCGGTACCACGAACTCGACCTCGTCACCGACATTGATGACCTGCTGTTCGAGCAGCTGCGCGTAAGCAGAGAAATAATAGACGACCTGCGGTACCAAACGCCCGACATTAATCGAATTTGCGGAAGACAGTACCACATGCGAGTCGGATGCCAAGCGGCTGGCAAGCTCGCGGTCGCCGAAAATGCGCTTGACAGCGGACTGTGCGTCATCGAAATTGCCCTTGACTGCGCACACGCTCACATTCGAACCAGCCTGCGTGCTCATCTGCAGTTCCTGTACTTGGCTGACCTTGCCTTCCGGATAGAACACGGTGATGCCCGTGCCCTCGGCATCCGCGAAACCAGCGAGCGCTGCCTTGCCGGTGTCTCCGGAAGTGGCAGTCACGATCATGATTTTCTCGTTGTCGTCGCCGGTTGGGGTAGTGCGTGCCATGAAACGCGGCAGGATCTGCAATGCGACGTCCTTGAATGCGGAGGTCGGGCCGTTGAATAGTTCCATCACGTAGTCATCACCGAGAGGCTTGACTGGGGTAATCTCTTCGTCGGACCATTGCGCGCCGTATGCTTCGCTGATGCATGCTTTGAGTTCGGTTTCGGTGAAGTCGGGCAGCAACACGCTCAGCACGTCGAATGCGATCTGTTGGTAGGACTTGCCTGCGAGGGAAGCGATGTCCACGTGGGTTTCGCCCAGTGAGTCGGTTACGAACAGGCCTCCATCGTCGGCGATGCCTTTGCGGATGGCCTGCTTGGAGGTGAGCGAATCGGTGGTGCTGCGGGTGCTGTGGAACGTGGTCACTGGATTTCCTTAGCAATAGAACGGACAATAACGTCAAACAGTATTGAGTGTAGCGTTACGGGCAGGAAGAAACATGCTTGGCGTCCGTGGAATGGGACAACATGCGATTTGCAAATCGGCGATTGTTTCCTTCTTATTTCGTGATTACTTCCATGTTTCGAAACGCCCTATTCCCCCATACGATTTATGCACGTACACTTCATCGTTAAGTCCGCATGCTTGTACGGGCAACGTATTTATCCTCCAAGCCAAGGAGAGCTCAATGACCGCATCGCCTCTCGCGCAAACTCCGAACGACATATTCAACGCGCCCATTGCCGAAGCAGACCCCGAAATCGCCGAAGTGCTTAACGCCGAACTGTCCCGACAGCAAAACGGCTTGGAAATGATCGCCTCCGAAAACTTCGTGCCGCGTGCAGTGCTTCAGGCACAAGGCTCTGTGCTGACCAACAAGTATGCCGAAGGCTATCCGGGACGCCGCTACTATGGCGGCTGCGAGCAGGTCGACAAGATCGAAACCATCGCCCGCGAACGTGCCAAGAGCCTGTTCGGTGCCGAATACGTCAACGTGCAGCCTCACTCCGGTGCACAGGCCAACGCAGCCGTCTACCAGGCGCTCGTCAAGCCGGGCGACACCGTGCTCGGCCTCGCACTCGACCATGGCGGACACCTGACCCACGGTATGAAAATCAACTTCTCTGGACGCTTCTACCATGCCGAAGCCTACGGAGTCAACCCCGAAACCTTCCGCATTGACCCTGAAATCATCCGCCAGCGCGCGCTTGAAACCCACCCGGCCATGATCATCGGCGGCTGGAGCGCCTACCCGCGTATCGAAGACTTCAAGGCTATGAAGGAGATCGCTGACGAAGTCGGAGCCAAGTTCTGGGTTGACATGGCACACTTCGCGGGCCTTGTCGCAGCCGGACTGCACCCGAGCCCGGTCCCATACGCCGATGTCGTGTCTTCCACTGCCCACAAGACCCTCGGTGGCCCGCGCTCCGGCTTCATTCTCGCCAAGCAGGATTATGCCAAGAAGCTCAACTCCGCAGTCTTCCCGGGACAGCAGGGTGGCCCGCTCATGCACGTCATCGCAGGTAAAGCCGTCGCGTTCAAGGTTGCTGCCTCCCCGGAGTTCAAAGACCGCATGCAGCGCACCCTCGACGGCGCCAAGATCCTCGCCGAACGCCTCATGTCCGACGATGTCAAGAACAACGGCATCAGCGTCCTTACCGGTGGCACCGACGTCCATCTCGTCATGGTCGATCTGCGCAACAGCGAAATGGACGGTCAGCAGGGCGAAGACCTCCTCGCACAATGCGGCATCACCATCAACCGCAACACCGTTCCGTTCGACCCGCGTCCGGCAAGCGTGGCCTCTGGGCTGCGCATCGGCACCAGCGCACTCGCCACCCGCGGCTTCGGCAACAAGGAATACGAAGAGGTCGCCGACATCATCGGCACCGCACTCGCAGCTGGCAAGGACGCTGACGTGGAAGCCCTCAAGGCTCGCGTCGACAAGCTCGCCGAAGACTTCCCGCTGTATCCGGGCCTCGACCAGATCCACTGATTCCATGTCGAATAACGGTTGATCGAGAACGGTTTCGGATATAAATCTCTGAGGACACGTGACGTGCGAAATCGCGCCCTGCTTCCGACGCTACGACGAAATAATGGTCGAAGCTACGGAACAAGGCGCGATTTCGCGCTAGTCTAGGAAACTATGACGAACCCACAGACTCAATCCAACGCTATGGAAACCGACGTGTTCAACGGAGTGTGCGCCAAAGCCGACGCCGCACGAATCGCGCAAGCGCAACTTGCCCAAACCAACACGCAACGTAAAAACGAGCTTCTCAACGTCATCGCGGACGCACTCGACGCGCGTGCCGGAGAAATTGCCGCAGCCAACGCCATTGACATGCAGGAATCTGCTGAACATGGCATGGATGCAGGCAAACTCGACCGACTCAAATTCGACGTGCCCCGCATCAATGCAGCAGCACAAGGCGTACGCCACGTAGCCACCCTGCCGGATCCAATCGGCGAAATCGTACGCGGATACCATCTCGACAACGGTCTACGACTTGAACAGATCCGCGTGCCCATCGGAGTGCTGGGCATGATCTACGAAGCACGTCCCAACGTCACCGTCGACGTCGCATCGCTCTGCATCAAATCTGGCAATGCGGTGCTCCTCAGAGGTGGACACGCGGCCGAACGTACCAACGCAGCCACACTCGGCATCATCGCCGATGCGCTACGCGAATACGGATACGACCCCGCGCTCATCGCATCCGTCGACGAATACGGACGCCAGGGCGCCACCGCCATGATGCAAGCCCAGGGCCACATCGACCTGCTCATTCCACGAGGGGGAGCGGGCCTTATTCAAACCGTCGTGCAAAACTCCAAAGTGCCGGTCATCGAAACCGGAGCTGGCAACGTACACATCTACGTCGACCAAACCGGCGACCAAAACAAAGCCATCCCCATCATCCTCAATGCCAAAACGCAACGTGTCGGCGTCTGCAACGCCACCGAAAAACTCCTCGTACATCAAGGCATTGCCGAAACGTTCCTTCCGCAGGCCGCAGCAGCACTTGCCGCAGCCAATGTTGAAATGCATGCCGACGAGCGAGCTTACGAAATCATCGATAAAGCCGGTATCGACGGAGCGAAACTGATGCATGCCACTGACGAAGACTGGGATACCGAATATTTGGCATTGAAAATCGGCGTCAAAGTGGTCGACTCACTCAACGAAGCCATCGAACACATCAACCGTCATTCCACCGGACATACGGAATCCATCATCGCCGAAGACTATTCAGCCATCGAGGAATTCACCTCACGCATCGACTCGGCGGTGGTGATGGTCAACGCATCCACACGCTTCACCGACGGGGGAGTATTCGGTTTCGGCGCAGAACTCGGCATCTCCACGCAGAAAATGCACGCACGCGGCCCCATGGGACTACGCGAAATGACCACGACCAAGTGGATCGGTTACGGAACAGGGCAGGTGCGAGCATGAGCGAACAAAACGGTACCAACGAAAACGACAGCCAGATGGAGAGAACAATGACCGACGTCAAGAATCCATGGAATGCGGATCTCAATGATCCATATCTGGGATTGAAGCTCGCCTCCGAACGATTAAGCATCGTACGGTACGTGTTTCTTGTGCAGATTGAGGATGGCATTGCTTCGGCGGCACAGCGTGCGTCACTCGAATATGCCGATGCGGTGCTGATTGGCTGGCCGGAAACTGACGCCGACGATGTGGTGGAACTCAGCGAGGAGAAACTCAGGAACGTCGACGAGCAGATGCGTCTCATGGAACAGTACATCGCCAAATTCAGTGCTATGGAACGCGAACAGGATATCGACGGCATGACCGATACGCTGATTCGTGTCACCGAACGTGTGGCTGAGGTGCGACGTGCCTATCAGCCGGACTTCCCGTTGCCGACCTTCGCTGAAATCAGGCGTGTTGTGCAGGACGAGTGGGACGAGGATATGGGCAAGATCGATCCTGACAACGCTTCGCCCACGGCCGACAGCATCGGACGCGAAACCGCGGACGCCGATCAGGAGCAGAAAGGCGAGGACGCGTCATGACCGGTCCGAAACGCATGTGGCCCGAATCCGCCGAAGCTGATTCCGAGCTTGCCATCAGCTATGTGGTGGAGCCTGAACGGCGCATGTCCGGCCTTTCCGTGGAATCAGCAGGTTCCTCGGTGGCCACGGGTCGACGTTCAGCACGCGGCAACTGGCATAGCAGACCTCGCATCGGCATCATGGGCGGTACGTTCGACCCCATCCACAACGGCCACTTGGTGGCGGCATCAGAGGTGTCATGGGTGTACGACCTCGACGAAGTGATTTTCGTGCCGACAGGACGCCCCGTATTCAAACTCGACAAGAACGTCACCAACGCGGAAGACCGCTATCTCATGACGGTCATCGCCACCGCATCCAATCCGAAATTCACCGTATCACGCGTGGACATCGACCGTCCGGGAGTCACCTACACCATCGACACGTTGCGAGACATTCGTGTGCAACATCCCGACGCGGAACTCTTCTTCATCACCGGAGCCGACGCGGTCGCGGAAATCATGCAATGGAAAGATGCTGACAGAATGTGGAATCTGGCCCACTTCGTGGCCGTGACCCGCCCTGGATACTCCTCGCCAGAAGGATCGAAACTACCGGAAGGCAAGGTCGATACGTTGGAAATACCGGCGCTGGCGATTTCTTCGACCGATGTACGTCGACGCGCGGAACACGGGGAACCTGTTTGGTACCTCGTACCGGATGGCGTGGTGCAATATATTGGCAAGCACGGACTGTACCGGTAAATTTCAGGTGAACACGCGCGGATGAGACGGTCTGCGCGGATGGTTAATATGGGTCACGTCCACTTGACGCGAAAACAGACGTTTGGAGACATGGTGAGCGCAATCCTTGAAGGAAAGCCGGATAAAAACCTTATCCTTGTCACAGGCAGAACACATCCGAAATTGGCGGCGGAAGTCGCTGAACAACTCGGCATCGACGTTCTGGAAACCACAGCATACGACTTCGCCAACGGCGAGATGTACGTGCGCTACACCGAATCCGTGCGTGGCGCGGACGTGTTCGTACTGCAAAGTCACGCAGCTCCGATCAATCAGTCGATCATGGAGCAGCTCATCATGATTGATGCGCTCAAGCGTGCCTCCGCACGTTCCATCACGGCGGTCTGCCCGCTGCTGGGCTATTCCCGTCAAGACAAGAAACATCGCGGCCGCGAGCCTATTTCGTGCCGCTTGATGTTCGACCTGCTTAAGACTGCGGGTGCCGACCGTATTATGAGTGTCGACCTACATGCGGCACAGTCTCAGGGCTTCTTCGACGGTCCGGTTGACCATCTCATCGCTATGCCGGTGCTTGTTGACTACATTCGTGATCGTTTCGCCAACCAACTTGGCAACGTCGCCGTCGTGTCCCCGGATGCAGGCCGCATTCGTGTTGCGGAACAGTGGGCGCAGCGTCTTGGCGGCGGCCCGCTCGCATTCGTGCACAAGACACGCGACATCACCCGTCCGAATCAGGCGGTCGCCAACCGAGTCGTGGGCGACGTCGAAGGTAAGGACTGTGTGCTTGTCGACGATCTGATCGATACCGCTGGAACCATCGCAGGCGCCTGCAGCGTGCTCAAGAACGCGGGTGCCAAGTCGGTGACCGTTGTCGCCACGCATGGCGTGCTGTCTGGTCCAGCTGTCGAACGTTTGAAGAACAGTGGCGTCCGAGAGGTCGTGCTTACCGACACCGTGCCGATTCCTGAAGAGAAGCGTTGGGACGGTTTGACCGTGCTATCGATCGCGCCGCTTCTGGCCAGCGCCATCCGCGCTGTGTTTGAAGACGGCTCCGTGGCTGAACTGTTTGACACCTACCCGGAACACCACGGCCAGGGCTTCTTGTTCGCCTGACATAGGTGCGTATAGGTGCATTTGCGGGCCTATAGGAACTTTTGTGGTGCTTATAACCGTGGCCCGGCCTTGTGGGAGCAG
>OIXX01000178.1_pt1 | contig 50526 bp, 43 predicted proteins | sample 1588161 | NCBI WGS metagenome assembly OIXX01 (sample SAMN03283274) | human gut metagenome | biome: human-associated habitat; material: feces | host: Homo sapiens | place: Peru | collected 2012 | reverse complement strand
CTGGAAAAAGGAGAAAAAACGAAAAGGGTGCGCCATAGACTTATGACACACCCTCATTCTATAGATTTATAGAAGACAATTTCCAGTCTTTTATTCCTTGGTTCGTTCGCGATATTCGCTAGGAACAATACCCAGTTCTTTCTTGAATACCTTGGAGAAGTACTTAGGGTCGCTGAATCCTACTTCGAAAGCGATGCTGGTAAGCGGATCATTGGTCTGCTGCAGCAATTCGCAGGCTCTCATGATTCGAATATGGCGCACGAAGTCGATTGGTGTCATACCTACAGCTTGCTTGATCTTGTTGTAGAGTACACTTCGGCTCATACCGATGGCATCAGCGATGTCGTCTATCTTCAGGTCTGGACTGCCCATATTGTCGGTCACATACTTCAGAATCCTACCCATGGTCTTGTCGTTGATTTGACTTTCCATGAATGCATAGCTCTTCAGTTCCGACTTTTTCTCCTCTGCCAGTCTTTCCTTTTCCTGGATATCGAAGTTCAGCTCACTGAGCGTCTTCCTTGGCTCAGTTGCTGGTTGGAAGATTTCTACTGCTTCGGCATTTCCTGAATTTCCTGAATTTTCAGTCTTTCCAGCATATCCAACTTTTCCGTTCTGCTTCATCATCTTGGCGATGTCTGTCTGCGTAGCCTTGCGTTTGTTGATGGCAGCCTCGATACGTCCTATCAGGTAGGAGGTAGAGAATGGCTTTGTAAGATAGCCATCCACTCCCTGTTCGAATCCCTTCAACTGGTCTTCCACACTGGCTTTTGCCGAGAGGATGATGATAGGTATATGCGAGATGGTACGGTCTTGCTTGATTTCACGTATCATCGTGATACCATCCATCACAGGCATGGTTACATCGGTGAGGATAAAGTCTGGCATCTCTGTGCGAGCCTTATAGAGACCCACCTTGCCGTTTTCTGCCAAGAGCACATTGTACTTTTCTTCGAGTACGCTGTTGAGATATAGGCGCAGGTCGGAGTTGTCTTCCACAACAAGAATGGTGAGATTCTTGCTTGGTTTGTTAGAGGCTGTACCCTTCTGGTTTTCCTCCTCTTCGTGCTTTGCCTTTTCTTTCTTCTTTTCTTCTTCCAACTCCTTCAGGTACTTGGATACGGTGGTATCGTCTATTTCGCCTTCAACTTTTTCCATCTCATTGCCTTCCTCATTAACGTTTTCGTTGAGTCCGCCGTTGACCAGGAAGTTGGTATTGTCGTCGAATCTCAGTACCTTGTTGAGCATATTCAGCATTTCTCTTGAGTTCTTCAGGGCAATGACGAGCATTTCCCTACTGTTTCGGGTGATACCATGCTCGGTGTCCAGAACGTGTTGCAGTGGTCCGCCAATCAGAGTCAGCGGGGTGCGCAACTTATGACTGGCATCGCTGAAGAAGGCGTTCTTCATCAGACTCATTTCGTGCTCCAGCTTTTCACGCTGCTTCTTGTTATAGGAATAGAATATACTTGCCACTACCGCAGCGAGCAATAGCAGCAGGGTGAATCTGCCCCATACACTTTCCCAGAAAGTAGGACGTACCTCAATAGGAAGTTCTGCGATGTACTTGCTCCATACACCATGGGAGTTGGTGGCTGATACCTTGAGAATATAGTCTCCCTGTGAGATTCGGTTGAAGCCGATAGTATTGCTGCTACCATTGTCAATCCATTTTCCTGGAGGAGTATGACCCTCCAGGCGATAGCGGTATTTCACCTGATACTTACGTGAATAATCGAGCGAAGCGAAGCTGATGGTCAGGTTTCGCTTGTTGGCAGGAATCACTATCTTCTCGCTATGCAGGATAGGGATAGGCTCGCTTTCACCGGTAAAGTGCAGCGAAGTGAAGATGATATGAGCCTGGTATTGACTCTTCTTCAGGGTTGCTGGATTGAAGGTCAGCCATCCGAATGGGGTTCCTACGGAAATGTCGTTCGTGGCTGGATCGTGGGTAGGGCGAGCCTCGGTGAAGGAGATGTTGTAATCGAAGTCGTTCGGACCGAAGACGGTGGTCTTTCCTGTCTTCAGATTACATTTGTCGATACTCGACTCACGGATCACCCATAGGTTGCCCTCGTTATCTTCTATCATGCTTTGCACGATACCTTCATTATAGTTGATATTCTTGAAATACTTTGTTTTCAAGTTGTTCTGCAGCAGTTTCTTGTTGACGATGCTTTCCAGAATTCCTCCTAACTGAGAGATGTAGGTCTTGCCATTGCTATGCTCTATGATAAAGTTGATATCGTTGGTTACCAATGATGTGGTATCGTTGGGAATATAGCAGGTTTGATAGAACTTGATCTGTTGCGGATTCCTGAAGTTATCGCCGAATGTAATGAGACCGTCTGTGGTACCTACCAGAATTTCTCCTGTAGGGGTACAGCAAATGCGTCGTATATTGGCAAAACTATTCTTAGACCATGGCAAGCCAAAGTTCCTGTTGTAGAAGAACAGACCTGTTTCGCCTTCTTGGGCAAGAGCCAGTCCGCCACCATAGGTGGCAACCCATATTCTGCCATGGCGGTCAGCTACCACATCATAAATATCGTTGTGCGGTAACGATGCCTTGTTGGCTGGATTGTGCTCGTAATGGCTTACGCCTTCATGCGACCGGACATAGAGTCCGTCGCCTTTGGTTCCTATCCACATCCTGCCCCGTGTATCACTGAAGATTGAATATACTGGATATGGACAGAATGGCACCTGGTTAGGTACAATCTGACCGCCTGGAGCCAGATAACCTACGGTTTGATACTTGCTGTCAGTTACTTGCACGACACCATTCGCATAACCGGTCCAATGGTATCCTTCTGGAGTATTGCAGAGTGCACGTACTTCTGCTTCTCCATTCTCCAGTTTATTTAAGCGATACGTATGGTTCTTGAAGGCTATCTGGGTAAGATCGTGAGTGCCTGCTATCCAGAGGATTCCCTGATCGGAAAGGAAATGCTTTCCAATCGTAGGCACACGGTAGTTGCCTGAAGAGTTGCTCCTCAGGAGATAAGGTACCAGTTTGCCGGCTTTGCGGTCGAAGTAGCTGAAGGTTCCTCCATTCGGCACAATCCATAGAGTCTTGTTTTCATCTTGGGTGATGAAGAAACTGTCGGAGGTGGTGCGATTCATGGGATCTTGCTGATCGGCAAACAGCCATTGCTTGGCAGATGTCTTTGGGTTTACCAGGGTAACACCCATACCATCCGTAAACACCCATACCATACCGAAATCATCCGTATAGATATTCTTCACCTCAGCCAGGGGCTGGCTTGGACTTTGTACATTGATAATTTTTGTCTTGAAGGTGCGTGGATTGTAGATGATCATTCCCAGGTTAGTAGCTATCAGGAGCTGATAGCCCGTGTTCTTGAGCTGATTGATGCGGATTACTCCGGCTGGGAGTGGTATCATATTCAGCTTGTTGTTCTCATCGAATACGGCGAGGCGTCCATCTTGGGTGGCCAGGAAGATATTATTGCCCACTTCTCTTACCCATTTGAAGGGGATGGGGGTGCTGAATTGATGGTGGTAGATGTTGGTTCCCTTGTCGGTGAGAATCCATTCGCGATTTTTCTTGTCCGACCAGATATGCCATACGTGTCCGCTTCGTAGTCCGTCTTGTCCTACCTTGATGAGTTTTGGAATATTCCTTTCGCTGATACGTATCAGATAATCGCCAGACTTGGTAGTTAACCAGTTTTTGCCTTGTTTGATAGAGTAAATTTTATCTACTCGCAGGTCGATGTTATATTTTTTATTGATGTTTTCACCTACGGGAATAAAGGTACACAATTGTGTTTCATAGATATAGGGTTGCCTGTCTGTGGTGATACACCATACGTTGTTTCTGAATGTTGCATAAATACCTATGAAGCGGTTGGTGGAAAGTAGATCGATGCCGTCTGCCTCATCACGGAAGGTATGGAAGGAGTTTCCATCATAGTAGGAGATTCCATTCCAGGTGCTGAACCACATCAGGCGGTCGGGTGTCTGTGCCATGCCGGAAATTGTATTGGAGGCAAGACCGTCGATGATGGAGAATTTGCGAACATCGCAGTAGGGGGTTCCCATGACCTTCAGTGAGGTTATGAGTATGAGGAGTATGCTATAAATGGCTCTCTTAATCATATTATCTGTTTTTGACATTCTGTTCGTTAGTCTTTGTTGGTAAAAATGCGTTAATATTGATGCAAAGATAGTGCATTTTTTTGAGAATGACAAGGTTTTGTAGGGAAAAACTGTTATATAATAGGGATTTTCCCCTAGATTATTCCTCTTTTCCCTTTGCTAGGTGTAAAAATTGCCTTATTTTTGCACCATCATTCAAGGAACCAGATCTGTTAAGGGTCTGAGCTCTGTACGGATATTAACAATAAAATTAAAATCTTACGATATGAGAAAAATGAGATTTTTCGTAATGCTGATGGCGATAGCTGCGGTATTCTTTACGTTTACCAGTTGTGATGATGATCCTTGGGATGATCCTTATGGATGGTACGATGATTACAACCATGGTAGCTGGGGATGGAACCAGGATTATTGGTATGAAGGTTCACAAGGATCACATGATGATGATCTGGTCGATGAGGCGATGACCTTGGTTGGTGAGTGGTATGGTCCGGTGAAGTATTCCTATATCCAGGATGATGGTATGTCAAGAGGCTATGATGAGTTTTATGCCAATATGATATTCTATCAGAGCGGAAACCAGAGCGATGCCCTGAGTGGAAGTGGTGTGGAGATAGATGAGGTTTATGATAATCAGGGAAATGTTACCGATCAGCAGACCATGAAATTCTCCTGGTATATCGATAACAATGGCGATATCTACCTGAAGTATGCCAGTGGCGCCACCTTCGTATTGGATGCAGGTGCTAGCCAGTACGGTTTCCATCTCGGTGCCGAGAAAGGCAAGAATTATAATACCTTCTGTGGTTATATGATTGGTACCGGTAAGGTGAAGGGTGATATCATCTACTTCGATTTATCTGAGGTTTCTACTACCGGTTATGACAAGAAGCTTACACGTTCAGCATCAGCAGTAACTTCATTCGGCAGTGGAGCAACCATGAAGCCAATGGCTGGCACGGTGAAGCAATTGAACAAGAGAAGATAGTTTTGCTGAAAGCTTTTATTTCACATAGTATGGAGAGTCAGGATGGGATAGTCCATCTTGGCTCTCTTTTAGTTTGAATACCTGATTGGTATAAATACAAAAAAGTGCATTCCTACGTATATGCAACTACGTTAGAATGCACGTTCTATCTTTCGATATTATATATCCTTATTAAAAAAGGTATATATATTACTTCTTCAACTTAGCGTAACGGCTCATGAAGCGGTCAACGCGACCAGCAGTATCAACGAGCTTGCTCTTACCTGTGTAGAATGGGTGAGAGGTGCTAGAGATTTCAATCTTAACAACTGGATAAGTCTCGCCCTCGAACTCTACAGTGTCGTTAGTCTTGCATGTTGACTGAGAGAGGAACATATCGCCGTTAGACATATCCTTAAATACTACAGGACGATAGTTCTCTGGATGAATACCTTTTTTCATTTTTCTTTTATTTATTATTAATTTGTTAAAAAATAGACGTTATGGGGACGCTTTCACATCATTTCATGTCCCTCTTCAGGGCATACCCATTATAGCCTTTACCTAATTCAGGGTGCAAAGTTACTGTTTTTTCCTGAAATCACCAAATATTTCCCGGTGTTTTTTAGAAATATTGGGGATTTAGATGTCTGTGTATATATAAATAAGGTGGAAAATGATCTTTTAGAGTGGTAAAAAGAGGACTGGATGTGTTAAAAATGAATGTAAACTCAAAATTTTATTCCCATTTATGATGATAATTGTAATTAATGCGGTATCTTTGCATATTAGTTTGAGAACATCAGATGATGTACCATATAGTTATAACTTTAAAGCGAGAAAAAGAATGAAAAGACAAATGCTATTATTGGCAGCCCTGCTCATGGTTGGCTTGGGTGCTTGGGCACAGAAAGCGGAGCAGAATTTCAACCTTAAAAAGTTTCAGGTTTATGCCGTTGGATTCTATAATCAGGAGAATCTCTTTGATACTTGTCATGATGCCGGCAAGAATGATTATGAGTATCTGCCTGCTAAGGGATGGAATAGCGAGAAATATACGAGTAAGTTGAAGAATATGTCTCGTGCCTTGGCTGATATGGGTACGGATGTGCTGCCTGATGCAGGTTGTGCCTTCATCGGTCTTGCCGAGGTTGAGAATGCCAATGTACTGAGAGACCTTACTGCCCAGCCTCCTTTGAAGGCTCGCAATATGCAGTTCTGCCATATCGAAGGTCCGGATAAGCGAGGTATCGACTGTGCACTGCTTTATAATCCGGCTCTTTTTACAGTGAAGAATGTGAAGCTGGTTCCTTATGTGCAGGAGTTGGCAAAGGATTCTGCCTTTTATACCCGTGGCTTTCTTACGGTGAGAGGTGAAATGGCGGGGGATGATGTGGCGGTCATCGTTTGTCACTGGCCAAGTCAGTTCTCCGGTTCATTCTATCGTGAGAGTGGTGCCCGTCAGACCAAGGCAGTGAAAGACTCCCTGCTTCGCCTGAATCCTGAGATGAAGGTGTTTGTGATGGGAGATATGAACGATGATCCTACCAGCAAGAGCATGTATGAGGTCCTCCGTGCCAAGCCGGAAATCTCAGAAGTAGGTGAGGGGGATGTGTATAACCCTTGGTATAACATCCTGGCAAAGGAAGCCAAAGGAACTCTTTACTACAGGGGAAAATGGAATCTCTTCGATCAGATTGTGCTGACTCCTAATCTTCTGAACAAGGATGGAAAGAAGAAAGGCTATCGCAGTCTGAAGTACTGGAATCATCAGGTGTTCCGCAGAGATTATCTCATCCAGCAGGAGGGTCGCTATCAGGGAGCGCCGTTGCGTACCAAGGCTGGCGGTAAATGGCTGAATGGATATAGCGATCACTTGCCAGTAGTACTGTATCTGGTAAAAAAGAAGTAGAAATGATAGAGTCTCATCCTTTTGAACCATGGTTGCCGGGCAATGCCAAGTTGCTGATGCTCGGTACCTTTCCACCGGCAGAAAAGCGCTGGTGTATGCCCTGGTATTATCCTAATTTCCAGAATGATATGTGGCGAATCTTCGGTATCATCTACTTTGATGACAAGTTTCATTTCGTAGATGTGGAGCACAAGACTTATCGCCTGGATGCCATCAAGGAGTTTCTGAAGCAGAAGGGGGTGGCTATCTATGATACTGCCCAGCAGGTGATCCGTACCAAGAATACGGCATCTGACAAAGATTTGCAGGTGGTTCAGTCTTCCGATCTGGATGGTATGCTTCGTTCCCTGCCTGATTGCACGGCGGTACTTACTGCCGGACAGCTGGCAACCAAAGTCTTCTCCGATCACTTCGGTATCAGGGAAAAGCCGGAGATGGGAGGATTTGTGGAGTTTGAATTCGAAAACCGCAAGTTCCGTCTCTATCGTATGCCTAGCAGCAGTAGGGCTTATCCGATGGCTGTAGAGAAGAAGGCGGAGTATTATCGGAAAATGTTTAATGATATATTGGAAAAATAAGAGATATGGCAGAAAATAAAGTAACAGTGATCGGTATCGCTGGTGGTACCGGATGCGGTAAGACTACCGTGGTCAAGAGATTGGTGGAAGCTTTGCCTCCTCATTTCGTGGCAGTTGTTCCTCTGGATTCTTATTATAATGATACAACCCACATGACTGAGGAAGAGCGTAGAGCCATCAACTTTGATCATCCAGATGCCTTCGATTGGAAGTTGCTTCATCAGCAGCTTGCCGACCTTCGTGCCGGTAAGGCAATCGAGCAGCCTACCTACAGTTATCTGAAGTGTAACCGCGAGAAGGAAACGATTCATGTAGAACCTAAGCCAGTGATAATCATAGAGGGAATCATGACTTTGGTGGATAAGGAATTACGTGATTTGATGGACTTGAAGGTGTTTGTGGATACAGATGCTGATGAGCGCCTGATCCGTAACATCCAGCGTGATACCATCGATCGGGGGCGTACGGTTTCCATGGTGGTAGATCGTTATCTGAAGGTGCTCAAGCCAATGCACGAACAGTTTATCGAACCTACCAAGCGCTATGCAGACATTATCATTCCTCAGGGAGGAGAGAATGCTACCGGTATTGGTATTCTCTGCAGATATGTAGAGGGATTGGTAGATTAAAACCATAAAAGCTTCTATCATTCGGATATGAATCCCATGATAGAAGCTTTTTTCGTATTATCTCTTTTGTATTTCCTGTGTCTTCTGCCATCTGCGTCGGTTGTTGGAAACCTTCAGGGCATTGACGGCTTCTATTACGCCATATACCAGCATTGCCCATCCTATGACGAGTAATGGGGCAGAGGCAATGGAGGATGGGCGGAAGAGAGTAAACAGACCCAACAGCAGCAGGAGTGTAGGCATCAGCCAATATACGATACCCACTCTGCCCATCTTGGCTGCAGATACCAGATTCGCCATTTGGGTAAGGGCGCCCATAATCAGTATTGCCGAGAGAATGAACATCAGCCAGGCAATGAATACATTCGGCATCAGTGCCAGTACCAGACCGAAGATGAGTGAACCGAGTCCTACAAGAGGAAAGTTAGGGCGCATACCTATGATCTGGTTGCCTTGTGCATCGTAGAGATACTGTCCCTTCATTTTCTCTGCATTTCGCTTGGCACTCATATAACTGAGTAACGAGAACACGCCTGAGAGGAAAAACAATACACCGATGGTAATGGTAATCCAGGTGACTGTCTGTTCTCTGTATTGTATGAGTAGAGCACCTACAATGATGGCGCATAAGGCTCGAAATAATGAACTTTGTATTACTTTCATATCAATTGATTTATAATGTTGTGTTGCAATATTGCGTTTCCTTTTCCTGAAAAGTATTTCCTTTCTATTGCAAAAGTACGAAAGATTTTTGATACCACAAGTTTTTTCTCTCGCTTTTATATCATATTTAACGCAATTTATTCCTTCATTTCAATTATTATCAGTAATTTTGTAAGCAAAAATAAAATAGATGGGTGAATGGCCATCTGATGATGATAAATTTTCAATATGACAAAGCTATATTTAGTTCGACATGGTGAGACCATGGATAATGCCGCCCAGATTATGCAGGGGCAGACTCCAGGCAGGCTGAATGACGTGGGCATTCAGCAGGCTGAAGAAGTGGCAAGGAAAATGGCAAGTGACCACATTGACGTCTTCGTTTCGAGCGATCTTTATCGCAGTATGCAGACTTGTGCCATCATAGCCCGTCCCCATTTGGAGGCAGAAATGCACTTGAAGGGAACTGCAGATGCTTCTGCATTCTTGACGGAAGATGATATTCTCCAGAGAATAGAGACGACTCCTTTAATCAGAGAACGTGACTGGGGAGATTTTACGGGTAAGTTCATTCCTTCTCTTCCCAAAGATCCGAAGGATTGGCCGGATAATGTCGAGACCCTGGAGCGGATGAAGTCGAGGGCACAGAACTTCCTCACTTGGTTGAAGGTGGCGTATCCTGATAAGACGATACTCGCAGTTGGTCATGGTATCATCAACAAGGCGATTCAGAGTGTGTATTACAAACGCCCGATGAATCAGATAGAGAAAATGGCGAATGCCGAAGTGAGAGTTCTCATTCTGTAATGGAATCATAGAGAAATCAGGAAGATTTTGCTCCAAGCAAACTAATCATAAAGTTCAAAGTTCAAAGTTCAAATATCAAAGTTCAAAGTATATGAAAATTGCTCTTATCACAGGTGCAACCAGCGGAATTGGCGAGGGTTGTGCACGCCGCTTTGCAAGAGGTGGCTACGATTTGATCATTACGGGTAGAAACACCGGTAAACTGGAAATTCTCAAGAAAGAGTTGGAGGCAGAGGGGGTACAGGTCCTTGCTCTGGCTTTTGATGTGCGTAACCGTGAAGCGGCAAGAAAGGCTGTGGATTATATTCCGCAGGATTGGCGCAATATTGATGTGCTGATCAATAATGCAGGTTTGGCTCGTGGTCTGGAACCTGAGTATCAGGGTAGTTTCGAGGATTGGGATCAGATGATTGATACCAATATCAAGGGACTCCTCACCATGACTCGTCTGATAGTTCCTGGTATGGTGAGACGTAATCATGGACACATTATTAATATAGGTAGTGTGGCTGGTGATGCGGCTTACGCTGGTGGCAATGTATATTGTGCTACCAAGGCTGCCGTCAAGGCAATCACCGATGGCTTGCGTATTGATGTGGCTCATACCAAGGTGCGTGTTACCAATGTCAAGCCCGGCTGAGTGGAGACGAATTTCTCTAATGTCCGTTTCCATGGAGATAATCAGCGTGCTGCCAGTGTTTATCAGGGTATCGAACCTTTGAATGGTGATGATATTGCGGATGTGGCTTTCTATGCAGCCAGTGCTCCTGAGCATGTGCAGATTGCAGAAGTCCTGGTTCTTGCTACCCATCAGGCTAACGGAACCGTTATCCATCGTGATTAATATTATGGAGTTGAAGGAGTTAAAGGAGTTGCTCCTTCAATTCCTTTAACTCCTTTAATTCCTTCAGCTCCTTATATGATGTGGCAGAGTCGGTTGATATCCGACTCGAAGGTTTCTCTGTTGAGCGCCTTGGCTCTCATTCCCGACTTGTAATTGTAGATGGTCTGGGTAGAGTAGTACAGCAGGGTTGCTATTTCCTGGCTATCCGTTACGCCCAGTCTCATCAGGGCATAGATTCTTACTTCGGTTGTCAGCTTCGTAGGAGATGGCAGCACGATACGGTGCTCTGGCTTGAGAAGCGTATTCAGTTCCTGGACGAAATTCGGATACAATTCCATGAAAGCCTTGTCGAAACGGATGTAGAACATTGACGATTCTTCTTCTGCCAGCTTGAAGCTGTTGATGCTCTTTAGCAAGTCTTCTGTCTGCTTGGCTTTTACCTTTCTGCTCACCAGTTTTCTGTAGTCATCCAACTTGCGGATATACAGGGCGCTGATATCCATGAAGAGGCTCATATAGGTTTCGCGTCGCTTGTTGGTATCCATCAGTCGCAGGTTGAGTTCAGCCAACTGTTTGTTCTGTACCGCAATCTCCTCTCGGTTTTTCTTCAAACTGTTTTTCTGTTTAGTATTGACTACCGTAAGAATCAGGATGATAGTTAAGATGACACAGGCACAGATGAGTCCAATCTCCATGCGGGTACGGGAACGTTCTGCTGCCTGCTGGTTGCTTGTAGCAATCACTGGCAGGATATTTGAAATCTCCATCATGCGGAGACGGTTGTTAAAAAACTGAGCGTCCTCCATGGAATGCTGTATATATATGGTGGCACGTTTGATGTTGGATTTATCTGCTTGATAGAGATAATAGGCAAGTTTCTGCAGTGCAGCAGTTTCCTTGAGTTGGCATATCTCATCAGAAATGCAGGCTTCAACCAGATACTTCACGTACAGATCTGACTGTTCGAGATCTTTGTAATAACGTGCAATGCCGTATGCAATCATAGAATGCAATCGATCGTTTTTGGAACTCAGCTTGAAAGCATAGAGATAGTAGTCTAAAACGCTCTTGTGAGTAGGAGAACTGAGAAATAAATATTCGCTCTTAAGGTATTGATAATAAGCGGATTTCTTGTCTTTTTCATTGAAGTTTTCAAGCAAAATTCCCATATAGTACTTCTTTTTAGCTTTGAACTCGTTCAGAAATTCCGATTTGGCAGCGTAAGATTCCCAGTAATTGAATAGCCATGCATAGGTGAAGTAGTAATACAGCTTCTGTTCGTAGGGCATTTTTTTAGGGTCGAGTGTCTCAAGAATGTCTTCCGCCTTGCCATAGAATCCTCCCACCGACAGCACGGATGCCCGGTGTATCTTAAAGCGAGTAATATAAAAGGTGTTGTGGGTAGCCTCTGCCAGTTGGAGTCCTTTTCTCACATAGGCACATGACGAGTCATAGCGATAGGTACTATAGGCACGATAGAGGCTGTCGAGATAACATAATTTTTCCTCGGCAGTGATGGCATCGCCTGCCTCTCGTCTCAGTCGTTTGAGTTTCTTCTCTTTCTGTTGTTGGTAGTAGCCATCCATTTCGATAGCGTGGTCAACCCGTTCCAACAGCTTTTCCATATCGGTTTTGCTGTAGGAGAGAAGTGGTATCATGATGAATAGTAAAAGTATGTACTGCTTCATAACTATGTACGATTTATGTCTTTTTGCACGATTTTTATTGTTTACGCTGCAAAGATATAGAAAAGATATCTAATAAAAGCATTTACTTTGATAAAAATGCTTAAATGCGTTAAAATACTGATAATCCGTAGGTTATGTATCTTAAAAATCTACTGTCTATTTACTAAACGCTTACTAGAGTGTACAGGTAGTCAAGAAAGTATGTATCTTTGCAGCGGAATTCAAAAAAGCAGTATAATGACTTTGGTTCAAAAACCACTTCAAGTCTTCTAAAGTTTAAAGGTATATAAATATTCCTTTTGTTGATTTAGTATGTTGATTTAAATAACAGTATTAGTTTCTTAGGGGAAAGATTGATTGAAAAATAGGAAGCCTGCTTGATTGAATCTATTTGCTTTCAAAAAAGCAGCAATGCTTTACTATTATGTTTAGGAAAGACTCGTCGTTTTCTTGTGAAAGAAGGCGGCGGGCTTTTTGTTTTTATAGGGTTGTACTTCTTTAAAGTATAATTTATGTTACTATGATTCTTTTTGTCTTCATAAAAGTTGTGTAACTCGGAATAATTCATTATCTTTGCCACATATTTTATATATATAATGTATTATCATTAACTAGTATCACAGCAAAATATGAATATATTAGTTACAGGCGCCAATGGTCAGCTTGGCCATGAAATGCAGATTTGCGCCAAAAACAGCAATCACAAGTTTGTCTTCACCGATGTAGCTGAAGGCTATGAGAAATTGGACATCACTAACCTCGACGCTATCCGCGAAAAGGTGAAGGAAAATGATATCCAGGTTATCGTTAACTGCGCTGCCTATACCAACGTGGATAAGGCGGAGAGCGACTTCGATCTCGCCAACCTGCTCAACAATACGGCAGCAGGCAACTTGGCTCAGGCGATGAAGGAAGTGGATGGAACCCTGATTCATGTGAGCACAGACTATGTGTTCCAGGGTGACAAGAACATTCCTTGCAAGGAAGACTGGGAAACCAATCCGCTCGGTGTCTATGGCAAGACCAAACTTGCCGGCGAAAAGAGCATCGAGGCTACCGGCTGCAAGCATATCATCATCCGTACGGCATGGCTCTATTCTCAATGGGGTAAGAATTTCGTGAAGACAATGCAGAGCCTCACGGCAAGCCACGATACCCTGAAGGTGGTTTTCGACCAGGTGGGTACTCCTACCTATGCTGGAGATCTGGCAGCAGTTATCACTCATATTATCGAAACCAACCAGCTCGACAAGACTGGCATCTATCACTTCTCTAACGAGGGTGTATGTTCCTGGTTCGATTTTGCCAAGATCATCTGCGAGCTCAGCGGTAACACCTGCGACATCCAGCCTTGCTATAGCGAGGAGTTCCCTAGTCCGGTGAAACGTCCTCACTTCTCTGTACTCGATAAGAGCAAGCTGAAGCAGACCTTCGGTTTCAAGGTGCCATATTGGACAGACAGTTTGAAGAAATGTATCGCTGAATTGGCGGAAGCAAAATAATTATAATATAAAAAAGAATTGAAATGAAGAATATCATTATCACGGGCGGTGCTGGTTTCATCGGCTCACACGTAGTAAGACTTTTCGTGAACAAATATCCTGAGTATCACATCATCAACCTCGACAAGTTGACATACGCTGGTAATTTGGCAAACCTCAAGGACATTGAGGACAAGCCTAACTATACTTTCGTTAAGGGCGACATCTGCGATTTCGACCTGATGTTGAAGCTGATGCAGGACTACAAGGTGGATGGCATCATTCATCTCGCTGCCGAGAGCCACGTAGATAGAAGTATCAAGGATCCATTCACTTTCGCTCAGACCAACGTGATGGGTACCTTGTCTCTGCTCCAGGCGGCAAAGATTTACTGGGAGAGCCTTCCTGATGGATATGAGGGCAAGCGATTCTACCACATCTCAACCGATGAGGTATATGGTGCCTTGCAGATGACTCATCCAGAGGGTGTTCCTGCTCCTTTCACTACCAAGGCATCCAGCGGTAAGAACCATGAGGCTTATGGCGAGGAGTTCTTCCTGGAGACTACCAAGTATAATCCTCACTCTCCATATTCTGCATCTAAGGCGAGTTCAGACCACTTCGTTCGTGCTTTCCACGATACATACGGTATGCCAACCATCGTAACCAACTGCTCTAACAACTACGGTCCATACCAGTTCCCAGAGAAGTTGATTCCGCTGTTCATCAACAATATCCGTCATCGCAAGCCATTGCCAGTATATGGTAAGGGTGAGAATGTGCGCGACTGGTTGTATGTAGTAGATCATGCTCGTGCCATCGATATGATTTTCCACAAGGGTAAGATTGCCGAGACCTACAACATCGGCGGTTTCAATGAGTGGAAGAACATCGACATCATCAAGGTGGTCATCAAGACCGTTGATAGACTGCTCGGCAGAAAGGAAGACGAGGATATGGACCTCATCACCTACGTAACCGATAGAAAGGGTCACGATATGCGTTATGCCATCGACTCTCGCAAGCTTCAGAAGGAACTCGGTTGGGAGCCATCACTCCAGTTTGAGGAGGGAATCGAGGAGACCGTAAAATGGTATCTCGATAATCAGGAATGGATGGACAATGTAACCTCTGGCGATTACCAGAAGTACTACGACAACATGTATTCTAACCGTTAATATACGTCCTGTAAGGGCGAAAGCTTTCATTATCCCAAGCTTTTGTTCTTGCAGGGCTTTTTTGTTTTTCTTCGATTAAAATCCCCTAAATATATTATTATTTCTTAATAATTCACTTTTTAGTGCCCTGAAAACCTGAAAGTACAAAAAATTTTTCTATCTTTGCAGCATCTAGAAAAATAAAAGCAATAGATATGAAAAAACAGGTAATTTTCGGCATTGCATTAGCGCTTGCTATTTTGTCATGCCTTCCTATGCAGGGACAGGAAAAAGTGGTTCCTCTGAAATATGGAAACATGGACCACTGGGTAATCAGAAATATCAAAGAGTCGGCTATCATTGGTGGTAATCAAAAAACCATTTATGCCGTAGGACCTAATATGACTATCCATGGTAATACTCCATATACCAATAAGGGTGGGTCTCCTTGGGGCTCATCCAATGTTCTTGCGCATGTTTCCGGCATTTACAAGACCAATAATTCGGTTTATCGCGACAGGCACGGCAGTGGCTATTGCGCCAAACTGGAGACTCATATAGAAAAGGTAAAGGTGTTGGGACTTATCAATATCAAGGTACTTGCAGCTGGTTCCCTTTTCCTGGGAGATGTTCGTGAACCGATCACCAGTACCAAGGATGGTCCGAAGGCTATCAACTGGGGCATTCCGTTTACGGCTCGTCCTAAGGCTTTGCGTTTCGATTACAAGACCTCCCTTCCTAATGTTGCCAACCGTATCAAACAGAATGGATTCAGTGGTGCCTCTACTGTAGCTGGAAGAGACCATGCCATCGTGGTGCTCTATCTTCAGAAGCGTCACGAGGATGCCAAGGGTAATATCACAGCCAAGCGAGTGGGTACGATGGTGGTACGATATGGCAAGAGTACGAATGGATGGGTGGAAGATGCAACCTATACCATCCACTATGGTGATATCCGTCAAATGGCTGGCTACCATGCCGCAACGATGGGACTCCGTTCTACCGATTATGCCCGCAACAGCAAGGGTAAGAGTGTGCCCGTAAGAGAAGTGGGATGGGCTGCTGCTGATGAAACGCCTACTCATCTCATTCTCCAGTTCTCTTCTTCGGATGGCGGTGCTTATATCGGAACACCAGGCAACACCTTGTGGATAGATAATGTGTCACTGGTATATTAATGAAGTGTCACTGGTATATTAATGAAGTGTCACTGGTTTATTAGTAAATGACGAAAATAGAATCAACAGGAAAATATTGACTTTATGAAGCATATTCTAACCATACTTTTTGCGTTGATGGCATTGAGCAGCTATGCCTCGGAGCCAATTTCTTCAGATTCCCTCTCTTCTGAGAAGGTGGATACTGCCCATCAGGTCAAGAAATCGTGGATGACACGATTCCTTGACTACTTCAATGATGCCAACAAGAACAAGCAGCATAAGCGGTTCGACTTCAGTGTAATCGGAGGTCCTCACTATGCTTCCGATACCAAGTTTGGTCTGGGAATAGTGGCGGCAGGACTTTACCGCACCGATCCTAACGATAGCATCTTGCCACCTTCCAATGTATCGCTTTTCGGTGATGTCAGTTCGGTGGGCTTCTATATGTTGGGTGTTCGGGGCAATCATATAGCTCCTGCCGGTCGTTATCGCATCGATTATCATCTCTATTTCTATTCCTTCCCTTCCGATTTCTGGGGAATCGGTTACGAGATGGGCGATAACGATGACAACAAGAGTGATATGAAGCGTTGGCAGGCTCAGGCAGAAGCCAGCTTCCTGTTCAGAGTAGCCGATAACTTCTATGTGGGACCTATGGCAGCTTACGACTATGTGATAGGCAAGCAGATAGAGCGACCGGAATTACTGCAGGGGATGGATAAGCATATCTGGAATGTAGGAGCGGGCGTATCTCTGGTTTATGACAACCGGGATAATCTCACCAACCCGCACCGGGGAATCTATCTGAATCTGAAGCAGATGTTCAGACCAAAATTTATGGGTAATGATTATGCCTTCAGTACGACTCACTTTCGTTTTGATGCCTATCAGCGACTGGGCAAGGGAACGATTCTTGCCGAGGATTTCGGAGCCGATCTCAATTTCGGCAATCCTTCTTGGGGAATGATGGCTGAACTGGGAGGTACCTGTTCGATGCGCGGCTACTACGAGGGCCGTTATCGCGACAAGCATTCCCTGGAGGCTACCGTGGAGTTGCGACAGCATGTCTGGAAGCGAAATGGTATTGTGGTCTGGGCTGGAGCAGGTACCGTTTTCCCTAAGTTCTCTGCGTTGCGAAGCAGACAGATTCTGCCGAATGCAGGAGTAGGCTATCGCTGGGAGTTCAAGAAGAATGTGAATGTACGATTGGATTATGGATTTGGAAAGTCAGGACAGTCTGGCTTCCTCTTTAATATCAACGAGGCATTTTAATGATGTCTTTTCACGAAATACTTATGATGCATTTCCGTGATATGCTATATATATAATAAGGTGTAGTCTATGAATCATTCGATATGTAATGCTATATATAATAAGGTGTCTTCGGGCACCTTCCTTTACTGGTATGCGGTGGTGGCATTGCTGCTGCCCAATATCGCCCTGTGCTTTACCGAAAGACTTTCTTTCTGGGCGGGCGCAGCCAATGTGCTGTTGCCTCTGGCACTGTATATGTGGTTCTTTTCTGTAGCCAGATGTCCTGGCAAGATGGTATGGTGGGCATTTCTCTTTGTCTTTTTTGCCGCTTTTCAGCTGGTATTGCTCTATCTCTTCGGAACGGGAGTGATAGCGGTGGATATGTTCCTGAATCTCGTGACCACCAATTCGGAAGAAGTGATGGAACTGTTGGACAATCTGTTGCCTGCCGTGGTAGGTGTTTTTGTGATTTATCTTCCCTTGCTCATCCTGGCTGTCATCCATATCAGGAAGAAGCATCAGATATCCGTCTCTTTCCAGCATCATATCCGCAAATGGGTCATGGAGGCTGGATCCATCGGCCTCTTCTGTCTCCTTGCCTGTTATGTAGTGGTGGATGGTTACCGGATGCGCAATCAGCTTTATCCCGTCAATATCTGCTATAACCTCTATCTGGCTTTCGAGCGCAATGCGGCGTCCGAGAATTACCAGGAGGCAAGCCGTAACTTCCGGTTTGATGCCCGGAGTGGGCACGATGCGGAAGCTCCCGAAGTGTATGTGATGGTGGTGGGAGAGACGGCACGAGCCCATAATTTCAGTCTCTATGGCTATCCTCGGAATACCAATCCACTGCTTTCCAAAACGCCGGGTATCACGGTTTTCCCTGATGCAACCACGCAGAGCAATACCACCCACAAGAGTGTACCGATGCTTCTGTCGGCAGCTTCGGCAGAGGATTTTCCACGCCTCTTTCATGAGAAAGGTATCCTGGCAGCCTTCAGGGAAGCCGGATTTCATACCGTGTTCATCAGCAACCAGTTGCCCAACCATTCGTTTATCGATTTCCTGGGAGAGCAGGCTGATGAGCATTACTTTCTGAAGAAGGAAGAATCTGCCCAGGGCAGTCATTACGATGAGGATCTGTTGCAGAAACTGGATAAGATCTTGCCGGAGGCTGATGCTTCATCCTCGGTCCATTACCGTTATCGCAAGCTCTTCGTGGTACTTCATACCTATGGTTCCCACTTCAATTATCATGAGCGTTATCCCCGCAGCTTTGCTTACTTCAAGCCTGATGGCAGGAGTGAGGCAATGCCGGAGAATCGGCGTGACCTGCTGAATGCCTACGATAATACCATCCGATATACCGATTATATCCTGCATGGGATTGTGGAGCGACTGCAGAAATGGGAGCTGGTTCAGACTAAGGCTAGGAATAAGCCGGATGGCATATATTGTCAGCCTACCTCGGCGATGCTCTATACCAGTGATCATGGCGAGAATATCTTCGATGACAATCGGAAGCTCTTCCTCCATGCAGCACCGAAGGCATCTGATTACGAGCTTCATGTGCCTTTCATCATCTGGACCTCGCAGGGTTTTGATAAGAAATATCCGAAGGTAGTGAAAGCGCTGGCGGATAACCATACCAAGCAGGTTCAGACGAGTCTTTCGGTATTCCATACCCTGTTGGGCATCGGTGGCATCCAGACCCGATACCGCCAGGATGAACATTCGGTGGCAAGTGAACTGTATCACCCGGGCAGGTTGCTATATCTGGATGACCATAATGAGGCAATTCCGCAGGATGAGGCTAAATATTAGCACAAATCTTTCATCTCAGGGGGGATTTTCTTCAAATATATGAAAAGAGTTTTCGTAAATATCAATTATTTGCGAAAACTCTTTGTCGTATCTATAATTTGCTGTATCTTTGCACCCGGATTTAGATAATAATAAAAATACAGTTGTTATGGAACCAACTCGAAAAATCGAAAAGGTGGGTATGCGCAACCTCCACATGGAGGATTATGACCAGCTCGCCAAGTCGTTTAAGCGTATTTACGCAGACTCAGATGTATTCTGGACAAGAGAACAGATCAAGAAACTCATTACTATCTTCCCTGAGGGACAGGTGGTTATCATCGTGGATGATAAGATTGTGGGCTGTGCCCTTTCTATCATCGTTGATTATGACATGGTGAAGGGTGACCATACCTACGCACAGGTAACAGGTCATGAAACCTTCAACACCCATAAGCCGGATGGCAACATTCTTTATGGCATCGAGGTGTTTATCCACCCAGACTACCGTGGTCTGCGATTGGCTCGCCGTATGTATGAGTATCGCAAGGAACTCTGCGAGAAGCTCAACCTGAAGGCAATCATGTTTGGAGGCCGTATTCCAAACTATCATAAGTATGCCGACAAGATGCGCCCTAAAGAGTACATCGAGCACGTAAGAAACCGTGAAATCTACGACCCGGTTCTTACCTTCCAGCTTTCCAATGATTTCCATGTACGCCGTGTCATCCGCAATTATCTTCCTAGTGATGAGGAGAGCGAACACTGCGCAACCCTCTTGCAGTGGGATAACATTTATTATCAGCCACCTACGGATTCCTATGTAGATAGAAAGCCAACCGTGAGAATCGGATTGGTACAGTGGCAGATGCGTCCATACGCTTCGGTAGATGAACTCTTCGAACAGGTAGAGTTCTTCGTGGATTCCGTGAGCGACTATAAGAGCGATTTCATCCTCTTCCCTGAGTATTTCAATGCACCGTTGATGGCTCGCTTCAACGATCTGGGTGAGGCACAGAGCATCCGCAAGATGGCGCAATATACCGATGAGATCCGTGACCGATTCCGTGAACTAGCCATCAGCTACAACATCAATATCATCACGGGTAGTATGCCTTATCTCAAGGATGATTCCCTCTACAATGTCGGTTTCCTTTGCCGTAGAGATGGTAGCGTGGATATGTACGAGAAGATTCACGTAACTCCTGATGAGCAGAAGTGCTGGGGATTGAGCGGCGGTAGCCATATCCAGACCTTTGATACTGATTGTGGTAAGATTGGTATCGTGATCTGCTATGATGTGGAGTTTCCTGAGTTGTCGAGACTGATGGCAGACGATGGTATGCAGATTCTCTTCGTTCCATTTATGACCGATACGCAGAATGCTTACTCCCGAGTAAGAGTCTGTGCCCAGGCTCGTGCCATCGAGAACGAGTGCTATGTAGCCATTGCGGGTAGTGTGGGTAACTTGCCACGTGTTCACAACATGGATATCCAGTATGCCCAGAGTGCCGTATTTACTCCTTGCGACTTCGCCTTCCCTAATGATGGCAAGCGTTCGGAGGCAACACCTAATACTGAGATGATTCTCGTATCAGATGTTGACTTGAATCTCCTGAATGAGCTTCATACCTATGGTGCCGTTCGAAATCTTCGTGACCGTCGCAAGGACTTGTACGAATTGAAACAGAAGAAGTAAGTGAGGAAGAAAACTCAACATTTAACACTTAACATTTAATTAAAGTGTATAAGATAGACATCTCGGAGCGTACGCTCCACTTCAAGCAGCCGGCAGGCACGTCTCGTGGCGTATATACCACGAGACACAGTTATTATCTCACCCTTACATCGGATGAAATGCCGGGAGTAGAGGGAGTGGGAGAGTGTGCTACGCTCCCTGATCTCAGTTGCGATGCCAAACCGGAATATGCTGTCACCCTTCGACAGGTATGTCAGATGGTGGAGCAGATGGGACGCATCCCATACGATATGATTCGTGCTTACCCTAGCATCACCTTCGGCTTGGAAACAGCCTTCGCTTCGTTCTTCGATGCAGCGAAGAAGTTTTTGGAGATTGTTCCTGCTGAAGGAGCATCTTCTTCTTCAGAAATGTTGAAGCAGAAAGGGGCCTCTGTTCCTGCAGGAATGGAGAATCTGACAGATCTCTTCGACTCTCCTTTCGGAAGAGGAGAAGAGGGTATCACCATCAACGGACTGGTGTGGATGGGTACTTACGAGGAGATGCTGGCACGACTGGAGGAGAAGCTCCAGGCGGGTTTCCATTGTGTGAAACTGAAGATTGGTGCCATTGATTTCTTCAAGGAACTCGATCTCATCAAGCGCATTCGTGATGTCTATACCCAGGAACAGGTAGAACTGAGAGTGGATGCCAATGGTGGTTTTCTGCCGGAGAATGCCATGAGTCAGTTGGAGGCTTTGGCTAAGTATGATATCCATTCCATCGAGCAGCCTATCAAGCAGCATCAGTGGCCTAAGATGGCGCAGCTCTGTAGGGAAACTCCGCTCCCTATCGCCCTGGATGAGGAGTTGATTGGCGTGAATGTGAGAAGTATGAAGGAGGCATTGCTCGATACCATTCGTCCACAGTATATCATCCTGAAGCCTTCGCTCCATGGTGGTATCTATGGTTGTAACGAGTGGATCCAGTTGGCCAGCCAGCGTGGTATTGGCAGTTGGATTACCTCGGCATTGGAGAGTAACATCGGGCTGAATGCCATCGCACATTATGCAGCCAAGGTATATGGTCCGAATGTAGAGATGCCTCAGGGCTTAGGCACCGGTCAGCTCTTTACTGATAACATCCCAATGCCATTGGAAATCCGGGGTGATAAACTATTTGTTGTAAAATGACTCTGGAAGAATTTTCGTAATAACTTTTAAAGAATTCTCGTAATGACTTTAGAAGATTTCCTTTCTGAATGGAATAACGATAGCGACCGGGTGCTGGTGCATACCAGTGGCTCCACGGGAAAGCCCAAGCCGATGATGGTGGAGAAGAAGCGGATGCTCAACTCTGCCCGCATTACCTGTGATTTCCTGGGATTGAAGCCGGGTGACAGTGCTCTGCTCTGTATGTCGCTTGATTATATCGCAGGTAAGATGGTGGTGGTGCGCAGTATAGAGCGCCATCTCCATCTTATTTCTGTTTCTCCTAGTGGTCATCCACTGAAGAATATAGATTTGAAAGATGTAAATGGAAAAGATGTAAATGGGGAAATCACTTTTGCCGCCATGGTTCCGATGCAGGTGTATAACACCCTGCAGGTTCCCGAGGAACGGGAGCGTCTCACTCATTTCCGTCATCTGATTATCGGTGGCGGTGCCATCGATGCATCCTTGGAAAAGGAACTCCAGGCTCTTCCAGGCAATATCGCCATCTGGAGTACCTATGGCATGACCGAAACTTTATCCCATATCGCCCTGAGGCGAATTAATGGCGCTGAGGCTAGCGAATGGTATCAGCCTTTTGATAGCGTAAAAATCAGTCAGACCGATGAAGGATGTCTGGTGATAGATGCTCCTCTGGTTTGTGCAGAAACCTTGGTAACGAATGATATCGTGGAGATAGAGCCTTATATATATAATAAGGTGGAAAATCATAATAAGGTGGAAAAAACTCGTTTCCGCATCAAGGGCAGGAAAGATAATGTGATCTGTAGTGGTGGTATCAAGATACAGATAGAAGAAGTAGAAGAATTCTTGAAACCTCATCTGGAAAAGCCTTTTATGCTAGCCAAGAAGAAAGATGAGAAGTTTGGAGAAATCGCCGTTCTCTTGTCAGAGGATAAAGAGATAAAAACAGTAGAGGCGACTATCCGCCGCCTCTTATCTGATGAAAAAACTTCTGGTGAATCAGAAAAAACTTCTAATCATAAAAAACATAAATACTGGATTCCAAGGGAATTCCGATATGTTGAGCATCTTCCGCTTACCGAAACCGGAAAGCCGAAGCGGTCTATCCTTCTCTGAAGAAGTCGAGTGCTTCCTTGATTTCTTCAGTAGTAGCGGTCTGGTTGATGCGGATGTCTCCGATGGCTCCCAGCATGGTGAAGTTGATGATGCCATTCTGGTTCTTCTTGTCGTGCTGCATCAGTTCGATGAGCTCATCGTAGTCGTCGCAGGTGATATTCAGCGTACCGTAGTTCTCCTTGATGAAGGTCACGGTCTGGCGCATCTTCTCTGTTGGGAAACCAGTTTTTGCCACACTGAGATAAAGCTCAGGGATGAGACCGAATGCCACGGCATAACCATGAAGGATTGGCTTGCGCTTCAGCGCCCAGCTCTCGAAGGCATGACCGAAGGTATGTCCCAGGTTCAGTGCCTTGCGGATGCCCTTCTCATGAGGATCCTGTTCCACGATGCGCTCCTTCACCTTCACGCTGTCGCCCACCATACGCTGCAACAGCTTCAGGTCTGGGGTGGCAAGGTCGAAGCTTACCAGCTCTTCCCACATCGCCTCGGTAGAAATCAAGCCGTGCTTCAGCATCTCGGCATAACCCGAACAGATGTTCTCGGCATCCAGGGTCTTCAGGAACTCGGTGTCGAGAATCACGAACTTAGAATCGTTGAAAACACCCACCTCATTCTTCAAACCTCCGAAGTTGATGCCGGTCTTTCCACCCACAGATGCATCTACCATCGCCAGCAGGGTAGTAGGAATATTGATGAAGTTGATGCCGCGCTTGAAGGTGCTGGCAGCAAAACCGCCGAGGTCGGTTACCATACCGCCTCCGAGGTTGATCATGCAAGAGTGACGTGAAGCGCCACCTTCCTGCAGTCCCTTCCATACCATCATCAGGCTTTCGATGTCCTTATGACTGTCGCTAGCCGGAATCGTTATCACCTTGGCTTCCTTCATGCAGTAGAATTTCTGCAAAACCGGAAGGCACAATTCCTGTGTGGTAGTATCTGTAAGCACAAACAGCTTGTCGTGCTCGCATTCTGAGAGAGCGCTTACCAGTTCGTTCTCCAGATGGGTTGATATGATTACTCTCTGATTCATAACATATATACTTTTAAAAGAAACTGACTTTCAGAGTCACCTTTTGTGGGCAACTCATTGTAAATTCGCTTGCAAAGGTACGTTAAATCAGAGACAAAACAAAATAAAAAGCACTTTTTTATCTATAAAAGTTTAAACCTTGATATATTTTATGCGTCAAAAGAAGCAGAATGCCCCAAAAAGAGCAGCTGTTTTTTACAATTGCGCTTTTATCGGGTCTAATCATATAAGTAAGTCAAATATATAAGTAAGAAATAATAATAACGTCTATAATTAATGAAAAGATCTATTCTGATGATGCTTCTGGTGTTCGTAACCATGGCATCTTTTGCTCAGGATCGCTTGATTACCGGTGTGATTACCGACCGTGACACCAAGGATCCCGTAGAACAGGTAACGATTCAGTTACTCAAGACCGACAGTACCTATGTGTCGGGTGCTCTCAGCAATGAGCAGGGCCTCTTTCATATCAAGGCTCCTGCCAATGGCAAGTATTTACTCAAAATGTCGAGTGTAGGTTACAAGACTACCGTAAAGCGTATCGATATTTCTGATGACAAGAATTTGGCGATGGGCAAGGTGGTGATGGGTGCCGATGCGATTATGCTGAAGGGTGCCGTGGTAACCGCCATGGCTCAGAAGGTGAACCTGAAGGAGGATACCTTCGTCTATAATTCGGCTGCCTACCGTACACCGGAAGGATCGGTGGTAGAGGAACTCGTCAAGCGTCTGCCGGGTGCAGAGGTTAGCGACGACGGTACCATCAAGATTAATGGTAAGGAAGTGAAGAAGATTCTCGTGGATGGCAAGGAGTTTATGACGGGCGATACCAAGACTGCCCTGAAAAACCTGCCTACCAGCATCATCGACAAAATCAAGGCGTATGATGAGAAGAGTGATCTCTCTAAGGTAACCGGCATCGATGATGGCGAGGAACAGACCGTGCTCGACTTCGGTGTGAAGAAAGGTATGAACAAGGGTGTGCTTTCCAACATCGACCTGGGTGTGGGCAACAAGAGCCGCTACAATATGCGTGGCATGGGAGGTTATTTCAATGATAACAACCGGTTCATGCTCTTTGCCAATGCCAACAATACCAGCGACCGTGGATTCGGTGGTGGTCCTGGCAGAGGATTCTGGGGCGGTGCCAACGGTTTGAATGCCAGCAAGATGATAGGAGCCAACTATAACTATGAGTTGAAGAACAAGTTTAAGTTTAATACTTCCCTCCGCTGGAACCACAGCGATGGCGATGTATGGAGCAGCCGTTCCAGCGAGAACTTCATGGGCAGCAGCAGCTCTTTCAGCAATAGCCTGAGCCAGAGTTTCTCCCGCAGCAACAGTTGGAATGGTAACATCCGATTGGAGTGGATGCCTGATACGATGACCAACATCCTCTTCCGTCCTTCCATCTCCTGGAGCACCAGTGATGGTTTGAGCGGCAGCCAGTCGGCATCTTACAACAAGGATCCTTACACCATCACCACCAAAGACCCTCTTTCTGAGGAAGGTATTGAGGAGTTGGATAAGGCGGATGCCATGGTGAACAGCCAGTTGACCAATGGCATCACCTATTCTGATAATAACAATATCAACGGTATGTTGCAGATCAACCGCAAGTTGGGCAACAAGGGACGTAACATCACCTTCCGTGTGGATGCCAAATATACTGATAAGGACAGCAAGAGCATCTCGCTCAACAATGCCAAGCTCTATCTCGTACAGACGGCGGAGGGTAAGGATTCTACTTATCAGACCAACCGCTATAACCTGACTCCTTCGAAGAATTACAGTTATGCGGGACAGTTGACCTATAGTGAGCCACTCTGGAAGGCTACCTTCCTGCAGTTCAGCTATAAGTTTACTTACAGCTACTCCAAGAGCGACCGCAGCACCTACGATTTCAGCAGGTATGCGATGAGTGGTGATCAGGAGTACCGTGGTTGGGACAGCTATCTGAATCCGTTTGCCGGTCATCTCGAAGATTACAAGGATGATGATCAGAGCCGTTTCTCAGAGTATCGCAACTACAACCATGATATCCAGGTGATGATGCGATTCATCCGTCAGAAGTACAACCTGAACTTCGGTGTGATGGTTCAGCCACAGCAGTCTAAGTATATCCAGGATTATCAGGGAGTGCATGTAGATACCGTTCGTAATGTGGTGAATATGAGTCCAACCCTCGATTTCCGCTATCGCTTCTCCAAGATGAGCAACCTGCGAATCAACTATCGTGGTACCACTTCGCAGCCAAGCATCACGCAGTTGCTTGATATCACCGACAACAGCGACCCGCTGAACATCTCGAAGGGTAACCCTGGCTTGAAGCCGTCGTTTACTCAGAACTTCCGATTGTTCTACAACAACTTCGTGCAGAATCACAACAAGGGTATCATGACTTTCATCAACTTCTCTACCACCAACAACAGCATCAGCAACAAGGTGACCTATGATGAGACGACTGGTGGTAGAATCACTCGACCTGAGAATATCAATGGCAACTGGAATGTGATGGGAGCCTTCATGTTCAACTGCTCTATTGACAGTGCTGGTGTATGGAACTTGAATACCGACACCAACTTGGGTTATAACAACTACGTGAGCTATCTGAGTCTCGACAAGCAGTCAGATTCCCAGAAGAATACCACCCGAAGCACCACTTGGAGAGAGCGCCTCTCTTTCAGCTATCGCAACTACTGGTTAGAGCTCTCGCTCGATGGAACATTGAATTATAACCATGCCAAGAACAAGTTGCAGCCAAACAGCAACCTTGATACCTGGCAGTTCTCTTATGGACCAAGCATGACGCTTACTGCTCCTTGGGGAACCAGCTTGAACTCAAGCCTCTCTATCAGCAGTCGCCGTGGATATAACGATAGCAGCATGAATACTGATGAGTATGTATGGAATGCTCAGCTCTCTCAGAGTTTCCTGAAGGGCAAGCCATTGACCATTATGCTCCAGTTCTACGATATTCTTCGTCAGCAGAGCACCTTCTCTCGTGCCATTTCTGCCACATCCCGTACGGATACCGAGTATAATGCCGTCAACAGCTATGCGATGCTTCATGTAGTATATCGCTTGAATCTCTTCGGAGGCAAGCAGGCACGTCAGGGTGGTCCTGGTGGTCCTGGTGGTCCTGGCGGTCGTCCTGATTTCCGTGGTCGTCCATTCAATGGCGGTCATCCTGGCGGAAGGATGTTCTAAATGAAAATCAAATAGGTATGACAAAAGAAATCCCCGCTCTTCATAATGAGGAGCGGGGATTGTTTTATCTGGGATTACTAAAAGTTCATTGATTAGAGGGAGAACTTGTAACCCAATGTAAGCTGGAATACAGAGTTGCAACCAGCATCGTCAAAGTCTGCAATCTTTGTTACACCAATATTGTAACGAGCATCTAAGCAAACGTTCATATACTCGTAAGAGATGCCTACAGGAACAGAGAAATCAAAAGACTTAACTTCTGCTCCGTTTGGCGCATATTTATCGTAATCTACAGTAACGCCATCAACACTAACCTTGTTGCTAAGATTAAATGCTGGCTGGATACCTGCCTTTAAAGCAAGACCTGGAGCCACATAAACGTTGGCAAGAATTGGAATATTAAGATAATCCATCTTCATCTTCACGTCGTAATCTTTAACCTTTGCCTTTGCACCCTGCATAGAGTAGAGAAGACCACCGCTGATACCAAACATTGGTGATACATGATACTCCAACTCTGCACCTCCAACGAAGCCTGCTTTGTATTCTGCATCATCCTCTGTAAGAGATGAAACGTTCAAACCGACCTTAGGCTGAATTGTAACATCGCCTGCATTGTACTGTGCAAAAGCACCTACTGAAGACAGCACCATAGCTGCCATTACAAATAATTTTTTCATAATCTCTAAATTATAAAATTAATAGATGTTAATACTCACGATAGAGTAGGATGGTAATCAGCTTATACTCTGATACCATAAATAACTGGTTACAAAGATATAGGTTTTCTCTATTCGCTCCAAACTTTTTAAGCTTTATTTTCCATCATATTGCAAAATGTAGCATACTTGTTCCCATATCGTATGTTTTTAGAAATTATTCTCCCCATTTTCTTGCAAAGTATCGGCTTTTATGGAAAAGAAAAAGAGGATATAACTGATGCTATATCCTCTTTTGATTATTTATGAATCTTCTTCGTCCCAGTCTTCTTCATCGAATCCAAACATGGCTGGATCAACGAAGGCATCCAGGGCACGGCGTTCTTTCTTGGTTGGGCGACCAGTGCCTCTTGCTCTATCTACGAATCCGCTGATGCGACTCATCTCCAGCAGTTCATACTGCTTAGGATCGGTCACGTTCTTGTAGACTCCGAAGAGCATTTTGGCTCCTACACGCTGCTCTATGCAGTCGAGTACCTCAAAAGAGTAGGTAATCGGGGCTTTCTTCACGCTCACCACGTCGCCACGCTTAATGATGAAGGAGGGTTTACGGGTTACGCCGCCTACAGTTACTCTGCCATTCTTGCAGGCATCGGCAGCAATGCTGCGAGTCTTGTAAATGCGGGCTGCCCAAAGCCACTTGTCTATTCTTGCTGATTCTTTCATTATTATTTTTTCCCTAGCTTGTTGTACTGGTTCATGGTGATATCAATACCCGCCAATACGAAGCTCTTGATAATCTCCACACCCAGGTCGATGGCAGGCTGAAGCTGCTTCATATCTTCCTCAGTGTATTTACCCAGCACCCAGTCTATCTGTCCGCCACGTGGATAATCGTTGCCGATACCCATGCGGAGTCGGGCGTAGTTCTGACCGATAAGCTGCTGGATATGTCCCAAGCCGTTGTGACCACCATTGCTTCCGTTAGCCTTCAGGCGGAAAGCACCGAGAGGCAGGGCAAGTTCATCGCTGATCACCAGGAGTCGGCTCTGGTCAATCTTTTCCTGATTCAGCCAATATCTCACGGCATTACCACTCAGGTTCATGAAGGTGGTAGGCTTCAGCAGGATAATCTTTCTTCCCTTGAGCGTAGTCTCGGCAACGAAGCCATATCGCTTATCCTCAAAATGAATATTGGACGCTTTAGCAAAAGCGTCCAATACCATAAATCCTGTGTTGTGCCTGGTATCAGCGTATTCGTCGCCAGGATTGCCAAGCCCACAAATCAAATATTTATCCAATGTTTGATAATGCTTTACTCAGGTTCGTAAAATCTTTGATGACTATCGATTAAGCCTCCTCAGCAGCAGCCTGTGCAGCGAGCTGAGCGTTACGTGTCATCTTGATAGAGCAAACTACAACAGCCTTGCTTGTAGCCAACTCGAGACCCTCGAATGAGAGGTCACCTACCTTGATGCTCTTACCAATCTTCAACTCTGTAACATCTACATCGAGGTGCTCAGGAATCTGCTGGTATGGAGCAGTAACGTTGATCTTACGGATAGAGAGGTTCATACGACCACCATCACGTACACCCTGTGCAAGACCTACCAACTTCACAGGAATACCGATAGTGATAGGCTTCTGATCGTTCACCTCGTAGAAGTCAACGTGCAGAGGAGCGTCTGTTGTTGGGTGGAACTGAATCTCCTTCATGATAGCAGTACGGCTCTCACCATCGATGATGAGGTTGATAACGTATACATGAGGAGTGTAGATAATCTTACGCAACTCTGTGAATGGAACTGCGAATGACAAAGCCTCAGGAGCACCGTTAGCATCCTTCTTCTCACCATAAAGGTTACATGGGATGAAACCTTCCTTACGCAATGACTTAGAAGCTTTCTTGCCAAGGTCTGTACGCTTCTGACCTGTTACATTAATCTCTTTCATTTGTGTTACTCTAAATTAAGTTGTTAAAAAAATAATTTTGCCTTAACTCGCCATCACACGGATTAGCTTTGTTTGAAGCATGCCTCGCGAGAGTTTCTCGTAAAGCGGGTGCAAAATTACTACTTTTATTTGGAATATGCAAATTTCTGGGCGATATTTTCTCCAAAATGCCCGTTAAATATCTAAAACTCATCACCTAACCTTAAAAAAATAGAAATTATTGCCCCTTTTCTTGCATATTATATATTAAATATGTAAATTTGCACTGTTTTAGGTAATTATATAAATAAATCTTTTAAATTATTAGAGAATGATTAATAGGGATTTGATAAGACGTAAGATTGTGCAGTTAACCTACGCATACTATCAGAACAGCAATCATAATATTGATAATGCTGAAAAGGAGCTGTTGTTTGCTCTTTCTAAGTCGTATGACTTGTACAACTATATGTTGCAACTCATTGTAGCTCTTACCCAGGAGGCACAGAAGCGCTATGAGGTAGAGGTGGCTCGTGCTCAGCGTGAGGGTGCTCCAGAGCCTTCTTCAAGATTCGCATACAATAGATTTGCCGTGCAGTTGGAAGAGAACAAGATGCTCGCCGACTGGGCTGATGTGAAAAAGTCTTCTTGGGAAGAGGATATCGAAACTGTGCGCAAGATTTATACTGCCATCGTCTCCAGCAATCTCTATGCCAGCTATATTGACGGTTCCATGACCAAGGACCATGTAGAGGAGCTCGACGACTATGCATACGACCGCGAGTTCTGGCGCCGTGCTTACAAGACCTTCATTCAGAACAATGATGATCTCGATGTTTTGCTTGAGGAGAAGAGCCTCTACTGGAATGATGACAAGGATATCATCGATACCTTCGTACTGAAGACCATCAAGCGCTTCGAAGCAACCAGCAAGGCTAATCAGGAATTGCTTCCGGAATATAAGGATGAAGAGGACCGCGACTTTGCCCGCAAGCTCTTCCGTGCTACATTGCTCAACTGCGATGCTTATCAGCACTATATCGGCGATGCTTGCCGCAACTGGGATTTCAACCGCCTGGCTTATATGGATGTAGTAGTCATGCAGATTGCCATTGCCGAGTTGATGACTTTCCCTGGCATTCCTGCTACGGTTACCATCAATGAGTATGTAGATCTTGCCAAGCTCTATAGTACTCCTCGCAGTGGTGGCTATGTAAACGGCATGCTCGATACCATCGCCCGCTTCCTCATCTCTCGTGGCTTGATCCAGAAGGAGTTGCCTGAACGCAAGGGTGGTCATCATGGACCTCATGGACATAAGGAAGGATAATGTATAGAGTGTATATATATAATGTACGTGCGTACATTATATATATATGAATACTTTCGATAATATATAGTGATATTCAAGAATAAACAACATTAATCAATTAGAATAAAGACATGACAAATTTAGTATTGCAGGCTGCTGGTGGTAGCAGTATGAGTTTCCTCATTATGATGGTAGCTATCTTCGCTATCATGTGGTTCTTCATGATTCGTCCTCAGCAGAAGAAGCAGAAAGAGATACGTAAGTTCCAGAATTCTTTGGCAGAAGGTACAAAGGTGGTTACTGGCGGCGGTGTGTATGGCACAGTTAAGCGCATAGATCTCCAGGCTAATACAGTAGATGTAGAGATTGCACGCGGTGTTGTCATCACTGTAGCTAAGGGTTACGTTTTCGCAGACGCAGCTAGCCAGACTCCTAACGCACAGTAGTCTATTCATAGAATTCTGATGCATAGTATTCGGAATATATTGAAGGCTGTCAGAAACTTCCTGTTCAGTGGCCTGAATAAGGAGTTTCTGATTTTTTTATTCTTTCTCGCTCTCAGTGGCACCTTCTGGTTGATGATGACGCTCAATGAGACCATGGAGAGAGAATATAAGATTCCTATGCGCCTGGTGGGAACACCACGTAATGCGGTGATAACAGGAGATTTGCCTGATACTGTGCGTATTACGGTGCGTGATAAGGGATTCACCCTGATAACCTATGCTTTCCGTCCGCTTAATTTCAAGTTTAACAACTATGCAGATGAAACAGAGGGACAGGGTGTGATTCCGGTAGCTGATGTCCAGAAGCAGATTCTCTCGCAGCTCTATGGTTCGAGCAAACTCCTGCAGGTAAAGCCGGGCAAGTTTGATTTCTACTTCACCTATGGTGCTTCCAAGAAGGTGCCGGTGGTGTTCAGGGGAAAGATTACGACCAGCAAGAGCTATTATCTGGCGCATACCGAGTTTTTCCCTTCTACGGTTACCGTATATGCCAACAAGCGACAGCTCGATGAGGTCAAGGCTGTAGAGATCGTACCTTTCTATTACCGCAATCTCCAGGATACCATCCGGGAAAATGTGCGCATCAAGAAGATTCGAGGCGTTAAGGTAATGCCTGATATGGTTCGACTGGCTGTGTATCCGGATGTCCTGACCGAGGAAATGGTGGATGTTCCGATTACGGCTATCAATATGCCGCCCGATAAGGTGCTCAGAACTTTCCCATCCAAGGTGTCGGTGAAGTTCACTATCGGAGCTAGTCTCTTCAGAACCATCAAGCCTAGCCAGTTTACGGTGGTAGTGGATTATAATGAAATCGCTGCCAATCCTTCAGATAAGTGTACCCTGCAGCTGCGTAGTGTGCCTCGTTCGGTAAGCAAGGCGTCGCTGGAAATGGAAACGGTGGATTATCTGCTGGAACAGCAATGATGATTGATAATTGATAATTTACAATTCATTGTTATGAAGATAGCTATAACGGGGGGCATAGGTAGCGGAAAGAGCTATGTGTGCAGAATCCTGGAGAAGCACGGCATCAGGGTTTACGACTGCGATGCTGGGGCTAAGCGGTTGATGAGGCAGGATGCTGACTTGCAGGCGGGCTTGAAGAAGTTGGTCGGCGAGGAGGTGTACAGTGCCGACGGTATCTTGCAGAAACCGGTGCTTGCCCAGTTTATCCTGACAGGCGAGGCAAACAAGCAGGCGGTAAACGATGTGGTGCATCCCGCAGTGGCTCGTGATTTCGAGCAGAGCGACTGTGAGTGGATGGAGAGTGCCATCCTCTTTGATAGTGGGTTCAATCGTCGTATCCATTTCGATAAGGTGGTATGTGTCTCGGCTCCCGTTGCTGTTCGTCTGCAGCGCATCATGCAGCGCGATCATATCTCTCAGGAGAAGGCGCAGCAGTGGATAGATGCCGTGATGCCGCAGGAAGAGCTGATAGCCCGTTCGGATTATGAAATCGTGAATGATGGGGTGAGCGATGTGGAAGCGCAGGTAGTGCATCTGCTCAATCTGCTCAATCCATCAGATAATTGAGCATATTAAAAAATAAAAATAGATTATAATAGACAATGGAAACAATTCTTTCAATTGCAGGCAAGCCAGGCCTTTACAAATTGGTATCAAGAGGTAACAGAACTCTTATCGTTGAGACTCTCGACGAAACTCACAAGCGTGTGCCAGCTTTCGCAACAGACCGTGTAACCAGCCTTGGTGACATCGCTATGTACACAGATGCAGACGAGGTGCCATTGTGGGAGGTACTCGACAGCGTAAGCAAGAAGGAAGAGGGCAAGCCAAGTTCTTTCAACTACAAGAAGGCTCCTGCTGCTGAGCTTCACGATTACTTCGCTGAGGTTCTTCCTAACTACGATCGCGACCGTGTACACGACAGCGACATCAAGAAGCTCCTCCAGTGGTACAACATCCTCGCTAAGTACGGTATCACAGATTTCAAGGCTACTCTTGCTCCAACAGAGGGTGAGAATGTAGATGATCGTGCTGAGCAGGTTGCTGAGTAAGATTCATGGGTATATAAAGGTCGCCCTGAAAGGGCAAAAGCTTTTCATGTAAAATGCTTTTGCCCTTTCAGGGCGACTTTGTTTATTTATTTTTTTTCTATCTTCTTCAATTCCTTCTCAAATCTTCTCCGATACATTTCGCCCGCTATGGTCAAACCGAACGGGAAGGCAATCCAAATGCCCAGCAATCCCATGCCGCAAGGGAAACCGAGGGTATAACCCAATGGCAATGAGATGACGAAATAGGCGATGAAGGCATAGAGCACCATCGGCTTCACGCAGGCAATGCCTCGAAGCGCATTGGCAAAGGTATATTGCAGACCATCGCCAAACTGATAAACCATCATCAGGATAATCAGCGTAGCTACATACGCCTGTACCTCTACGTTATCATTAAACCATCCACCTATCTGGTGGCGGAGCAGAAGTACCGGCAGACCCATGCAGAGTGAGAACAGCAGGTTCAGTCGGAATCCGTCGTAGGCATTGAGGCGAACGGCGGCATAGTCTTTCTGACCCATAAAGTGGCTCACACGGATGGCCATGGCTGCTGCCATACCCGAGAGCACGAGGTAGAAGAGCTGGGAAATGGTAATCATTACCTGGTGAGCTGCCAATGGAATGGTGCCGAGCCAGCCTACCATCACGCAACTCAGCGTAAAGGCAGCCGATTCCATACCTAGCTGGAGAGCCACCGGCCAGCCCAGTCGGTTCATCTCCTTGAAATCCTTCCTGTTTACGCAACTGTGTACAATGTCATAACTGTAGGTTTTAAATTTCCTGCAGGTCACTACCATTCCAACCATCGCCAGTGCCATCAGGATTCTACTTGCCAGGGTAGAGATTCCGGCTCCGAGCAATCCCAGTTCCGGGAAGCCAGCCACACCGTAGATGAGCACCCAGTTGCCCAGGATGTTCACGATGTTACCGCCTATCATCGCCCACATCGCCACCTTGGTCTGTCCGATTCCGTCGAGAAATTGCTTCATGGTATAGAAGATACCCATGAAGAGCACCGATGCCAGATTCACCAGAAAGTAAGGGCGGATAAGCTCCAGCAGTTCCTCCGGCTGTCCGATATGTGCCAGGTTGAGATAGAGCAGGATGAGGGCAAGGGTGAAGATGCCTCCCGTCAGCATATTGGCAAGGAAGGAGTTGCGTACCTTCTGACCGATGACGTCGGTACGTTCCTCTCCGTAAAGTCTGCCGATGATAGGAGTGAGTCCGTAGGTGAATCCCATATAGGATACAAAAACGAGACCGAAGATATTGTTTACCAGTCCTGCTGCCGCCAGTTCGGGGGTACTGTGATGACCGATCATCAGCGTGTCGGCGAATCCCAGGATGATGGTTCCCAGTTGTCCGATGATGATAGGAAATCCTATCGAGAGCAGTTCGCGGTAATGATGTTTCTTGTGCATTGTCATTGCTTTACTATGGTTGTTTATATTGCTTTTTAATTACTAATCTTTTTTTGATGTTCTGAACTTCCGTTTGGATGTGCAAAGTTACTGCTTTATTCAGTAACTACCAAATTTTTCATTCAGAAAAAGATTTTTTCTTCCTTTTATTTGGAGTTGTCGGATAAAAGTACTATTTTTGCATTTGTGTTGGTAGATGCAGAATAAATGTTTGTGTTTATTCTTGGCTATTTCAGATTTTCTTCGTAACTTAGCAGCGCAAAATGTAAAGCATGTAAGAATATGGCAAAAATAGTAAATTTCTATCCTGTAGGAATACAGACATTCTCGAATATCCGAGAGGGTAAATATCTCTATATAGATAAGACCCAATACATCGTTGATTTTCGAGAGAAAAAGATGAAGTACGTTTTTCTGAGTCGTCCAAGACGATTCGGAAAGTCGCTTTTTGCCTTATGAGAAACTTTATGGTAAAGGAGAAGGAGAAATTTATCCTAACGAAAGGTTGGATGGTATCGTAAAGCGTGCTTATGAGCAGACGGGCGAAAAGGCTGTTGTCATCATCGACGAATACGATGCCCCATTGTTGGATGTGGTACATGAAAAGGAAAACCTTCAGCCGCTCCGCCGCATCATGCAGAATTTCTATAGTCCTCTGAAAAAGCTCGACCCATACTTGGAGTTCACCTTCATCACGGGTATCACGAAATTCTCCCAGCTCAGCATCTTCAGCGAACTCAACAATCTCGACAACATCAGTATGTTCGACCAGTATTCTGCCATTTGTGGTATCAGCAAGAAGGAACTTACCACACAGATGAAACCGGATATAGAGGCTTTGGGAGAAGACCTGGGCATGACGTATGAGGAATGTCTGGCAGAGCTGACAAGATTCTATAACGGTTATCATTTCAGCAAGAAATCAGAGGATGTCTTCAATCCGTTCAGTCTGGTAAAGGCGCTGAATGCACGGGATATAGCTCCTTACTGGTTTGGCAATTCATGCATCCATAAAACTGTCAATGAATACCTTTATAATTTTGATGTAACAAAGAATTATAAAATCCACGATTTATCTGAAAATCCTTTCGGGGAGGCTGATATAATTCCTTTCCTTTTTCAATATGGAGTTCTCTCAATAAAAAAATATAATCCTATTATTGGAGTATATACTATAGGTGTACCTAATGAAGATATCCGAAAAGGGATGCCTGATTCCGTATTCTGCTGATGGCAAGCGCCTGTTTAAGATTGGTGTTAATTACGATAGTACTCAGCGGACCATCTGTGATTGGATAATCAAGGAAGATTAAAATACGAAACCGGTAATATCACCTTCTAATGTCGATGGTAAGTATCGTGATGGCAGGTTTGACCATTGCCTTCCTGTAAGACTGAGGTTTAAGGTCTTAAAACACAGGAGAAGATTTTGAACGCTTTAGTAAATAACTTTACAAAGTTTCTATACCAAAAAACTACCCTTAAGGAAAGAAAAACTTTCCCTTAAGGAAAAATATTTTTTCCCTTAAGGATATTTTTATTTTTCCTTAAGGGAAAAGCCAACATCTCTTCTTCCCTCATTTTTCTGTTGTTTGAACCGGAGAAATAAAATTCAGAGTTATATTTACAATATGGTCACTGCTGTTTCTTTTCCCTTTCATAATACATCCTGATTACTTTTAAACAAGCATTCTGAATTGAAACCGACTGGAGGGGAAGACAGAAGTACCAATTATGAGTTGGTTTATCCTTGACGAAATATTTGCATTCGAAACCACTATTTCGGAAACATCAATAATGTTCAGACAAATAAAAAAGCTTAAATTGATAAGCAAATATGCTGATATTCAGTTTTTTTTTATTAACTTTGCATTCGAAACCGCTATTTCGGAAACGGCGGTTTCGAAAATAACATTAAAAAAGAAACTATAAAAAATGAAGTTCTTCGGAAGACAAAACGAAATAAAAGAATTGCAAGGGATAAGAAATCTATCTTTGCAAACGGCTCGTTTTACAATCGTAACAGGACGCCGACGTAGCGGAAAGACATCCTTATTGATAAAAGCATACGAGGATGTTCAGGATATGCTATACTTCTTTGTTGCAAGAAAATCAGAAGCAGAACTCTGCAAAGATTTTATTGAAGAGATGACGAACAAACTTCAGCTTCCTATCCTCGGCGAAGTTACACGCTTTGCAGATATCTTTAAATATCTGCTTCAACTATCTAAGATTCGTCCAATCACTCTCGTCATTGACGAATTTCAAGATTTCAAGCGGGTTAATCCATCTATCTTTTCAGATATGCAAAAGATATGGGATCTAAACAAACAGGAAGCTTATATTAATCTCGTGGTTTGCGGTTCTGTTTATTCACTTATGAACATCATCTTTAAAAACAACAAGCAACCACTTTATGGTAGGCAGACTGGAGAAATAAAAGTCACTCCATTTCCTTCTTCTGTTGTCAAGGAAATTCTCTCTACATATAATTTAGCCTATACCAACGAAGATCTACTGGCTCTCTACAGTTATACAGGCGGAGTAGCAGAATATGTGGAAATGATGATGGATGCAGGAGCCACAACCAAGGAACAGATGACAGAGAAGTTTGTCGCAAAAAACTCTTATTTCATATACGAAGGAAAAAATATGCTGATAGAAGAATTTGGCAAAGACTATGCCCGTTATTTTGAAATATTGCAACTTATCGCATCAGGCTACACAACCCGTGGTGAAATAGAAAGTATTATGAAAATAGAACTTTCAGGCTATCTCACTAAACTAGAGAACGACTATTGCTTGATTTCCCGTTATACACCGATGTTTCAAAAGACCAATCGCAACATTCGCTATCAGATAGAAGACAACTTCCTTCGCGTCTGGTTTCGCTACATCTACAAATATGGATACATGATAGAGGTTGGCGCCAATAAAAAACTAAAGATGGTCATGGACAAGAGCTACACCACATACACCGGCAAGGTTCTGGAAAGATATTTCATAGCAAAGATGATAGAAAGTGAAGAATATACCCAGATTGCTTCCTGGTGGGGCAGAAAGGGAGAGAATGAAATCGATATTATCGCTGCCGATGAACTGGAGCAAAAAGTCATTTTCTATGAGGTGAAACGCCAAGCTAAGGATATAAATCTCGGTATTTTAAAAGATAAAGCCGAGCATTTCTTTCAGGCAACAGGAAAATTCAAGAATTTCAATATCGGATATCAGGGGTTGTCGATGGAGGACATGTAAAATTGTGTGGTATTTATTCCACGATTATGGATATTAATTATAAGAATGTATCTTTTTGATTGCAAGGATGTTTCTTTCTGGGTTCAAGAATATATCTTTTGGAGTACAAGTATATATCTTTTGGAGTACAAGCAAGTATCGTTTGGGGTACAAGCATATATCTTTCGGGGTTCAAGGAAGTATCTTCTTGAACGTTGTCACTAGGCTCAGCAGACGTGCTGACTGCAGTCAGCACGTCTGCTGAGCCTAGTGGCATCACCTTTTAATCGTACAACTATATACCTCTTAGTTGTACGACTATACACTTCTTAGTTGTACAACTATCCCCCTTTTGATTGTACGACTATACATGACTTTTCCCATTCTTTCCGTTGCTATTCTCCGCAAATTTGCGGAGAATAAGCCAAATAATCTCCGCAAAACTTGCAATATTCGATAAAAATGTCTATTTTTGCAGGTACATTTAAAATGAAAGATTAAAAATGCGGCAATGATGAGAGGAACAAAATATATTTGGCAGCAAGAAGGTTGGCCCCACATGCAATGGGATGATACCAGTTTCAGTAATATCTTGGCAGAAATCAATTTGCTAAGAGGTAAATTGCTGGGTAGAGTTTCTATGTTCGGTTTTGAAGAACAGAACCTGTCTATGTTGGAGTCTATGACTCAGGAAATTGTACACTCTGCAAAAATTGAAGGTGAGGAATTGAATAGAGATAGTGTCCGCTCGTCTGTAGCCCGTCAATTAGGACTGGAGTATGAAGGTTTGAAAAACTCCGATCATTATACAGAAGGAGTGGTACAGGTAATGATAGATGCAGTGCAGCATCATGATATGCCGTTGGATGCCGAGCGTTTATTCTCATGGCATGCAGCTCTGTTTCCTACTGGAAGAAGTGGCATCCATAAAATTCTGGTGGGCGATTGGCGACAGGGTGAAGAGCCTATGCAGGTGGTTTCAGGACCATTAGGTCATGAGAAGATACATTATGAAGCTCCGGCAAGCAAGGATGTACCAGATATGATGTCAGATTTTCTCCGCTGGTTTGATTCTGAGAATACGCTTGATCCGTTGGTAAAGACAGCCGTGATGCACCTTTGGTTTGTGACGATTCATCCATTTGATGATGGTAATGGTCGTATTTGCAGAACGTTGACGGAATTGTTGTTATCCCGTGCCGATCAGACCTCCCAGCGATACTACAGTCTTTCTTCTGAAATTCTGAATCATCGTAAAGATTATTATCAATATTTGGAGCAGGCACAGAAGGGAGGTCTTGACGTGACACCTTGGATTCGATGGTTTTTACAGACATTGAAGTTAGCGTTGGAAGCAGCTTTTGAGAAAACTGAAGGAGTGTTACGCAAGTCCAGATTTTGGGATATGCATCGTTCTGTTTCCATCAACGAGCGTCAGCGTAAGGTTCTCAATATGCTTTTTGATGGTTTCGAAGGAAAGCTGAATTCTTCCAAATGGTATAAGATTAATCATTGCTCTCAAGATACCGCCAATCGTGATATCAGGGATTTGATATCCAAGGGTATATTAAAACCAACGGGAGAAGGTGGAAGAAGCACCAATTATGAGTTGGTTTCTCTCTGAATTTTCGATAAAATAGCTTATATTAAATCAGATACTTAGCCTGTGTGTGGCATTAGTGGCATTAAAGTAGAAAAAACATTTTGGTTTATGTTTTCCGTCAGGCGTTCTAGCGGATTTGCAATCCGCTATGGAAAAATGTTCGACCGATAAAACCTGGGGATTTGCAATCCCCACCATAAAAAACTTCTATAATCTAATCCCTTCCTTTTCTACGTTTTTGCAGAAAGATGTGTTCTTATACTTTAGCCATTCCCTGGCAGAATACATCACAGGATTAATCTCTTTCCCTAGTTCCCACCCAAGTTCTGTGAGAGGGTAGGTTACGTTGTCGTAATCAGAAGGAAGAAGTTCCTCCTTGTCCAGGATGATAAGAATATCCCAGTCGCTATCATCCCTTGCGGTACCTCTGGCTTGTGAGCCGAAAAGTATCGCCTTCTATTTTAATTTGTGGCTTTATTCAGCTATTTCTTAATTTTAGAGAAAAAAAATGCCTACTTCTTTGATTTTTCAAATATACTTTGTATCTTTGCAGTGTTTTTCTATATAAAAAATGATTATGCCGATAGGAGTAGATATTTTTAGTGGTGCAGGGGGGCTTAGTTTGGGTGCAGAAATGGCTGGCATTCAAATAAGATTTGCTGTGGAAAAAGATAAGAGTGCAGCAGAAACATATTCTTATAATCATCCAGGTATTCTTATGCTACAAGAGGATATTCACCATATATCTCCAAGGGATTATATTGGTGAATATAACGAACCTTTAATAGTATTTGGAGGACCTCCATGCCAAGGCTTTTCTTTGTCTAATACAAAGACAAGAAATATGCAAAATCCTAACAATTCTTTGTTTGAAGAGTTTGTGCGTTTTGTAGCAGATTTAAAGCCAGATTGGTTTGTTTTTGAAAATGTTGAAGGCTTCTTGAGATTTGAAAAAGGAGAAACTCGTAATGTTGTGAAAAAATGTTTTGAAGACTTAGGTTATCAAGTTAGTGATACTATCTTGATAGCTTCTGACTATGGAGTTCCACAGAATAGAAATCGATATTTTATGGTTGGTTCTGCCCATGGTATTGATTTTGAATTTCCTCAAAAACATAAAGAAGTTTATAGTGTTGAAGACGCAATAGGTGATTTGCCAATACTTGTGAATGGACAAATGGATGATGTTTTACCTTACCGGAAAACTTTATGTGAAATAGGAAAGTATGCAAAAATGATGAGGAATGGTTCGGAAAACGCAACCCAAAACTATGTGTCAAAAAATGCTGAATACGTTTTAGAAAGGTATAAGTATATATCTCAAGGCCAAAATTGGAAGGCTATTCCCGTAGAGTTGATGGGAAATTATGCTAACCGGAATAATTGTCATAGTGGCATTTATAAACGATTGGTGGCAGATAAACCTTCTGTCGTGATTTCTAATTATAGAAAAAATATGCTAATTCATCCTTTTCAAGATAGAGGCTTGTCTGTACGTGAAGCTGCAAGACTTCAAAGTTTTCCTGATACTTTTTTGTTCAAAGGAAGTATCATGCATATACAGCAACAGATAGGTAATGCAGTTCCTCCTTTGTTGGCAAAAGCTGTGTTTGATAAAATACTTAAATATGAATAGTAGAGAAAAATTTTATTTTAAGTTTGATGTAAGTACATTTAGACTTCTTGGTAGAGAATTGATTACTGATAGAATCACAGCTCTTTTTGAGTTGGTGAAAAATTGTTATGATGCTAATGCTCAGAATGTTGATATAATTTTTGAGCAAGTTGGCAAACTATGTTTGAATAGTAGAATAACTATTAAGGATGACGGGATAGGTATGTCTTATTCCGATCTTAAAAATAAGTGGATGGTTATTGGTACAAGCAGCAAAAGAAGAAAGCGAATTTCGCCACCTCCTTGTTGTCGCGTTGTTGCAGGCAAAAAAGGTGTAGGCCGCTTTGCTGTAGATAAGTTAGGAGGTTGTTTGGTTTTAAAAACAACATGTGAAGGTGATGCTTATTGGCATTGCCTCAAAACTGATTGGACTCAATATTCGGCGGAAGAAGATAGACAGTTAAGTATAAATTTTGACGATACAGAGAGAAAGCTGTTTACAGACATTGATAATCAGTATTGGACAGAAGAGGCTATGCTTCATGAACATGGTACGATTTTGGAGATATCCTCTCTTAACGATTCATGGGATAATGCTGCTGTTAAAAGGGCATATAAAGAATTATCAAAAATAGTTCGTCCGACTTTGGATATCAAATATCCTTTTAATATTTATTTGCAAGCTCCAGAGTATAAAGAATATAATATGAGGCAAAAAGTAGAGAGCTTTGGCTTGTCAAAAGCTACTTTGCATTATGAATTAAAATATAGATATGCTGCAGATACTAACAAGTATTATCAACAAGTTCTTAAAGAAAGTAAAGGTAATTTAATGATTATAGAGGAGGAAGCTGAATGTTTTGGACCTATATCTTTATCATTATACTATTATGATCAGAATGCAAAAAAACAATTCAAACAAACTGATTCTAATATTGATGGTGTCAAAATATATCGAGATGGAATTATTGCAACCCCCTTTGCAGAATACAATTCTGATAGAAATGCACAAAAGGATCTCTTTGGTATTGATAAAAGAAGATATTCTGGCTTCTTTGAGAAAATGAGTACTCGTGATATTATTGGCTGGCTTGATATTACGGATGTATTGAATCCTGGAATAAAAGATTCAACTAATCGACAAGATTTCGTTGATAATGACGAATGGGCTGCGTTGAAGGTTTTTGTCATTGACCAAATTCATCAAATAGAGCTGTTTCTTAAACATTCAAAAGATCGAAAGAAAAAAGAAAACTTAGAAAAGCTTGAAAATGCCAATAGTGATATAAATGTTATTAAAGAAAAAATAAATAAAATAAGAACTAATGCATATTTTGCTACTTCTGAGGTAGAAGGTGAGTTGACTGATATTACTAATAGGTTGAATTCTTTGAAAGATACGGTGACTATATCATCTTGTAATATAAAAGATTTGGAGGAGGAGAAAAAACAGCAAGAAAATCTAATGTTCAGTTTAGTTAGCTTGCAAACATATGCCGGTCTGGTTTCTCACATAGTAAGAACTTCTTTAGGACAAATTGAGCGTTCTGCTGAGTTTGTTGCAAAATGGGTTCCCTTACAAGAAAAAAAAGATAAAATCGTGAAGCATGCTTCTAAGATTTTTCGAGAAATGAAGAGCTTGTCAACGGCAATGAATTTTATGCTTAGTTATGCTAAGGATGATTCTACTTTTTCTACTTTTAGTATAAAGGATGCAATGGATGAAATCTTCAATAAGCGATATGTTTATGTTTTTGAAGAAAATGATATAATGGCTTCTTTTTCGGTTAATGAAGATGTTGAGCTGTTGTACAATCAAAAAGCATTTCAAGATATGTTTGGTAATTTAATAGATAATTCAATTAAGGCTTTACGTAATGTAAAGAATAAAGAGATCAAGTGTACGGTGTTGCATGAACAGACTCAAATGATAATAATATTCTCGGACAATGGGGAGGGAGTTCCTCATAGACTGAAGGAACGAATTTTTGATTTGTTTTTTACAACGACTGCTGACTATGGTGGAGCAGGGTTAGGGCTTTATATTGTAAAAACTCGCTTGGAGGCTATACGAGGTAGCATATCGCTAATTGATAGTGAACTTGGCTCTGGAGCAACATTTAGAATTGTTATACCATTTAATAAATAGAAAAATATGAATAAGATGAATATGACTCTTGTCTGTATAGACGATGATGTAAAAATACAAGAAGATGCGTTCTTTGACGATATTGAAGATGAGGTGGCTGAGATAAAATTTTTTTCTGATCCTAAGCTAGGACTAGAATATCTTCGGTTGAATTTAGATAAGAATTTAGTTGTGCTTCTTGATTGGCGTTTCAACAATAGTATTAACGATGGTGAATTTTTTATACAAAAAATTTACGAGGTATCATCTTTGATACCTGTGATTGTTTTTACAGGTGCGGATATAAATGTTAATGAGACTGCTAAAATGTTTGGTGGACATGCATTCTTTTGTTTGCCAAAAGTAGCTTCTGTAGATGAAATGCGGAAAGTAGTGAGAAATGCCTATGTAAGAACCCAGAGTGATATTCGTTCAGTGATAGAACGCTGGATTCTACTTCAAGATGAAGAACGTAGAAATAAGCCATATATGCGTTCTGGTAAACAAATTTACACGCTTAATCAAATTCTTGATGCTGTGCGCAATCAAACAGAATTTGGTAAAGAAATGACAGATGGAATTTTGAAACTTGCAACAGAACTTTTTACGAATAATATTAATGGTAATAGAAATGAATAGTATTATTATGGCTGATGACTTGGCGTTTGAATTAGGAGAATTTTTCGCAGATTTAAAAAACGCTACAGATTGGGAATTGACTAATTTTGGAATCAACAACAATATTGTATGTCATACTTCGTTTCTTGATGGAAGTTATAATGCGTCTTCTTTAGCTGAGCCAATTGCTAAGATTAATAATTGTCCGTTTTTATGCTTTATTTATGCTCATGGTCAAGAAGATAGTGTTTTTATTGGTGCTAATAAGGTGTTTTCTGTCTCTGATAATTATTACTTGTTATCGAATGCTGTCATATATACATTTTCATGTAATTGTGGAGGAATTCTTGCAGATAAGTTATTAGAGAATAAGGCCATTTTATTTGTTGGCTATAAGGGTACGGCAAATTGTCCTTATGGTTTGGATGGTATAACTGCGAGTGTTGTCTTATCCTTTATTCAGGCTTTTTTGTCAGGTAAGAGTGCTAAAGATTCCTTTGAGAGCTTGTATGATGCTTATTCAACTGTGTTGCGCGATTCGACTCTTGATCCATTCCAGAGAGCTGCTTTTCAGGAGAGTAGAGATGCCTTAGTGTTGAAAGGTGATGAAAATGTTAGAGTTAGTGATTTGTTGGTAGTGTAAAAGAAGGTGTTTTTGGGGATAATCATTATGGTTCATTCTTCCAATAAAAGACGATAGCGCTGTATCGGTACCACCGTAGCGTAGCTTTTTCCTTAACACCCGTTAACCAATTTGTTTGAACTTGTTTCCGAGTGCAAAAGTAAAAGCTACGCTACAATGATACCGATTCATATGTTATGATGGTATTATTCGCCGATACTATCAGTTTCAATAGCAATGATAAGATTAAATATTGAGGTGTGTATGCAAAAGCTTTCTTTTTTTGAAATGATACCTGTTGATGGTAGTTTGTGTATGTAATATTCACTTTTTGTATATTCAATAAAAGAATATATATTTGTGCCTAAATTTAAAGAAAATATGGACAAGAGCATTCATTCACATTTATATCATCAAGTCATAGGACGCTTACGAGGTAAGCGTGAAAAGATGGGGGTTACACAAGTTCAACTAGCTGAATTACTGAAAGTTAATCAGACTTTCGTTAGCAGAATTGAGACTTGTGATCGTCGTCTTGATATAATAGAACTTCATCATATATGCCAGGTATTAGGCATCTCTTTTGTCGACTTTATCCAGGAAGTCGATAAGGATATTTTGTGCAAAAGTGAAGGTGAATGATTAAAATAAGCTAAAAAAGAACAATGGCTAATAGAAAATATACTTTTATAGATTTGTTTGCTGGTTGTGGAGGTCTTTCTGAAGGTTTTTATAGAGTAGGCTTTAAGGCTTTAGCCCATGTTGAAATTAATCATTGGGCATGTGAAACTTTAAGGACTAGAATGTGCTATTATGTTTATAAGAACATAGATAAAGAAGTAATAGAACATGATATAACTGCCCCTGATATTATTAATAAGATTGATGAAGCAGTAGCAGGAAGAACTGTTGATGTTATTATTGGTGGTCCTCCTTGTCAGGCCTATTCTACGGCAGGTCGCGTACGTGATGGAAAAGGAATGGCTACAGATCCAAGAAACTTTTTATTTGAGAAGTATGTAGAAATATTAGAATATTACTCTCCGAAGTTTTTTGTGTTCGAAAACGTAACTGGGGTGTTGTCTGCAAAAGTTAATGGCAATCATATATTCCCCAGAATTATTCAGGCTCTAGGGAACAAATATGATGTCATAAGCGATCCTACGGTTTTAATCCATAATACTGCAGATTACGGGGTACCGCAAATGCGAAAAAGGGTTATAATAATGGGGGTAAGAAAAGACATAGACAAAACTTCCGTGACCAAACTCTATAGTGATGTTATAAAAACTCATTGGAATCCTGAAACTCCGTTAGAGGAGCGTGAAGGACGGAAAAAGTTTGTGGATGTAAAGCAGGCAATAGGTGATTTGCCTGCTGTAGAGCCGGGTAACGATGCATCTAAGGAGAATTTTGATTATCCTTGTGATAATGCCTTCTTGAGACGAATAGGCAAAAAGGGAGTTTATCCTTTAATGGACCATATTGCTCGTCGACACAACGCTTTGGACAGAGAACGTTTTACGGTAATGATTCATAATCATTGGACATTTGGACAGTTGCGTAAGAATATGCCTCAATACGAACATGAACATGCTCGTGTATTTGACAATAGTTATGTTGTACAATGGTGGGATATGCCATCTAAAACGATTTTGGCTCATATTCATAAGGATGGTTTTCAATTTATTCACCCAGATGAGAAACAAGCTAGATCATTTACGGTTCGTGAGGCGGCAAGAATACAGTCATTCCCAGACGACTTTGTTTTTGCAGGGTCAAGAGGTGAAAAATATAAGCAAATAGGCAATGCTGTCCCACCTTTGTTTGCAGAGGCTTTAGCTAAGTCGGTTAAAATAAATTTAGATAAATTAGTTATATGATATTTTCTTCAATTAAAAATACCAATAACAAGGATGAAATATTAGAAAAGATTCTTGTGTATATAAGGATAGTGGAAGTGATTGCTGAAAAAAATAAAGCATCAATTCCATCTGCTTCTATATCGGAGACTATCATATCCGAACTAAAAGATATGGGAGTCATCGATACAGATGAAGATTTGCCTATCTTAAAAAATATAGCAAAAGATCTTTATGCTAGGTTTATAAACTGTGTTTCGTTTTATATTACCAACCAAAAAATATTTGGTAACCAGCTAGACAAGTTGAATGATAAAAAACGTAAGCAAATTCAGGACGAATTCAAGAAGGAATTTAGACCGACATTTGCTGACTTTTTCGCAGGTGCTGGTGGTTTGAGTTGCGGCTTTACTCAAGCAGGCTTTAGAGTCTGTTTTGCTAATGATTTTGAAGATGTTTGCGTAAGAACATATAGATATAATCATCCTGAAGTTCCTGTTGATAAGGTTGTTAAAGATGATATCCGCAAAATTGTTGATAACGTACAGAATTATATAGACGAAGATGTAGATGTCGTTGTTGGAGGACCTCCTTGTCAGGGGTTTAGTAGTGCTAATCAGCAACGGATTATAGATGATCCACGCAATGAATTATATAAGTATTATATTGAATGCGTAAAGAAAATCTTACCGAAATTTGTTGTGATGGAGAATGTTAGAGGAATGCTGAAGGTTGCTGACCAAGTTGTAGAAGACTACGAAAGCATCAAAGAAAAAAAGAATGGGGTTACTTATAGTTATGCTGTATCTTATAAACTCCTAAATTCTTTAGATTTCTCTGTTGCTCAAAGTAGAGAACGATTAATATATATAGCTATCAGAAATGATGTTGCAGAAAAAAAAGATATAACTCCTAAAGCTATATTTGAAGAAATCTGTAAGGCTAATGAGGATAAGCCTCATTATCTGTTGCGTGATGCATTGGAATATATAAAGCCATTGGATGCTCCTAGGATAAAAAATATGAATGAGAAGGACGATGACCTTACTGGTAAGAAAATCGATGTAAATTCTTATTCTGGAAATGAAAGCGAGTATCTTAAGTTAATAAATGAGGGGCGTAGCATCCCAGTTCTGTTTAATCACAAAGCTCGTTACGTAAATGACATAAATTACGAAATTTATCGTCTACTTAATCAGGGTGACGATGCTTCTGACCCAAAGATATCTGGCATAATGCCTTATAGTAATAGGTTGCATTGTTTCAAAGATAAGTATTTTAAACTAGTTGCTGATAAGCCTTCGAGAACGATAACGGCTCATCTTAGAATGGATTGTCATTCGCATATACATCCATATCAAATTAGGGCAATAACTCCAAGAGAGGCAGCAAGATGTCAATCATTTCCAGACGACTATTTGTTTCTTGGACCTTATCTTAAAACATATATGCAGATAGGAAATGCTGTTCCGTGTCTTATGGCAAAAGGAATAGCTAATGTCATAAAAAAATATCTATAATAATGGGAATAGTAAAAATAACACAATATACGCATAGACCCAATAGTACAGAATTGGGGCTAGGTAATACCCATGAGTGCTATATGCTTGTGGCTACGGACATTGATATGTCTGGTATATTTCCACCTGGGGAAAGTGTTTCTATATATGATGCATTGACCCGTAAGGAATATGTTCTAAAGTCTTCTAATTATAGAGAGTTTAGAATTAACCAAATGGGAGACATTTACCGAGATTATAATGTTATTCCAGGGGATGAAATTGTGATTAGTCAAATAGAGAAAGATAACGTATGTGATTTATGCTTTACAGTAAAGAAATACCATAGGGTAGTTTTGCTCGTAAAAAAAGGATTAGCAGAAATTATCAATATAGATAGACTTAAAGCTTTCGAACAAGGGGATAAGAAATATGAAGTAAATGTCTATGATAAAGGCAAAAACGATATTCTTAATATCTCTTTTGATGGTGCTAAGGCTAAAAGAGCAGATTCTCCGAACATGACAGATTTTTATCATGTAAGTATTGATGGAGTTGATTTGCCTAATGGAACTTATTATTTAACATTGGGCGTTGGCTCCGATAAGAATATATTGGCGACTTTGCCTAAAAGTGATTTCAATACGATAGAATTTGACGATAGTAAAATATTATCTATGAAAGAAAGTTTGAAGAAAATGAGAAAATCTGATATACCTCTCCAGCAAATCTTCTACGGTGCCCCTGGCACCGGCAAGAGCCACGCTATAAACGAGCTTACAGCGGGCAAGGATGTTATCCGAACAACGTTCCATCCTGATACCGACTATTCCACTTTTGTAGGCGCATATAAGCCTACCACTAAGTCTGTACCTGTAACGACTGTTATTGGTACTAATGCCGTCCCTGTAAAACTTAACGGCAAGGAAATGATGGAGGATAAAATCGTCTACGAGTATGTGAGTCAGGCCTTCCTACAGGCATACGTTGCGGCATGGAGGAAGTATTGTGACGTACAAGAGGGCGAAGAGCCTATGGACGAATTCCTGGTTATAGAAGAGATTAACCGAGGCAACTGCGCCCAGATTTTCGGTGATCTCTTCCAGTTACTCGATCGTGGCGATGAAGGATTCTCTGAGTATCCTATCAAGGCTGATTCTGACATGAAGAAACTGCTCGAACACGAATTTGAAGGACTGGAAATCAAGAATAAGGAGGGTATTAACGCTCTGTTTAAAGGTGGCAAGGACATTGTAGCCGAAGTGTTGGCTGGTGACGTCCTGCTGCTTCCTAACAACCTCTATATTTGGGCAACTATGAATACCAGCGACCAGTCTCTCTTCCCGATAGATTCTGCCTTCAAGCGCCGTTGGGACTGGAATTATGTGCCAATAAGTGATGCTGGTAAGAACTGGATGATTGAAGTGAATGGTGCTCAGTATGATTGGTGGAATTTCCTTGAGGCTATTAACGACAAAGTTTATCATGCAACCTATTCAGAAGACAAGAAGCTAGGCTATTTCTTCTGCAAGGCTAAAGATGGTGTAATAAGTGCCGATAAATTTGTCAGCAAGGTTATCTTCTATCTTTGGAATGATGTATTCAAAGACTCTGAATTTGAGGGAGATACCTTTAAAGATGAGGATGGAGAAAAACTTTCATTTGACAAGTTCTACTCTGTAGAAAACAATCAGGTCAAAGTGAATGGAACGAAAATCGTTAAATTCCTGAGTAACTTGAATTTGGAACCTGATTCTGAAGCTGATGAAGACAACAGTGAAGAGGGATTTGAAACCGAAGGCGATAAGAAACTTCCAAAAACTTCTAAAGTGTTTTCTGTTGAATTCCCTGACGGAACCGTAATAAACGAGAATAATAAGTTTGATACATATCATAAAACGCTTTCTAAAATCGGAATAGAAAAGGTAGAGCAAATTGCGGCTGAAATGAAATATCATCGCCGTCATACACCTCTGGTAACAAAGAGCAAGTTTGATGCGATACTGAATGATCCAACTTTTAGTTATATCCAAGAGGGCGATTGTTTTATTGTTAAGGGTATTAACAACATCACTATGTACCGCATGGTAATGTTGTTGGATAACCGCTTAGACTTGCAGCTGAAAGTATGTTATGAACCTTAATTCCGCAACACTTTGATTTAACTTTATTTATAAGTTCCTGAGCAACAAA
>OIXX01000177.1_pt1 | contig 50660 bp, 57 predicted proteins | sample 1588161 | NCBI WGS metagenome assembly OIXX01 (sample SAMN03283274) | human gut metagenome | biome: human-associated habitat; material: feces | host: Homo sapiens | place: Peru | collected 2012 | reverse complement strand
TCGCAACAGCTCGTTTATTGTATCAAAGCTTTGTGAGCTTGTCAACAACTTTTTTTGAAGTTTTTTTCATGCTGCCTCACGGCGCAAGCGAAACATACCTCATATGCCTTAGGAACATGTCCCGTTCCCGACGGCTTGCTCATTATATCGTAAATTCCACGTAATGTCAAGTAATTCTTTTGAAAAAATTTTCTATTCCCTTTTTTGCCCTTTTTATAGTATAATTTTATATACAGTATAGGTGCATACCCTTAATACAGACAGGAGATGTTTTCATGAAGAAAAAATTCGCAGTTCTCGCCTTAAGTGCAGCTGCGGCAACGACCCTCTTTGCCGGCTGCGGTTCATCTACCGATTCACAGCAAAGCAGCGGCGATACGTTTATCGTTGGCATGGAGCCAACGTTCCCACCTTTTGAATTTACGGAAAATGACAAGTACGTCGGCTTTGACATCGATTATGCCCAAGCTATTTGCGACAAAATGGGCGTCAAGATGGAAGTAAAAAGCCTCGGCTTCGATGCCCTCATTCCAGCTCTTCAAAGCGGCCAGATTGATATGATTGCGTCCGGCATGGATGCTACGCCAGAACGGGCTAAACAAGTCGCCTTTACGGACCCGTACTTCCATGATGGCTATTCCGTCGTCGTCAAGAAAGATAATACGTCTATTAACGGCTTCAACGACCTCCAAGGCCGTACTGTCGGCTCCCAGGTCGGCACGAAAGGCGTAGACCTAGCCCAGCAACACGGTGCCACAGTGAAGCAGTATGACGCCAACAGCCAAGGCTGGATGGAACTGACAAGCGGCACGTGCGACGCTGTCGTCATCAATACGTCTGTAGCTCTTTATTATTTACAGCAAGGCGGCAATAAGGATTTAAAAATCGTCGGTGATCCTTTCCTTGCGCCAGACGGCATTGCTATGGCTGTTAGCAAAGATAAACCGGAAACATTGCAGAAAGTCAACAAAGCCATTGCCGAATTAAAAGCCGATGGCACATATGCTAAACTGTACAAAAAATGGTTTGGCGTAGACCCGAAAGTCTAATGTATAAGGCATACATTTTCGATTTTGACTACACTTTAGCCAATTCAGAAGAAGGCATTGCCATGTGCTTTGAAATGCTCTTCGCCGACGAAGGGTATCCGGCAGTGCCGCGGCCGACGATTTGTAAAACCATTGGCATGACCATGTATGATGCCATGGCCCAGCTTACAGGCGAAACGAACCCAGACCGCATCCACGAATTAATCCACTTGTATAAAGTCAATTACTCCGATTACTACATGGTGCCCAATACGCATCTCTACCCGCAGACGATTCCGACGCTGCAGCATTTAAAAGACCAAGGAGCTCTCTGCTGCATTGTGTCAACGAAGACTAGGTCCCGCATTAATCAAACGATTACAAAAGACCACTTAGAGCATCTCGTCGATTACGTCGTCGGCATTGAAGATGTCGCCCATCCAAAGCCGGCACCAGACGGCATTAACCACATTGCCGAGCATTTTTCCTTAGCAAAATCAGATATTCTCTATATTGGCGATAGTCTCATCGATGCAGAGACTGCCAAAAACAGCGGCGTTGCCTTTGCCGGGGTAACCACAGGCATGATGACAGCTGCTGATTTCCAGGCTTGGCCGCACGTTCAAATTATGTCTGATTTGAGCGGCCTTATATAAATTTTTTTCTATACGAGGGGTGTTAATGATGAAAAAGAAATATCTTTCTTTCCTCGCTGCATCGCTTGCAGCAGTAACCGTCCTTGCTGGTTGTGGCAGCTCGACTGACCAAAAAGCTAACAGTGCCAAAAGTGGCGACGGCAAAACCTTAATCGTCGGCACAGAACCGACGTTCCCACCGTTTGAATTTACAGAAAACGACAAGACTGTAGGCTTTGATATCGATTTAGCTCAAGCTATTTGCGATAAATTAAGCTACAAAATGGAAGTCAAAAACCTCGGCTTCGATGCCCTCATTCCGGCGTTAAAGAGTGGTCAGATTGATTTAATCGCAGCTGGCATGGATGCCACAGACGAACGGAAGAAACAAGTCGACTTCACAGATGTATACTTCAAGAGCGGCTACACTGTCGTCGTCAAGAAAGACAACACAGACATTACAGGCTTTGACTCCTTAGCTGGCAAAACGGTCGGTGCCCAAGTGGGTACAAAACCGGTAGAACTGGCGCAGGAACACGGCGCAACAGTCAAACAGTTCGACACGAACTCCCAAGGCTGGCTGGAACTGGAAGCTGGTACATGTGACGCTGTCGTCATCGATACAGCTGTTGCTATGTACTACTTGAAACAAGGCGGCGACCAGAAGTTAAAACTCGCTGGCGACCCGATTACGTCTCGCGGTGTAGCCATGGCTACAAGCAAAGACAAACCGGAACGGGCCAAAGAAATCAACGATGCGTTGAAAGAACTCAAAAAAGACGGCACGTACTCTACAATTTACAAAAAATGGTTTGGTCAGGAACCGCCACAGGAATTCCTCCAACAATAATCCGTACAATAGCAAAAGACCTTGCCCGAGCATAGCCCGGCAAGGTCTTTTTTGTCTGCTTATTTCTTCGTATTTTTAATTTCTTGGGCAGCCTTTTTCGTTTGGTCTTCTTTAGCCTGCTGGGCTGCTTCGACTTCTTTCTTCGCTTTGTTGCGCAAATCTTTTAAATCGCTTGCCGCATCGGCTGCTTGCTGGAGCTGCTTATCTGGCACGAGGATGATACGGACCGGCAAGTTAGCCGCACCAGGCGGCATAATGTGAACGGTCACATCCGTACCAGCTTGGAACGTATCGACATACTGAATAGCATATGGGTCATCGAGGCCCATGCTCAGTTTTTCTCGCGGCAAAGCAACGATTTTCTTATCACTACCGCCTTTGCCGTCAGCGTAAATCAATTCGGCAACGCCAGCGTATTCACCGCCTTGGGGATTGAAATACATGTGAATCGGGCCGTCTCCTTTGGTGCGAATGCCAATATTATAATCGACACCGTAATTGCCCACATTTTCCGATTCGCGATTATCCATGACATCGCGGCCCCGGAGAAAGCGGTCGTCAATGCCGTCGCCAATCTTGATGTATCCTACGCCGTCGATGGAACGATAGGACAAAAGGGTGTGCAATTCCCGGTCTTTGCCGAGGAAAGTGCCCCGTAATTTGACGCTGTCACTAGGCAAATATTTTTGCTGCCGAATAAAGGCCACTGGGTCGCTTCCCATAGGCAGCATCATGGTCGAAATATACATGGGAATAGGCACAGTCATATCGACAATGCCAGAGAATAATTCATCTGGCTGGACGGCGACACCATTGAGGCGGCTGCCGACGAGGGCATAGCCGTGAGGCGCAACGGTCACGCGATTGACCGGCGTATCGCCTTCGTAGTACATGGTCGAGAGCTGCTTGCCGACGAGATAATAAGACGTACTAGGCCGCGTAAATTGATAACCTCTGAGGATAATCGACACGGGCTCATCACTAGGGTTATAGGCCATGACGACGACTTTCTTGGGAATATTGCTTTGATTGACATGATAAAAATAGACCCGTACATCTCCCGTTACTTTATCGCCATAGAGAATGCCGTCGTCCGTAACATATTCCGGGCTGTCTGAAAAGAGGAGCGTCCCCGTATCGAGGGGGGCTGACATGGCAATGGGCAGCATTCTGCCGTGTACGATTTGATCCATGACTGCCGGGTCATCGGCATCACTGGCAAATACAGCTGTCGTGATCGTACTGGCCAGCATGAGCATAGCCGCGAGTTGTTTACAACATCTTTTCCATTTCATTCGTTTGTTCCTTCTATCTGTTTCGCTATATCTGCAAGTTTTTTAAAACGGTGGGCTAAGCCCGATTTGGTGACACCTGAAAGGGCTGCAAGCTCGCTCATAGGAGCTTCAGGATAGCGCAAGCGCAGCTGTGCCGCTTCTTGGAGCTTGTCCGTCAAGCGATAGTACTGGCCGGACTGCTGCAGCGTTTCAATGGCCTGACGCTGGCGAATGGCCGCATCGACTGTCTTCTGCAAGTTCGCTGTTTCGCAGTTGACGACGCGATTGACATTGTTGCGCATATCTTTGACGACGCGGACGCTTTCAAATTTCATATACGCCTGAGTCGCACCGATATACTGCAAGAACGTAGACACGCCGTTCCCTTCTTTGACATAGACCAAGTACTCGCCTTTCCGGTCGGTCATCTTCGCAGGCACGCGGAAATGGCGCATAATCTTGAGGAGCCGCTGGGCAAAGGACTCATTGCCCGTGACGAGCTCTAAGTGATAGTCCCCTTTGGGCTGATTTACGGAGCCGCCGCCCATAAAGGCACCGCGCAAAAAGGCACGCTGGCAATCGGATTTTTTTAAATCAAGAGACTGAAATTCGTCTTGCCGCGGAAAGAGAGCCAGTTGTTTCAAGCTCTCTGTGCACGCTTCCGACGGGGGCACGCGGAGAATATAATAATTCTTTTTCCGCAGGCGCAACCCTTGGCGCACGCGCACTTCCGGCCGTACGTCAAAGGCATACATCCACATCGTCAAAGCTTTACGGGCAACAGCATTGTTAGACGTGCTAAATTCAATACCTATATGGCCCTGTGAGCCCAAGATGAGGGAGCCGCCCATACACAATAATGCCGCCAGTTCTGCATAGCGACAGACGGCATTTTCCGGCGTATAATGAGCTATTTCATTTTTTACTTCTTCTGCAAAGGACATGACGCCACCTCCTAACGATGTGTCATGTTATAACGCTTCAAATAATACTGTAATAATTCTGGTGACAAGTCGGTCCGCAAGGCGTTGATTAAATCAAAGAGCACGTCAGCAAGCTTCTTCGTGTCGTGCGTTACGCCTGTCTTCGGGTCGACTAAATCGGAGAGAATCAAAATTGCGCCTTGCTGGCCCACTTCTTTTTTGTCAATCCGCACTGGTTCCGAGCCAAGGGTAGCAAAATGCTGGAGTGTTTCCGGCGCAATAGGGCCTTCATTAGCTAAGACGAAATCGATGACCGGTTTGCCTACTTGACGGTTAATGGCCGCCACGTGGTCCGCTACAGAATAGCCGTCTGTTTCGCCGGGTTGGGTCATGACGTTACAAATGTAAATCTTCTTGGCCTTGCTGCGGCAAATGGCATCGATGATTTCCGGGACACAGAGATTGGGCATAATACTCGTATAGAGACTGCCCGGCCCGAGGACAATCGTATTCGCTTCTTCAATAGCTTTCACTGCCGATTGGATAGCTTTCGGATGTTCCGGTGTCGTAAAGACCCGTTTGATTTTACCGTGCGCTTTCGGAATCTGCGATTCCCCATGAACAATGCGGCCATCAGTCAATTCGGCATTGAGGGACACTTTTTCAGCCGTTGCAGGCACGACTTTCCCACGGACTTTGAGGACTTTGCTCGTCGCATCCATCGCTTCTTCGACGTCGCCTAAAACTTCGATGAGGGCCGCAATGAAGAGATTACCAAAGCTATGGCCTGTCAAATTACCAGAACCGCCAAAACGATGGGCAAAGAGCTTTTCCATGAGCCCTTCTTTATCGGCTAAGGCAACGAGGCAGTTGCGCAAATCCCCTGGCGCAATAATATCCAGGTCTTGGCGAATACGCCCAGTCGAGCCACCATCGTCGGCAACAGTAACGACAGCCGTGAGATTATAGGTCTTCGTCTTCAGGCCGCGGAGCATGACAGACAAGCCTGTACCGCCACCGATGACGGCCACTTTCGGCCCTTTCGATAATTTTAAATTAGACAGAATCAAATCGCTAATATTACCTGATTCATTAGGAATGACGACGCCGAGCATGGTCCGAATGAGCCGCCGCGTGGCCCAGCCCATGACGACGACGCCGAGAATCATGACGACAATGCCAATGGTCGCCAAGACAGTATAGTTATAATGGCCTGTCGTTTCGTATAAAATGCGAAACATCCATTCTTCGATTTGCCCAAGCCACTGGTAATTAAAGGTCAGGACTAAGCCAAAACTGGTTGCCATCATGCCCAGGCCAAAGATAAAGAGCCATCGTTTGATGTGCAGCCCCGGATGGAGCCACTTAAACAATCGCATGAGATGACACCTCCGTTATGCTTCTTCTCCTTCAAACCCCGGTGCGTCTTCTTGGACATCATTTTTCTGTAAGTCCCGATGTTCAATCGACACATCGACACCGGCTTCTTTTAAATGTTTGTACATCGATTCAGCCATGCACACACTACGGTGCATGCCGCCTGTGCAGCCGACGGCAATGACGAGCTGGCTCTTCCCTTCCCGTTCGTAATTGGGCAGGAGGAAATCGATCATATCGAACCATTTCTGTTTAAACGTCTGGGTTACAGGGAAACTTTCGACGTATTCCCGTACAGCCGGTACACGGCCTGATTTATGGCGATACTCTTCGATATAGTACGGATTCGGTAAGAACCGCACATCGTCGACAATATCCGCATCAATAGGCATGCCGTGTTTAAAGCCAAAGGAGACGACCGTGACCGTCATACCCTTTTTGCCGTCTTTAATGGTATATTTTTTGAGTAAAATTTCTTTTAACTGCTTCGGTTTTAAATTAGTCGTATCGATGATGAAGTCTGCTTGTTTGCGGAGCGTAGCCAAGAGCTTCCGTTCAGCTGCAATGCCTTGGCTAAGACGGCTGTGCGGTGCTAAGGGATGGACGCGGCGCGTTTCTTTGTAGCGGCGCACGAGGGTCTGGTCTGACGCTTCAATGAAGACGATTTCATAGGATACGCCTTGGGCTTTTAATTCTTTGAGAGACTGGCTCATGGCATCGAAAAATTCTCCGCCCCGAATGTCGGCAATCAAGGCGACATGGCGAACCCGTTCTCCCCCTTTAATGCATAGTTCGGCAAATTTAGGAATGAGGACAGGCGGAATGTTGTCAATGCAAAAATAGCCCATATCCTCTAAGACTTGTACGGCATAACTTTTGCCAGCACCGGACATGCCCGTAATGATGAGTAAATGGAACTGGTCCATGAGAAAGCCTCCTTTAAATTATAAGACAAATTGTTCGACTGCTGCTGCAACGCCGTCTTCATTATTAGACAGAGTAATGTGTTTCGCATACTGCTTGATTTCATCGCTCGCATTAGCCATGACGACCGGGAAGCCAGCTGCTTTGAGCATGTCAATGTCGTTTTGCGAGTCTCCAAGAGCCATGATATTTTCTACGTCAATGCCATAGACTTCACCGAGTTTTTCAATGCCTACGCCTTTATCAATACCTTTAGGCATGACTTCGAGGAAGGTCGGTTCAGAGAAGCAAATCATATAGCGGCCCGGCAATTCTTTTTCAATAAGAGCCTTCTTTTCTACTAACTCTTCGTGCGAATAGCCGCGCAAGAGCATCTTATTGGAGCCACTCGGCACAGTCGTATAAAAGGCATCGCCACAAATGACGGCTTTGCAATGGGTTGCTGCTTCGTATTCCCGAATGAGTGGTTCGTCTTTGGCAACGCGCAGGACATCGTCAATGTAGGTCTGGATTTGCCAATCGTGCTGTTTCGCTAGGGCTAATAAGGCGAGCGTATCGTCTACAGGAATGGGATGTTCAAAGAGTTTCTTTTTCGTTTCAATAGTCTGAATGAGGCCGCCTGCAAAGAGAATCATCGGGCTGTCACCAAGGCCGAGGCGTTTTCCATAAGGTGAAGCCGTCGTGTACATACGGCCTGTAGAAATAGCGACGACAACGCCTTTTTTCCGCGCTGCTTGCAAGACTTCTACAGTATGGTCCGAGACGGTGCCGTCACTGCGAAGTAAGGTGCCGTCTAAGTCGATAGTAATCATTTTAATGGGAGCTGTTGGGGTGGTCATACATTGCCTCCTGTTTTCCAGTCAAAGCTTTGTCCTTCTGTCGTCGTGTCTTGTGCAGGCTGAGACGGTGTCGTGTATTGTAAATCCGTTGCAAAGGCTTTTGCTAAACGGTCGATTTTTTCTTGCTGTGCTGCTGTAGTCTTACTGCGGCGCTGTATGGCCGTTTCGACCATTTGCGTCATTTCATAGCGCGTGAGCATATAGGTTGGCGCAAATTTTTGGATATCTGCACCGGTCACGCCGTCTTTCGTCAAGTCATAGAGGTACTGAAATTCCCACGTATTACGGTCCATCGTGTCAAATTGGTTTGGTGCATAGGGGTTGTATGCACCGACAGTGACACTCAGGCTCAGGCAAAGAGCTGCTACGAGTAGTGCAAGTCGTTTCATAACGTATCCTCCTGATAAAAAATATACTCCCTGCCGGGTCTAACGCAAAAGTCATACCTGTAAGAGAGCATATGGATGTATCTTATTTCGTCTGTTTTTCCTGATTGGGCATTGCTGCTTCGACAACGGCTACCGGTTCTTGCTGGGTTTCGCCATCTTCGACACCGTCAATAGCCATATCGTCTAAAAGGCGGAGCTGACTCGTTAAAATAGCCCGGCATTTAGCCCGGAACGCACCAGTTTGAGCCTTTAATTTATCCAGTTCTTGCTGTGATGCTTGCAAACTCATAGTCGTTTCGTCGAGCATTTTTTTCTTTTTATTATCTGCTTCCTGCAAAATCAGGTCTGCTTCTTTACGAGCCGATACTTTGACGTTTTCAGCCGTCTGCTGGGCGAGCATTAACGTACTGTTCATGGTCGCTTCCATCTTTTCGTACTGCGTCAATTTGTCTTGGAGCTTGTCGCATTTTTCTTTTAATTCACAATATTCACGATATACTTTTTCATAATCGCTGGCAATATTGTCCATGAAGGCATCAACGTCTTCTTCGCTATAGCCGCGGAAACCGCGTTTAAATTCCTTATTATGAATATCCATCGGTGTGAGCATGTTAGTTTCCTCCTTGCATCCAATGCCTATGTACCAGTATGATACAACATCAAATATATCGTTTCAACAAGACCCCAATCCGGCCCTTACGGGACGTGCCGGTAATTTCAGCCAGTTCCATACGGCCTTTGCCGCGCAGGGAAATAATGTCACCAGCACCGACTTCCTGATCTGGCCCCTTCGCAGGCTGCCAGTTGACTTCGACTCGTTCCCCTTTGATGGCTTCAGCTACTTTTGTCCGTGAAATACCAAAGCCCGACGAGGCAATGGCATCAAGGCGGAGCGACGCGACAGTCGTTTTGATTTCTTTGACTTTTTCCTGCTTCGGCGCAATGTCGCTTAAAGGCATTTCATCGACCGTCACGGTGACCATGGCGATTTTCGTGAAGTTCTGCTTTAAATACTGCAAGAGCGTCGTATCTGCCAAAATGACAGTACCGTTGTCGACCATAATGATGTCACCGAACCGTTCTCGGCCAATGCCTAAGCTCATTAGGGATCCTAGGACATCGCGATGGCTCAAGAGGCGATACCGCGAATCCCAAGATACACGGCATGCGGTCATGGCAAAATCGACAGTGCCTTCAAAATCACTGCTAACAAACGCCAGTTTGACCCGTTCGGCTCCTTCGTAGCCGCCAAAAGTCTTGAGGACAAGAGACGGCACGTGGGCCTGAATGGTTTCGCCAATTTGCACAGCTCCAGGGGAGACAAATTCACTGACTGCATAAGGACGGCCCTTGGCGACGCTATCTGCCAAATCAATGAGACGGGCAGCGAGTTCGCCATTATCAGAGCCTTTGTAATACCGAATAATTCTATCTCTATTTTTCAAGATAATCCCTCATTATATACGATTATTGCGGCGTATTGCCTGTACCGTTGTCGCTGCCGCCAGGATTCCAAGCGAGCGGCGAATTCGGGTTGTATTCGTTCATTTCCGCTGTGTGACGATCCCGTTTGCTCCGGTCTAAGGTAATATTGCTCGGTGCGCATAAGAAAATATCTTTGCCCACTTTTTGAATATTGCCATCGAGAGCATAGGTTGCGCCACTGACGAAATCGACGACCCGTTTGGAAATATCGTCCGGTGTCGATTCAAAGTTAATGACGACTGGTTTGCGGTCACGAAGATAGTCGGCAATGCTCTGGCTGTCTTCGAACGTTTCCGGTTCAACAATCATCATTTTTAACGGCTGAATCGGCTGGGCATAGGTGTTATCGCCAACACCGGGACGGCGCGATGCCGGTACGGGCTGGCGGCGCTGCTGCCGTTGTTCTTCTTCCGTTACATCTTCGTCTTCATATTCGTCTGTTTCGTAGTCGTCGTCGACACCGCCAACAGTTCCTAAAATTTTATTCCAGTAATTTTTCAAACTCATGATTCAGTTCCTCCTTAGTAATTACGAGCACCAAAGATAGCCGTACCGACACGGACTACGTTAGCGCCTTCTTCAATGGCTATTTCAAAATCATGGGTCATCCCCATAGACAAGTATTTGATTTGACCTTCTGGGAATTTCGTCTTCATATCTTCATAGAGCGCATGGGCAATACGGAAAATAGGCCGTACATCTTCAACATTGTCAAAGTTTGGAGCCATGCACATGAACCCTTCGACGCGGACGTTCGGAAGGGTCTTCGCAATTTCGCAAATGCCAGGGAAATCTTCTACTTCCATGCCGAATTTACTTTCTTCGCGAGCCACGTTGACTTGGAGCAGGATGTTTTGGACTTTGCCAATTTTCCCGGCTTCTTTGTCGACAGCGCGGAGCAAGTGTTCTGAGTCGATAGAGTGAATCAGGTCAAAATGTTCTACAGCATGTTTAGCTTTGTTCGTCTGCAAATGGCCGATTAAGTGCCACGTCAAATGGTTGTCCGGAAATTCTTTGAGTTTTTCCAAGGCTTCTTGCACACGGTTTTCACCGACATCGGTGACGCCATCAGCTGCAGCTTCTTTCATATATTCTACAGGATGATTTTTCGTTACTGCTACTAAGGTAATCGGATCAGTTCTGCCAACGCGAGCAGCAGCGTCAGCAATCCGTTTTTCTACGTTTTCCAAATTTTCTTTTATCACTCGTAATCCCTCCGTAGTGTATATGTATTATTTATTTATAAGACATTACACTTCTTTTATTATATATAGTTACTGCTATAAATGCTAGTAATTTTTGCAAAAAATACGGATAGATACGTCTAGCCTTCGCGAATCATAGCAAAGGCTCCCATGCGGCCAGTAACACCGCCGTCACGGCGATAGGAGAAAAATTTTCCTTCTTCTTCGTAGACGCAGGACTGGGTAACTGTAATATGGTCCACTGCAAGGCCTGCTTCTTGGAGCAGTAAGCGATTGGCTTTCCATAAATCAATGCAGCGCGTGCCGTCACGGCGAACGACACAATCTTCCCGGCCAATTTGGATAAATTGCTGGGCCGTATCTTCGCTGACTTCAAAATGAGGCATTGAAATAGACGGGCCAACGTACGCTAAGAGCTGTTCCGGTAAAGAGCCATAAGCCAGACGCATGGCAAAGACCGTTTTCGCCGCTAGTTTCGCTACAGTACCGCGCCAGCCGTCGTGAATGACGGCGCAGGCCTGATGTACTGGGTCAAAGAGGATGACAGGCACGCAATCAGCAATGCAAATCATGAGGGGAATACCGGGAATATTGGTCATCAAGGCATCGGTGTGTTCTAAGGCATCTTGATAACTCCCAGCACCACTGCCGCATTCACTTTCGCCGACAGCAACGACATGGTCTTCGTGGGTCTGCTGGGCCATGGTCAGTTGATGGAGACTGCAGCCAATGGTCTGGCACAGGCGACGGCGGTTTTCGAGGACTTCTTTTGGGTCATCACCGACGTGCAAAGCTAAGTTTAACGAACCATAGGGCTCAGGGCTCGTGCCGCCACTACGCCCGGTCACGCCGTGACAAAGTCCTGCGTCCTTAAGCAACGTACTTTCTTCCCAACAAATTCCATTATTATGCTCTATCCATGTAGTTTCCATTGGCACCTCCACATACGTGACAACGATGACAACCAGGGAAACAAGTCGGCGTAAAGGCCCCCTTCTCTGCTTGTCCTAATTCATGACGTAAATACGTCGATACTAAGCCCATATCGAGAATGCTCCACGGCAGGAGCGAGTCCACGGGCTTTGCTTCATATAAGGCTTTCTCTACATCAAAATGGAGTTCCTTTACAGCTCGTTTCCACCCTTTGACACCGCCGTATTCATGGGCTTTATACAAAAGTTCGCCAACCGTCCGGTCGCCACGGGATAAAACGCCTTGGATGTAGCATTGACGCAACGGTTCTGCGAGAATTTCGATTTGCTTATCCCTATCAAGGGCCTTTTTGATGTACGCCAGCCGCTTTTCAACGGTCTTTTGATTGGTCATAGCCATCCATTGGAAAGGCGTACAAGGCTTAGGAATGAAGGGATTAATACTAAGTGTAATCTTCCCTTTATTGCCAATAGCGGTCATGTGCGCTTGGACGTTACGCGTCAGCGTCACAATGGCTTCAATATCTTCATCAGTCTCAAAAGGCAGACCAATCATGATGTACATACGGACATGACGAATACCGGCGGCTGTCGCCAAATCAATAGAATGAAAAATGTGCTCTTCGGTAATGCCTTTGTTGATGACATCACGCATGCGCACACTGCCAGCTTCTGGTGCTAAGGTAATCGTCTTTTGACCACTCTCAGCCAGTCCTTTAACGATGTCCGGCGTAATCGAATCGGCCCGGAGCGACGCACAAGAAAAAGGCATATCTTGGGCACGAATGAAGTTCACTAAGTCATCAATATAAGGGTAGTCTGAAATAGCAGCTCCCATGAGGCCGATTTTCTTTCCTAAGGCTTTCCCCCTAAGGACTGCCTCTTTGACGTATTCCAACGGCCGCACTCTCGGGTAGCGGTAACAATAGCCAGCCATGCAAAAGCGGCAATGACGGCCACAACCGCGGGCAATCTCGATGAGATACATAGCCCCAAATTCGGTGTGCGGCGTAGCGACGACGGTCTCGCCGGGCTTCGTCAAGGGTTGCCATTGACGGTCGATTTTCTTCGGTGCCCCATCTAAAGGCACGATGTCCACAAGGTTGCCGTCGTCATCATACCGATGTTCATACAGAGACGGCACATAGACACCGAGCACGTCTGCAAGGGAACGCAGCAGTTCTTGCCGTGATAAGCCTTCTTCTTGGCCTTTTACATAGGCATCTAGGAAATCATGGATGAGCTGTTCCCCTTCACCAATAAGGCATACATCGACGAAAGGCGTTAAAGGCTCAGGATTAAAAAAAGCTACAGGGCCACCCATGACGACGAGCGGGTCATGCTCCGTCCGTTCTTTCGCCAAGATAGGAATGCGTCCCATGTCTAAGATAGTAGGAATGTTAAAATAATCCATTTCAAAATTAACAGATAAGCCGACAATTTCAAAATCACACAGAGGACGCTGATTTTCTATGGTCAATAGCGGTGTTTTTTCTTTTTCGTACAGTTTTGTTAGTTTTTTATCCGGCAGAAAAGCCCGTTCACACTGAAAATCATCGCGATTGTTCACTTCCCGATAAATAATCTGCATGCCTAAATTACTCATGCCTACTTCATACGTATTAGGATAACAAATCGCCATCGTGCGGCGGCTGCCAAAGGGATACTTGTAGTATCCCTGTTCATCTGCCAATTTTGCTTGTAATTCTTTTTCTATTTGCCAGGCCATAGAAGCTCCTCTCTAAGTTGATGAATGTAACGTAATTTATATTGTAGCATATAAAAAAAATAGGTGCCACTATTAGGGTGACACCTACATACATTTACATCTTAGTGATTGGCAGTCGTCATGGACGGTTCGAAATCAAGAGCGACTTCTTCGCCTGCATTCATGGCATCAATTCTAGCACGGTATGCTGCATCCCGTTCATACCGTTTGTTTTTGTAATAGCCAACAGTCAGGAACGGTACGATAATGATCGCAATGGCTAAGTAACCGCAGTAGCCGTAACCGTATTTAATGATGTTCGTTAAACCGAAAATGGATACAGCCATGGAGCCAATAATTACAGCGAACGTAACGATTGCCGAACGAACGACAGCTTTGGAGCTAATTTTCTTTAAGACATTCGTTTCGGAGAAGCGAGCTGTAAAGCCAAAGACTGTCGTAACGCCTGTAGAAACGAGGCATAAAATCAGCATAATGCTATATAATACATATAACCACGACATGCCCATCGCATTGGCACTAGTCAAGGTCGGCAGAGCCGATTTACCATACACACCAGTCCAGCCCAGTAACATGCAAACAGCCATGGTTAAAGCAATGGCGTTCATGCTGAAGGACATCCACATAGAACGAGCGCAATCTTGACGGCGAACTAAGGGCGCACCGACAACAATCATGGTCGGAATAACGACGCATTGGAAACCAGAGTACGTGAAAGCATGTACAATAGCTGTTGGTAATTTCGTAAAGCCATTTGCTGCAAAATCTTGTGCCATAGCGTTGGTGAAGAACGTCGAACCTGCAACGGAACCGCCCATGCCAATACCGACAGTAAAAATAATGACGACCATTGCCAGAATACCAATGCCCATGTACGTCGTCGATTGACGAACTAAATTAGCACCGAAAATCGTCAGGAAGAAGACAATGGCACCGACGATGCCAATAGCAGCGTAATAATCAATGCCGATTTGTTCGTGCAGTGCCGAAGCAGCACCAGAAACGGAAGCAGATACAGCCATTAAGACCATAATATAGAAGAACGCTTCAAAAGCATATGCAATGCCTTTAACAGGGCTGTACAGATTTTGGAATAATTGACGGTAACTGGTCAGATGCCGCGAATTGTACATGTTCATGGCTTCTTTAATGGTCAACGTGAATAATAACATCGTGATAATCGCCGTAATTGGGCCAAGCCAGCCGAGGCTGACAAAGTAGACGTTTTCCTGATTTCCTGTAGCAAAACCGCCACCAGCGTGAGAGCTAAATAATACGGCACCGACGGAAAAACACATGCTCAGTGTAGCCGCTTTCATTGTAGAAATGTGATTCATAGTAGGTTCCTCCTCATAGAAAAAGGCGAGAGAAACGAAAACGCCCATCGCCTCTCAGCAAGAAATTTTACTAAGAGACGAAAGGCGTTGTATATTCCTTCCGCGGTACCACTCTCTTTCATCCTTTCGGATGCGCTCTCGGATACAGCCTAGACGGCGATATCCATGCTCTGTAACGGGAGTTCCCGTAGAGACCTACTACATTCAGTCTCTCCGCTCAGCAATGAGTTCGGCCCGTCTCGCTCAACTGCCTTGCACCAACCGGCAGCTCTCTGTATCCCTTGACAGACCTACTAATTTGCGTCCTCACGTTTATGACGTTTTCCTGTGTTGATGAGATAATAACACAGTTAATTTAAGGTGTCAACAGAAAAATATAAATTTTCTCATTAAAACTTATTTAAACGTTTACGTATAATGTTTAACTTCATGAGTATCTCTGACACAAAAAAAGACCAAAGAGAAAGTTCTTTGGTCTTTTATGTTGCTATTAATGTTGTGCCGGTACAGCAGACGTTTTATCTTCTTGCTGCAGTGCCCGTACGCCTTCTACATCGATAGCATGGACACGACGCGTTGCGAAGCTGATTCCTAAGAAGGTAACACCGCACATAATCCATTCTGCGTAAATAACGTGCGGCAATACGCGGACTGCCGGGACGAGCATCCAAGTGACTAAGACAACAACACCCATGAGAAGTGTGTAGAATGCAGCATCACGCGAGCAGTACTGCGGTGCGTACATAGTCATCAGGACGATGACACCGAATGCAGCCATGAGCGAAAGGCCAGCCATTAAGGTCGAAATAATACCGCTAATCGTGAGGGCACCACCTAAGGTCAAGAGGCCTAAGATGACGACGGAAAGACGAGTAACACGCATGTACTGTTTGTCCGACATGCTAGGATTGATGAAGCGTTTGTGAATATCTTGCGAATAGAGTGTTGCTGCCGATAAGAGCAAGTTGCAAGCTGTAGAAACATCAGCAGCCCAGAGGGATGCAAGAGTAACACCAGCAAGCCATGGATTTAAGCCCATAATCAATTTCGGAAGAGCTGTTGTCGCCGTAATATTCGGATATATTTCCGAAGCAATAACACCCATAAGAGCGGCAATGAAGCCAACAGGAAGCATAATCAAACCGCCAATGATGAAGCCGCGACGAGCCGTCTGCACGTCTTTGGCACCGAGGGAAATCTGAATAATAGCTTGAAGCGAAAGGTTAACTGTAATTAAGACAACAATCCAAGTTACGATAGTCATAGGACCAACGCCATCGATCAAATCTAAGGATACTGTAGACGGAGCCTGAATAGCGACCGTATCAATGCCGCCAGCCATAGCGAGAATCAAGAATGCAGCAACGGTAATACCAATATACTGAAGAGTTACGTTTAAAATATTGGACTGGCTTGCAGACCACATACCACCAATAGCGGTAATACCGATGAAGACGACAGCACTCGTAAGCATGCCTGTAATCGGTGTGAAGATATTCGGCATAAGAGCAGATAAAATAGCACCGCCTGCAACGTACTGAAGGCTCATGACGACGAGCTGTACGAGAATCTGACAGCTAATACCAGCAATCAGACTCTTCTTGTCGTAGTACCGTTCAAGCATTTCCGGAATGGTCGTAATGTTGAGGTTACGATATTTTTTCGCAACTGTCAGGCCCATGACGATAGCACCAATGCCCCAAGCTGCTGTATACCATCCAGCCGATAAACCGACTTTGTAAGCCTGTTCAGATACGCCGATGGTTGAAGCACCACCAACAGCAAGGCCGACGATAGATACCATAATAAGTGGTGTCGTCAATTTACGGCCAGCTAAAACATAATCTTCTGTCGAAGCAGCAGCACGGCGTTTGACGTACCAACTAATACCGAATAAGACGCCAATGTAAACTAGAATAATAAGAACTTGAATGCCAGATGTCTCCATAATAAAAATCTCCTCTCCCAAAATGTTCATGATATAAAAGATATAATGGCAATTCCCTAAAAAAAATCGCCCCTTCGTAATGAAGGGGCGAGAAACTCGCGGTACCACCCTGCTTATCTCATTCAAGAACAAAAAAAGGGTGATACCTAAGGGACGGAAAGTTCCGCGGTACCACCCTAATAATCTCGAATCAGATCAACTCATAGCCTGGTAACGATAGCCACATCGGCAACGCCTACTGTACGTTCAGCATTGCAGTTCAGGAAAGAACTTCAGATTGTCCTATCTATCCGTTTGCACCACCCACGGACTCTCTGCAAGATACATACAACCTTACTTTTTTCCATCAATACTGTTGGGAATGTGTTATTAATGTTAATTATACGTATTTTCCTGAAAAAGTCAACCCATGAGAAGATAAAAATTTGAATGTAAACGTTTAACGATAGAAAATTTTATAAATTTTCACTTTCCTCTTAGTCTAAGACACGGGACGACAAGACGATGACCACTTCCGTTTCTTTAGAAGATGTATAGCGGCTGCGAAAGAGTTTGCCTAAAATTGGGATATCCCCTAACAGCGGTACTTTACGGAAATTCTCTACATCTTCCTTCCGCAAGAGACCGCCAATAACGAGCTGCTTCCCTGGTGCTAAGCGCACAACAGTCTGGGCTTGGCGAGTCGCAATACGATAGGCCTTTAATTCAGGCACATACACAGGCGTACTCACTTCAGCCTCTACCGCAGCAGTTACACTGCCATTGTCATGAATGCGCGGCGTATACGTGAGTTTAATGCCTGCTTCTTCGTAATCGACAGTTGTCGTCTTCTCGCCACTGCCCATATGCTCCGTAAGGACCGGGATTTTATCGCCAATGAGGATATGGGCTTTCTTGCCGTTCGCTGCGACCATATGAGGCCGTGCCAAAATCTCAGCTTTCCCCTTCTCTTCTAGTCCCTGGATTTGACTGGCAAAAGAAAAGACACCGTGCCCAGAACCACCTTCAATAACCGACCAATCCCAGTCGACACCAGCTTCTCGTAAAGCATTTTTCTCTAAGGACAAGACCGTCGCCTCGACCTTGACTTGTTTCGCCGGTTTATCGAGACGGCGCACGAGTGAATCGACAGCCATGCTATCACGCCACGAACCGCCAACGACGAGAGTATTCGTATCGCTCGCCGTGCGCACGTCACTGTCTGGAGCTACAGCCTTTGCCGCTTCGGCCACGTCCTGAGGTGCTGCATATTGTAAATCCCACGTATAATAAGACTTCTTCCCATCTTTTCGTCCTGCAGAAATGATCCGTATGGCCCCATGCTGCTGCATGTAGAGCTGCTGACTCTGCAAAATAGCCTGCAATGCTTCTTCTGCAGACACATTATCGACGTGCATGGTCAGTGTTCCCTCAACCGTATCATCGACGATGAGATTTAACTGATGGCTTCGGCCGAGCCCTTCTAAGACGGTCCGAATGGGCACATCCTGCACGTGGACTTGGACGTTCCCTGCACTATAAGCGGGACCAGCCATACAGGCCAAACAGATAGCTCCTATCCATTGTCTATACTTCATAGTCATCTCCTTTACAGTGGTATTTCTATGGTATGCTCGCCTTGACGCAGGCCAACAGCCCATTCGTGGATGTACGCAACATACACGCCGTCAATGGATTCACCAGGCGCACAGACTTTTGTCACCTCTCCTTGGCGGAGAATGACGAGCCGTTTCGTATCACTTTGGATAGTTCCTGTAATGACAGGCCAAGACAGTGGCTCTGGTGGCGATACATCCTCTTTCTTAGTTAGTGCAGGTTGCGTAGGTAGTGTAGAAATCGCAGCCTGCGGAACCGTCTCTTTCTTCGGCAAGGGACGGTCAAATAAATCAGGTAAAGGCCGTTGCCGTACAGCACTACTCGTGCTGACGACTAGAGTCCCCCCTTTGTTAGGAGATGCCGCATCAGACGTATGCAAAAAAACGGGAGGCGAAGAACTTTGTTCGTTCTTCGTCTCCCGTATAGTCGTTGTGGTACTCTCTTCGCGTCCATCCCAGACGAACCAAAGGGTCGTCAAAAAGACGAAGATAGCTCCATAAGGGAGTATTCTTCTCCTGTGGTGAACTGCGAAGTTCCTTGCATTTCGTGCGGCACCTAAAAGATTATTTCTTATCGTCATATCCTTTTGGGTGTGTGTTATGCCAATGCCAAGCATCAGCAATAATTGTTTCTACATCGCTGTGCTGCGGCTGCCAGCCCGTAACGGCGCGAATCTTTTCAGACCCGGCAATGAGCACAGCTGGGTCCCCAGCACGGCGCGGTGCTTCTTCCACGAGGAAGTCCCGACCTGTAACTTTTTTCGCTGCTTCAATCATTTCCCGGACGCTAAAGCCATGCTGCGACCCTAAATTAAAGTACTGTGATTCGCCGCCTTGGGCTAAATATTGCAAGACCCGGCAATGGGCATCAGCTAAATCAGTAACGTGAATATAATCGCGAATGCACGTACCGTCCGGCGTAGGATAGTCTGTCCCAAAAATCTTGATGCTCTTTCGTTCTCCCAACGCCGTCTGGAGAATCAAAGGAATCAAATGTGTTTCCGGTGTATGGTCTTCGCCAATGGCACCGCTATGATCTGCACCGGCAGCATTAAAATACCGTAAAGCCACGTATTTTAATCCATAGGCCCGGCTAAACTGAGCGAGCATCGTTTCAATCATCAATTTCGTCTGACCGTAGACGTTCGTCGGCTGATAGGGCATATCTTCTGTAATAGGAGTCTTTTCCGGTTCCCCATAGACAGCAGCAGTAGACGAAAAGACGAAGTATTTGACGCCTGCTTGGCGCACAGCTTCGAGCAGGTTATAGGAACCGACAACGTTGTTATCATAGTAAATCGTCGGATTTTCCATCGATTCGCCGACTTGGCTATGAGCTGCAAAATGCATGACTCCTTCGACGTGTTCGTCTTCTAAAATCTGCCGAACTACATCGCGATGATGAATGTCTTCTGTAATGAGGCGGACCTTAGCCGGTACAGCTGCGCGATGACCGCGCGATAAATTATCGAGGACAAGAACATCGTGGCCTTGTTCTACTAAGGCTTTTACTGTATGGCTGCCAATATATCCGGCACCGCCAGTAACTAAAATTTTCATGTGAGTCTTATTTTCCTTCCTGTAATTCTTGTAAGGTCTTGCCTAAATACCGCTTATATACTTCGACACCAGGCTGATTGAAAGCATCGACGTTAGCGAATTCTCCTTCATAGGCAATGGAGAGGCAGAGCATGAACATAACTTCGCCTAAATGGTATGCATTGAGTTCGGGCAAAATAATGTTGGCACTAGGGCGACCGTCACCAGCTAGAGCAGTGGCATTAGCATTCCGTGCGGCTTCTAAGATTTCACTCAAAGGCAAGCCGCTGAAGGCAGCTAATTTCGGGTACTGGTCATAAAGGTGCGGCACAATGACATCGTGGTTCCAGTTTTTAACGGAAACGAACTGGACGACTTTATCTTGCGGCCCTTCTTGGTGTTCCTGCGTCTGGGCATGCATGTCTGTCGTGCCGACGGCTACAATCGGTGTACGTCCATAGTGGACGACATTTCCTTGTTTATCGAATTTTTTGCCTAACGATTCGGCTAAGAGTTGGATGTACCATTCAGACAAGGATTTCAAATTATCTGCATAAGGCATGAGAACTTCAATATCACGCCCCTGGTTAGCACCGGCTAAGTATTTTAAAACACTATTGCAAAGAGCCGGATTCTGCGTGACATCATCGGTCTTGCAGGCTTGGTCCATATCACGCGCACCGGCTAAGAACTGCCGAATATCAAAGCCCAGTAATGCACCGACGATTAACCCGACTTCGGAGAATACGCTAAAGCGACCGCCTACGCCATCGGGCACATGGAAAATCGGCCATTTCGAGACGCGAGCTAAGTGGTGGAGCAACGTTTCTTTCGGCCCTTCTTCGTGCGGGTCCGTTACGGCAATCGTTTCGAGCGTAATGCCTGCATCAGTCATGGCTTGCTGGAAGGCCATGTAATTGGACATAGGTTCAATCGTCGAGCCCGATTTAGAAATGACGACGGCCATGACCGTATAGTCTTTCGTATTGGCACTGTCGTTTTTCACAAATTGCACTAATTCCGTCAGTGACTGAGGATCCACATTATTGCCAGAGAAGAAGGCTTTTGGATAGCCATTACGCTGTGCAGTGGTCTTTAAGTTCCAGTATGGGCCGCAATGGACATCAAACAAGACTTTCCCGCCCAAATACGACCCGCCAATACCGAAGAACACGACGGCCTGCACGCGATTGCGCGTAGTCCGAGCCAGTGTTTCCATAGCCATAATCCGTTCGGGGCTATTCAGGTTTCGTTCATCAATGTATGGTAATTCCGGGAATAAAACTTCTTCCGGTTCGCCGTCTTTGGATAAATGACCGGCAATGACGCCCGTTTTGTGCAGTTCCGTAATGGTCTGGTGTGCCTTTTCATAGACCGGTTTGAACGATTCTACTTCAGCCGGGGTCACAGCCTGGTCATTATACAATTTCGTTACATCAAAAGTGAATCCTGATTTCAATACAATAGATGACATTTACTTCACGTCCTCTCATGCTATATGGTTCTCTTTCCTATATATTTCGTATATATAGTTTATTATAGCATACTCCCTGGGCCGCGTCAGCTAGGTTTACGCATTTATGACAAGAAAAAATAAACGCTCTCACGAGATACGTGAAAGCGTTTATGAAAAAGCATTTAAAAATGAAGCATAGAATGTAAGAAGCTCTTCGTCCGTTCGTGCTGAGGATGTTCGAAGACTTGAGACGGCGTGCCTTGTTCTTGGATAATGCCGTCGGCCATGAAGATGACCCGGTCTGCGACTTCTTTGGCAAAGGCCATTTCGTGGGTCACAATAATCATAGTCATATCTTCGTCGGCCAATTTTTTAATCGTCCGCAAAACTTCACCGGTCAGTTCCGGGTCAAGAGCCGAGGTAGGTTCATCAAAGAGCATAATGTCCGGATTCATAGCCAATGCCCGGGCAATAGCCACACGCTGCTGCTGGCCCCCGGAGAGACGTGATGGATAGGCATCTCGTTTATCCCAAAGGCCGACTTTTTCGAGTAATTCCTTCGCTGTAGGCATAATTTCTTCGGTCTTCATTTTCTTGACGACTCGCGGTGCTTCGAGGATATTGTCGAGGACTGTCATATGGGGGAATAAATTAAAATGCTGGAAACACATACCCATACGACGGCAAATTTTCCGCACTTGTGCTTGCGGTGCATAGACCGATTTGGTACTGCCTGCAGGCTGGCTGGCCATGACTTCACCACCGACTTTGATAGAGCCGCCATCAATTGTTTCTAATTGACAGAGACAGCGCAAAAAGGTACTTTTACCGCTCCCAGACGGGCCGATGATGGAAATGACTTCCCCTTCTTCGACATGCATGGTCACGTCGTTTAAGACCGTTAAATTACCAAAATTCTTTTTAATGTGATCCATTTCAATAAAGCTCATGACTCATCCTCCTATTCATCGTACACAGAAAAGCGTTTTTCTAAATAACTGAACACCTTGGTCAAGATGAATGTAAAGAAGAGATAGAACACAGCAGCTACGACGAAAGCGGTCGTATCGAAATCACGCTGCACAATAGACCGGGTAATGCGGAGAATATCGTTCATAGCGAGAATATAGACGAGAGACGTATCTTTTAAAAGGTTGATTGTTTCGTTAGCTACTGGCGGCAAGACCCGTTTGACTACTTGCGGTAAAATAATGCGCCGCATAGTCTGGACGTAGGTCATACCTAGGACTTTTGCCCCTTCGTACTGGCCGCGGTCAATGGACTGAATGCCGCCGCGGAAGATTTCCGCAAAGTAGGCTGCGTAGTTGAGGACAAAGGCAATAATGGCTGCCGGGAAATCAGGAAGCCGCAATCCTTCAATAATGAAAGGCAAGCCGTAGTAAATGAAGAGAATCTGCAACATCAGCGGCGTGCCGCGCATAACGTAAATGTACGCACCCATAAATTTACGTAACGGCATGACCTTAGAAATCCGGGCGATGGCCATGAGAATCCCTAAAGGCAGACTCAAAATAATGGTAATAAGGAAAATTTTCAGCGTAACTTGCAGGCCTACTGCCACAGCAGGCACAATCGTTAGTAAGTAATCCATAATTGCTCCTATACATATGTAAATCTTGGTGGCTCACAGACTCAAAAAAGGAGGGCCAAAAGCCCTCGCTTTTTCGGTATCTCTATTACTGTACTTTAATCGTAATATCTTCGCCAAACCATTTCTGTGATAACTTAGTCATTGTACCATCTTCACTCATTTGTTTCAAGACTTCATTGAGCTTATCCTGGAGGGCTTTATCTTCTTGACGCATGCCGACGCCATATTCTTCGGCACCCATCTTATCATCAACGACTTTGTAGCTGCCCGGTTTCTTGCTCATGTAGTAGCGGCCAACGACGCTATCGACGAGGACACCATCAATACGGCCTACTTCGAGGTCCATGAAGGCATTGACGAAGTCACCGTATTTCTTTACATCTTGGAGAGAGTTTTTGAAATCTGCGGCCTTATCGAGGGCTTCAATAGAACTGCTCCCTTCTTGGGTACCGACGATTTTACCAGCAAGACCAGCGCGGTCATTGACCGGAGAATCAGCACGAACGACGAGAATCTGAGAGTTATTCAAATAGGGCTTCGAGAAAGCAATCTGTTTCTTCCGTTCGTCTGTAATGGTCAGGCCATTCCAGAGCATATCGACTTGTTTACTCTTCAAAGCCGCTTCTTTACTATCCCAGTCAATCGGTTTGAATTCAACAGGAATATTCATGCGCTTCGATGCTTCTTTGGCTAAATCAATATCGAAGCCGACCAGTTCGCCACTGTCATCGCGGAAGCCCATAGGCGGGAAGTTGTCATCAAGGCCGATGACGATTTTATCAGGCAACTTGCTTTCTGCTGCGATGTCACTGCTGCTCTGTCCACCACAACCAGCGACTAAGGCCGCCATTGCCACTGTAAGTGCACCTGCTGCTACTACTTTTTTGAGTTCCATTATACCCTACCTCCTAAGAAATTACATAGAAATATCTATACCAAACCACTTTTCAGAAATCTTAGTGGACGTACCATCGTTGTGCATGTCTTCTAATACTTTATCCAGTTTTGCTTTCAATTCCGTGTCATCTTTACGCATGCCGACACCGCTTGGAATATCCGGATAGCCTACGTCAATGATGCGGAAGTTTGCATTGTTTTTCTTCATGAAGTACGCAGCTGTTGTCTTGGCAACGACGACAGCATCAATACGACCAACTTCAAGATCCATGAAGGACGTAACGTTATCGGAATATTCTTTTAATTCTTTGAAAGAATTTTTTAATTCCGGTTCAGCGTTAATCGCTTCGAGGCCAGTACTGCTTTGCTGGGTGCCGACGATTTTACCGGCTAAATCAGCTTTTCCCTGAATGGGCGAATCGGCGCGGACGAGTAAAATTTGCGGGCCATTTTCATAAGGCCGCGAGAAGAGAATATTCTTTTCCCGTTCTGGCGTAATAGAAAGGCCATTCCAAATAGCATCGATGTTTTTACTCTGCAATTCCGTTTCTTTACTATCCCAATCGATAGGCTTAAATTCGACTTCCATATTCAGCCGTTTGGCTGCTTCTTTAGCCATGTCTATATCAAAACCGACGAGTTCCCCCTTTTCATCATGAAAACCAAAAGGCGGGAAATTATCATCCAGACCGATGACGATTTTATTCCGTTCTTTCGTACTTCCTGTATCACTACTTTGGCTGTTACCGCAGCCAGCGAGCACCCCCACAGCCAAAACTGAAACGGTTCCGGCTAAGACCCATTTTTTCCAATTCATAGTATACTCCTCTTTTACTTTATTTCATTAAAATAATAAAGAAATTATAGCATAAAAAATAGCAAAAATGCAATCTCTACAGACCATGTTTCGCTATTTTCTTGGGAAAATTTTATGTTTCGTCGTCTTGCTTTTCTTGTTCCTTCTTTAGTCGGTCCATAATCTTTTGCTTATTCCGCTTCGACAAGAATTGGAGCCGTACAGGCAGGACCGCAATGCCTCCTTCTTCGGCGTGGCCCAATTCGATTTCTTGCCACGAATCGGCAATATAAAAGATTTCTTTATACGGCAGAAAGACGAGGTTCTTGTCGTCATGAAATTGCTCGTTATAGTAATCGTGAAGGCTCAGACACTGGCGACGCACGATGAGGCCTTTGCCTGTAATATAACAAATAATGTCGCTTTGGCGATGAATGCGCCAAAGGCAGAAAAAAAGAACAGCTATGTTATCGAGGCGTTCTACTAAGGTTCGCTCGCCCAGCATGAGCCAAAAGAAATACATCCCTATGAGGATAAAAACAATCCGTAAAAATACAGATACCCAACGGGAATTTTCAAAGGACTCTTCTACGGGACCACAGCGAAACCGTTCTTCTACTTCTCGATTCGTCATAGCTGTTCCTTTCTGCAATGCCTCTCTACGCGCGGCCTTTCTTGCTCGTCTTTGGATGAGTCTTAATAACGACGTTTTTACCGTCTTTGACGACTTCTAAGGCAATGTCGCCAACGCCATCTTTGTAATAAGCCATTTTAATGTCTAAGAGAAGGGCACCGACTTTTTCTTGCAAATCATCTGTAAAGAATTGTTTCCGCAAACTTTCAGTCTGCGTTTTTTTCTGAGATTTCGTGACGACTTTCGGTCGTTTGACTTCTTCTTCATCATCCCAGTCCGTATTTTCAAAGGTCAATTCTTCTTTCACACCTTGAAACATATCTTCTAAGGAACGATTCTTAGGAATCTTATGTTTTGCCATGGTAATCACTCACTTTTACTTATCACTTTTGTCCATCTTGTCGGACGCTTCGCGCATACTGTTTAAGGTAATCTGCGAGAAGTCTTCTGGCGTATTGTAGGTCGCTATCTTCGTAAAGCCTCGTTTTAAGCGGCCCCGGTAGGCAGCAATGACTTTATCGTCTTTATTCATTTCAGCAATAAAGATTTCTTGTCCATCAATGCCAATGAGACGGAAGTTGCCGCTTGGCGAAATTTCACGCCAACTGCTCGTGTCGCCTTCAAACATATAGACAATCCCTTTATTTAAATTATCATAAAAGAATGTATCCGAATCGTAGAAGACGGCAATGCGGCCAATGTTTTCAGCTTGGACATGAATGCGCCGCGTGTCGTAGTTCGCATCGGTCCGATAAATGCGGTATTTATCCTTGTCAACTTCGAGCTTCATGTAGACAACATTTGTCGCTGTCGAATAGGCAACATCGACGATTTTACTGTCTTCCGGTGCATCTTCAATGGGCGTATCGAGCTTGTGGTCCGGGTTAGCCGGGTTGTACTGGGCAATATATACACCATATTCACCGGTCTTGTCGTCCTTGCCGTATGTCGCAAAAATCGCTAAATTGCGGTCCGGCAGCCATTCAAAGAAGGACACTTTCCGGCCATGGAGGCTAATCCGCTGGGGGTCGCCTTTCTTCCCTGCTTCGTAAATGGAAACATTATCATCGACAATGGTCGCCATATACCGTTTATCATAGGAATAATAGGTCTGGCCGTTTGGCTCAGCCCCAAATCCCAAGGCTTCTTGCTGATTCGTACCGCCAATCTGGAAATCCGATGCCGGCGCAAACAAGACTTGGTCTAAATACAGATAGACAGCGGCCTGTAAGGCAATGCCCACAGTAAATGCGAGAATTAATTTTCGAGCTTTCATACAGGCCTCCTACTTGACGATAAATGCTGTGGGAATCATGCGTTCCCCTAAGAGATCAGCCGGTTTATTGACGACTTCGCCGTTAAGATAGAGCGTCGAACTAGAGCCGCCATCTAAGTTTGCTGCCACTACAGCACCTTCTTCATAGAGTATGTTCTGCAAATCCCGCAGGGTTGCGCCAACGGAATAGCCAGGCTGACGACCATCGATGACGAGGAATAAAACTGTTCCATCTTTCTTCTGGCCAATAGCGGTCCGCGGGCCTACGCCCCAGCCGCCGTCACCGTTGGTAATCATCTTTTCGCCATTGACAATCAAGGGCGGACCGAACGTAATCCCTTCGGTAACGTCCAAATCTTTCAGTTCCCCTTTGCTGTAATTGCCAACAATGAGGTTGCCCTTGGCATTGAAGCCGACGAATTCATTGACTTCTTCATCTGACGAATTTTGCCCTAATAAGAACTGGCCATCGTGAATGATAAACCCATAAGGGCTGCGGCCTGTACCGGTACCATTGGCATCGTAAAAGCCGCCGGCGTTAATCGCTGCAACAGCGTTATTGCGTTTGGCAATGCCACTCGTCGTGTCGCCTTTTTCATCCATATTCTCAGCTGTTGCCACTTGAATGCGTTTCGGGTCGGCAATTTCCAGCAAAAATCCTGTAAAGCGGCTCGATTCGATATGTTTCATATTAAGGGAATCGTCTTTTCGCTGGGAAAACTGGAATAATTCTTGCTTTGGAATCGTACTGATGCCACCGAGAATCTTATCGATTTCATCTTGCGAAAAGAGCCACGTAATATACTGTGGATGACGGCTTTTTAAAATAGCACCGACAACAGTCCGTTTCAAATTATCGAACGGCCCAAAGAGGACGACAAAAGGAGACGTCACTACAAAAAAGACGAATACGGCAACTAAAAATTTTGCAATTTCTTTTATATGTTTCTTCATAATGACCTACCGTTCTTCATAGTGGGGTGTCGTAACGCGCTGTTTGAAATTATCTATATCGACAGCGTTACCAATCCAAATGCGTTTGACTGCATAGGGATTATCCCCTTGTTTAGCCCATCCGGGATTCATCGTAAAGGCTAGTTTAATCCCTGCTTTTTGGAGCACATCGCCTGCTTCTTTGCTGTATCCGCCATAGGGATAGCAGAAATAGGCATTCGTAATCCCTAATTGCTGCGATAATTCTTCCTGGCTTTTGGCGACTTCACTAGCAAGAGTTTGACCAGCCATTTCGTTGACCCGTTCGTGATGATAACTATGGGAAGCAATATCGATACCGGCAGCTTTGATTTCTTTAATCTGCTGCCACGTGAGCCGCGTCCCTTGGTCGGCATCATAGGTCGGAATAAAGACGGTCCCTTTGAACCCATATTCCTTGAGCACAGGCATGACAATAGAATAGGTATCAGGATACCCATCATCAAAGGTCAAGACCACAGGCCGTACAGGCACAGGCTTGCCTTCTGCCATATATGCATACAATTCGTCTAAGGAAATGGGATGGAAGTCGTTATCTTTTAAGAACTTCATTTGCTCCCGAAAATGGGATTCCAGTAAGACTGCGTCGTTATCAGGGACATCGCCAATCATGTGATACATGAGGACGGGAATGCCTTCTTTGGGCACAGCCATTTCGACCTGTGCTGTCTTCTCTTCTTGCGGCGCGTCTGTTGAGGTTTCCTTTTCTGTACCTGAAAAGCCGCAGCCACTGAGCAACAAGGCTAAGCAACACGCAGCTACACAGGCCAGCTTCCAAATACGCAAAATGAAGAAGCCTCCTTTATGATTAAACTATATAATTTACCCTTCTTTGGGCTGGACTACTGGTAATTCATTATAATGGCCGGCTAAAAATAGACGGATATACTTTTCTGCATCATCCCGGACTTGACGGTCTGCTTCTACAGAATGGAAGCGTACGTCAGGAGTCAGTAAAAATTCCGGCCGCGAAATCATTTTTAAAAGCATTGGGCTCGGATTGTCCATAGATAAGACATCTAAAGCCGCACTGCGAATATGACCATCATCTATAGCATGATAAAGCGACGCTTCATCGACGAGACCACCACGACAGCAATTGACAAACATAGCTCCTCGCTTCATTTGTTCAAACTGTTCATCTTGGAAAATATACTGTGTCGTTTCATTGAGCGGCATATGGAGAGAGACCACATCACTCGTCTGTAAGAGCGAATCAAAATCGACAGGCCGTACGTGATGCTGCTGCATCGTCCGTTCATCCACAAAGGGATCATAAGCCTGAATCTGGCAGCCAAAGGCTTGCATCCGCGCAGCTACCGCTTTGCCGACATGACCAAAGCCAACGAGACCTATAAGATTATCCTTGACACGATGAATCGGCCAGGGAATGACGCCATACTGCCAGCGGCAATGTTCTTGAATATCGTTTTGGTATTCCGGCAGTTGGTGCATCAGTGCCAACATCATAGCACACGTATGGTCCGCAATGTCTTCTACACAATAAGACGTATTATTTATAACCATAATGCCTTTTTTATTAGCCGCAGCTACATCTACCATATCTGACCGGGTCGATAAAATGACAATGAGTTTTAAATCGTCTAATTCTTCTAAGAGCGAATCCGTAATGCGTTCATTCTTACAAATAATGACATCTGCATCATCGAGTTCATCAGCCATCGTTTCTTCATCGCATGGCTGGCAATAGGAGACGCGAGCTATATCGCGAAACCGCTCTCCAAAATCATCCTCATCTTGTCGTCCTGTCAACACACTTATGTGATACATATCACAGCCCCTTTTCTTCGATAAAAAATTTCATTAGACATAAGGATACATTTAATTATATAACACAGGCCTAGGAATTAGCAAGTAAAATCCATAGAGAAAAGACCGGCAGGAAATCCTGTCGGTCTCAGAGAAACAGATAGACTTATATAGCAGCGCACGCACTAACGACAAAAGGTGATTCTTCGCTTCTGTCAGCCCTTTCTATCCAGCGCATATCATTCGGTTCAAATACGACCTTTTCGTATGCCGGCACATCCATGACGGTACCATCCCAGTCAGAATGGATTTCGCCAGTTTGCTTAATCAAAATATCGTAGAGAATATCATAGGTCTTGCCATTTTCCGGCTCCCGTTCGACGATAGTGCTGTACGGCAACGTCTTATGGTACGTCAATTCCATGCCATGGTAATCGAAGTGGAAACCGCAGCGCATACGGCAGCCGTCGAGTCCTTGGTACTGGGCAATTTGCTTTAAGTCATGGTAAATACGGTCGCTTGCCTTGTCGTAGAGATTATCCGGTGTCGTTTCGGTATAGTCAAAGCGGAATTGAATGGACGCGCCGGGAATCTTGTGGAACCGTTCCAAGTATGGCACTAAGTCGTGGGTCTTATAATGTTTATATAAGACGCAGTTCACGCGGAAAGGCACAGCCAAACGGCCCAATAATTCATCATTCGATTCAACGACGAAATGCTGCATATGGCGCGATACGTTAATGCACGAAATCTTATCCTTATTCCGTTTCGTAAATTCCACAATGTCGTCTTCACTCTGGAACTTCGACACAGGCAAGGTCGTATTAATGTACACATGGTGCGTCGTCGGAATGACATCCAACATTTGCTGGAGCGATTCTAAATTAGCAAAAGGTTCACCGCCAGTAAAAACAAAATCACAATACGGTGTAATAGCATCCATCTTTTTAATGCTTTCGCAAATCTTTTCAGCCGAAAAGCCGGTCATATCGCCATATTCTTCTTTATTAATGCAAAACGGACAATTATTATTACAATTATACGGTACGAAAATGGTAACGGTCGCTCCGCCTTCGCGGGTCTTATAAGGATGTTTAGTCAATGATATAGGTTTAATCTTTTTAATTACATTGCTATTCATTCTAGTCGCCTCAATTTCACATACTTCACAGTAAGATGCTCCCACACCATTACATAAGGAAAGAAGGAGAAAGGTAAGATTTTCTTGTCCCGCCGTAACAGACATTATACCTGAAAATATGCTATACGCTATTTTACCATAAAAAGCCAGTCTGGCAAATAGGAGAATCTATATCATTCCAAGACTCTTTTATATGTCAAGTATTCATCTGGGACAAAATCAGGCCAAAGCTTGCGTAATTTCGTGAGCCGTCTTTTTTACAGCGTCTATGTACGCCACTTCTACGTCTGCTGTAATCCGCGAAATAGGGCCGGAGACGCTAATAGCTGCCACAATCCGGCCATTGGCAAAAATGGGAGCTGCAATGCATGTCATGCCGAGTTCTACTTCTTGCCGTTCTACAGCATAGCCTTCGCGGTGAATGGTCTCTAATTCTTGCAAGAGCAGTGTCCAGTCTGTAATGGTGTATTCTGTAAATTTTTGTAGTTTGCAATGTACGTATTTTTCTCTATATTCCGGCGAAAAAGCAAGTAAACATTTACCCGATGCCGAGCAGTAAGCCGGACGGATAGCACCAACAGGCGGTGCCATGTCGATAGTCTGAGGAGCTTTGATTTTCTCTAAAATGACGTGCTGCGGATAGGGCACATCATTGTGAGCAAAGGTCGTCATGTGCACGCTTTCGTGGCATTCTAAGGCCAAGGCTTTAGCATAAGGATAGGCCGTGCGGTGGAATGGTTCTTTTTCCCGATAGAGCATACCTAAGGAATAGACTTGCAGACCGAGCCAATATTTGCCCGTTTCAGCTTGCTTGGTCACAAAGCCCCGTTGTTCCAGTGTATCAATCGTACGGCTGACCGTACTTTTGTGCAGTCCCATGCGCTTACTAATTTCCGTAATGCTCAAGGGACGTTCATCCTGTAAAAATAATTGTAATATTGCAAGGGCTCTGTCTATGGATTCTATCACGGCCATCACTCCTGTACTGATTCGTTTTGTTCCGTATATTGCAACAGTCATTGCAACACGCGAGTCATAATTCCATTATACGGAGAATCTGGTAGATGTCAATACATGACAAAAACGGTCTCCTCACGAAGACCGTTTCTGCTTATTCACCGACTGCTGCCGCAGCTTCGTCTTGTCCATACCGTACATAATAGAGGATATTCGTCACTTGTTTTAAAATATCTATACATTCCATATTATGGGTCCAGCTCTTAGGAATAGCCGTCGGGCCATATAAGGCACCGGTCATACTGCCGCAAACAGCACCGCACGTATCGCTGTCGCCGTCTTGGTTGCACGCCATGAGGACAGCGTCTTTGACATTAGTCGTCTTGAGGATGCAGTAAATAGATAGAGCCAGTGCTTCTTCAGCTTTCCAGCCTAAGCCGATTTTTTTCATGGACCGTACGGGATTGCGATCAGTCACGGCTTCATCGACGGCGCGGAGAACGGCTTTTAAGATGTCGTTATCTTCGTCTTCAGCCTGTAGAATCCGCAATCCTCCTGTAATGGCTGCACCCATTTCTTTACCACTCGCGAGGAGCGACATCATGGCCGCTAGAGTTGCTGCCGTAAAGTACGCCACAGGGCTGCCATGGGTCAATAGGGCTGCCGCCTTAGCTGCAGCGAAGGCCTTATCCGGTTCGCCTGTATACCAGAGGCCAATAGGAATAGCCCGCGATAAAACAGTACTACTGCGGCACGTATTCGGTAGGTTGTCAGCCGAAAACTGTGTGCCCGTAGCCAGTGCAATGAGGCACGATTTACCCGGTGCGCGGCGAGCAAATAAGTCCCTTTCTGCCATGACATCATAGCCATATGTCCCTTCATGGGGCTGTTGCTTCATCCAGATTGCGATCATCGGGTCCGGGAGCCGTTCTGTCTGCGTATAATACCAACGTAAATACGAGCGGTGCAAGCCTTCTTCTAAGGGTAAATCATCATGCGTCGCCCAGAGGAGGCCATCCATCGTAAATAAGGCGAGCTGCGTATCATCTGAAATAATGCTTTTATTGCCATTTGATGCGAGCTTTAAGACTGTTCGCAACCCATGAGGGCCGTATTTCTTTTGAATGCTCTTCATGTTCATAAATTCAATCAAATACCCTAAGGCATCTCCTACAGCACAGCCCAGGATTGCTCCGTTAAACCGCTCCATCCGTTCCATAGCATACCAACCTTTCAGGCCTGACCTCGACCCCTGTAAAATAGGACAAAATATATTTACTTTTTTTCTAACTTAGTGTAAAATATAAATTTACACTTTTATTATAACAGACTATGGAAGCCCTTACAAATGCAGAGAGCGCATATACCATGCTGTAGCCGTGCGGAAACTTACATCTATACAAGGCCCACGAAACAGGGTACAATACGAGTATCATCTATGAGGACTATACAGGGAGGAACGGGTATGACCTTATCATCGAATGCAATGTATGCCGCCAACGCAGCGACAGCCGTAACATCAGATGTAAAAGAACAAGTCCATCAAAGCATTACAGCCATCGATAGACTGACGGATATGGCGATTGCCTATGGGCCTGATTTGGTTTCCGCCATTATTATCTTTATTATTGGCCGCTACTTTGCGCGCTTCATTAAGAGCTTAGTTAGTAAAATGATGGCTCATGCCAATTACGACCCCACAGTCAATACGTTCGTCAGCCAAATCGTGTATTACGGTATCTTAGCACTGGTCTTGTTATCAGCCTTAAATAAAGCCGGTATTCCGACGAGTTCCTTCTTGGCCGCCTTTGGTGCCTTTGGCCTTGCTGTTGGCCTGGCCTTGCAGAATAATCTTTCAAACTTTGCGTCCGGCCTGTTAATCCTCGTCTTTAAGCCCTTTAAAGCTGGCGATTGGGTGAAAATCAACGGTGTCGAAGGAAGCATTAAAAGTATTCAAATGCTCAATACTGCAGTCATTACGAAAGATAACCGCACAGTCTTCATTCCGAATTCATCTATTACGGCGAGCCAAGTGTCGAATAGTTCCTACTTAGGGAACCGCTTCATTCCCTTCGTCTTCGACATTAATTACCAGAACGACCATCATAAAGCCATTCAAGTTCTCAAAGATATTTTCAAAAAAGATAAACGTATCCTCAATGCAGGCACTATGGAAATCGGCATCAAAGAGTTTGCCGATAATTCCGTCCGCATTGCGGCCTATCCAAAAGTCCATAGCAAAGATTATATTCCCGTCTATTACGATACCATGTCTAAAGTAAAAGATGCGTTCGACAAGAATCACATCGATATACCCTATCCGCAGCGCGTCATTTACGTCCAACATCCGAATGATATCTTAGACGAAGCCAAGCCAAAAAGTTAATCTTGCCAAAAAGAATACCCTATTTTTACATTGACAAATTTTCCACGTGCTGTATAATCTTTCGTAGAGTGCATGTCACAGATGACCGCACGAAGGGGCACACCACCTTGGGTGTGATTCTTTCGTGCGGTCTTTTTGTTTATATACAACAGAAAGGAGTGCCCTTATGGTACGGATTAACGGCAAGGACACCAACGCCGCAGGCCTGACATTGCAAGCGTATCTCGACCAAGCAGGCTTTAGTCATCAGCACATCGCAGTCGAACGGAACGGCTCCATCGTGCGCCGCGGCACGTACGATTCGGTCATCCTCGCAGACGGCGACGATGTGGAAATCGTGCATTTTGTCGGTGGCGGTTAAGCCACAACGAGGCAAGATAGTATTCTTAATTTCCTATATAAAGGAGTGTTTTATATGAGTGAAAAAGATACCTTAGTCTTAGGGGGACACGAATTTACGTCCCGCTTCATTCTAGGTTCCGGTAAATATTCTGTTAATTTAATTAAAGCCGCTGTTGAACAGGCAGGCGCACAAATCGTCACGATGGCTTTACGCCGCGTCGAAGCCGGTCAAAAGGACAACATCCTTGATTTCATCCCCAAAGGTGTCACCTTGCTCCCCAATACGTCCGGTGCCCGTAACGCTGAAGAAGCCGTCCGCATTGCCCGCCTCTCTCGTGAAATAGGCTGCGGCGACTTCGTCAAAATCGAAATCATGCGCGATTCTAAATACTTACTCCCAGACAATGTGGAAACCGTCAAGGCAACAGAAATCCTCGCTAAAGAAGGATTCGTCGTCATGCCTTACATGTATCCAGACCTTTATACAGCCCGTGATTTAGTCAATGCCGGGGCCGCTGCAGTCATGCCCCTCGCCTCCCCGATTGGCTCGAACCGAGGCCTGGCAACAAAAGATTTCATCCAAATTTTAATCGACGAAATTGACCTCCCCATCATCGTCGATGCCGGTATCGGTCGTCCGTCCCAGGCTTGCGAAGCAATGGAAATGGGCGCAGCGGCGATTATGGCCAATACAGGTCTTGCGACAGCAGGCGATGTTCCTCTCATGGCGAAAGCCTATAAAGATGCTATCGAAGCAGGCCGCGCAGCGTATCTCGCCGGTATGGGGAAAGTCCGCGAAACGGCATCTGCATCGGATCCGCTTACTGGTTTTTTAGGCGACTAAGGAGGTCTTTCTCATGGCAGAAAAACGTATTGACCATATGAAATACTTACCGGGCATGGAAGTCTTGCCGTCGCACATGCTCGACGATGTCGAAGCGTACCGCAACAGCTTCAACAACGACGACTATACAGCGAAAGACGTAGAACGAGCACTAGCCAAAGACCATTTGGAACCGCGCGACTTCATGGCCCTCCTTTCGACAGCAGCTGCGCCGTATCTCGAAGAAATGGCCCAGAAAGCCCATATCGTTACGCGCCGTCATTTCGGCAATAACATTTCCATTTTAACACCGATTTATTTTGCCAATTACTGTGAAAACTACTGCATTTACTGTGGCTTCAATTCACACAATAAAATCAAACGGGCCCGCTTAAATGACGAAGAACTTCATCAAGAATGCCGGAACATTGCCAACGCCGGTATTGAAGAAGTGCTCATGCTCACTGGCGAAAGCCCGAAATACTCTGACGTCAAATACATTGGCAACGCCGTCAAAATTGCACGTCAATACTTCCGCATTATTGGTATGGAAATTTACCCGGTCAACTCGGACGATTATAAATATCTTCATGAATGCGGTGCGGACTACGTCACAGTCTTCCAAGAAACATACAATCCAGATAAATACGAAACCCTCCACTTAGCTGGTCATAAACGGATTTTCCCGTATCGCTTCTACGCGCAAGAACGGGCTATCCTCGGCGGTATGCGCGGTGTCGGCTTCGCCGCACTCCTCGGCCTGGACGACTACCAAAAAGATGCCGTCGCAACAGGCATGCACGCCTACCTCTTGCAGCGCAAATATCCGCAAGCTGAAATTTCCGTGTCCTGTCCGCGTCTTTGCCCTATCATCAACAACGACAAAATCAATCCGAAAGACGTGGACGAACGGAAATTGACGCAAATCATTTGCGCGTACCGTCTCTTCCTGCCGTACGCCTCCATCGTCGTCTCCAGCCGGGAAAGTGCCAAATACCGTAACGCCATCATGAAAATCGCAGCCACAAAAGTATCGGCCAGTGTCTGCGTCGGTATTGGCGGCCACCTTGAAGACGACGGCTCCGAAAAAGGGGACGAACAATTCGAAATCACGGATAACCGTTCATTTGACCAAATGTATGCCGCTATTAAAGGCATGGGCCTCCAGCCCGTAACGAGCGAATACATTTATTTATAACCTTTGCTGTTCCAGACAAACTAAACCATACATACGCAGTAACGGACAAGAAGACCTAATCCACCTTCTTGTCCGTTATTGTTTTATCGTCACTCCTCTTCTTTTTGAGTATATTTATAATGTATCCGTCTCATGATTTTACATCATTCGTATACAAAATGTTACGTTTTACTACACAAAAATACTTTATATTTATTCACTATTTTCCTTGAAAATCTTTTGAAATTCGTAAATTATTATATTCTTTTTGTATAATCATTGACGATTCTATGAGATTAATGTATAGTAATATATATAAAATAATTCATACTAAGGTGATAAACGTGTTAAAAGTAATTGCAATTACAAATCACGAATTAGCAACTACGAACTATTGGGATCAAATTGAACAAATCGCCGCTTCCGACGTAGATGCTATTGTTCTTCGTGAAAAAAAACTTTCGGAAGAAGAATACACAGACTATGCTAAACGGGCACTGCGCCTTTGCAGCATCCACCAAAAGACCTGTGTCCTCCATCAATTTGGCAAAGCTGCCATTCGTCTTCACATTCCCCGTTTTCAGTGCTCCCTGGAGTACCTCGAAACCCATTCGTCCTTGCTCTATTACATGACAACTCTCGGAGTTTCTGTCCACTCTGTAAAAGAAGCCATTCGGGCAGAACAATTAGGCGCAACGTACGTCATGGCCAGCCATGTCTTCGTGACGAGCTGCAAAAAACATTTACCTCCTATTGGTGTCGAAACAGTCAAAGCCATTTGCGACGCTGTCAAAGTCCCGGTCTATGCCTTAGGCGGTATCAATCCGGAAACAGTCAAACAACTCCACGACGTACCGGTCACAGGTGTAGCCCTCATGTCCGGTCTCATGACCTGTGACGATGTCCCCGCCTACATCAAAGCCTTACGGGGTCAAGCATAAGGCGGCGCAGCGATGAATCAAGCATACATATCATTGACATGCAAAATGACTTCATTACAGGTGCTTTAGGTACGAAAGAAGCGCAAGCTATTGTCCCTCGCGTAGAAGCCAAAATCGTAGCGTCTAAGAAAAATACAGACGACCAAACGGATTTGATTTTTACGATGGATACGCATGATGACGATTACTTAACCACACAAGAAGGGAAAAAACTTCCCGTTCCCCACTGCATTAAGGATACGAAAGGCTGGAATATTTGCAAAGATTTGTTGCCTTATTCCCTCTTTGCAACGATTCTAGAAAAGCCGACTTTTGGCTGCACTGCCTTAATCGACGAAGTCAAAGATTATGACCGCCTCGTTCTCATGGGCTTGTGTACAGATATTTGTGTCATTTCTAACGCCATGCTCTTAAAGGCCTTTTATCCGGAAAAAGAGATTATCGTCGATAGTGCTTGTTGTGCCGGTGTCATACCAGAAAGTCATGAAAACGCATTAAAAGCTATGAAAGCTTGCCAAATTGATATCATATAATAGGTAATGAAATAAGGACTGCAACCAAATGGTTACAGTCCTATTTTTAATGAGAAAATAAGTTATTTATGCGTCTTCTTCGTATTCACAGTGAAAACGTTTCGTAAACTCTTCCTTCAATTCATCCCTAAAATCAGGATGGGCAATGGCAATCAAGGCTTTCGCCCGTTGTTTTAACGTCTTGCCGTGTAGTGCTGCAATGCCGTATTCTGTAACGACGTAATCTACATCATTACGCGATGTAGAAACAGCAGCACCAGCATCGAGGAATGGCACAATTTTCGAGATTTTCTTCATCTTTCCTGTCGTCGACGGCATGGCAATTCGACTTGTAAGGCCGAGTTAGCCGAGTTAATGGAAATAATATTGTCAATTTGAGAGACGACGAAGGGATCATTCGTATAGCTTGCAGGCTTCATCAAGACATCAGGATTGTGGTCCACAAAGTCATACAATTTCCGCGTGCCCACAAGGAAACAAGATAAGAACTTGCCTGGATTGACAGTCTTTTTCGCATTGGTAATAACGCCTTTATTCGCTAAATCAACGACGCCGTCAGAAAACATTTCCGAATGAATACCTAAGTCCTTTTTTTCGCCTAAGAAGGACAAAACTGCGTCGGGAATAGCACCAATACCGAGCTGCAGCGTATCTCTATCTTTGATTAGAGACGCAACGTGACCACCGATTTGTTTTTCAATTTCCCCAATCTGGGGTGGCTGTAATTCGATGAGCGGTTCATCTTTGACGGCAATATAGTCAATATCTTCTAATTTGATGCCATTGCCATACGTATAGGGCATGTTTTTATTCACTTGGACAATAACGAGTTTCGCTGCTTTAGCTGCCGGTTCTGTGTAATCGACAGAAATACCAAAGGAACAAATACCATCTTCGTCAGGCTCACTGACTTGAGCAAACATAACATCTACCGGTAATAGTCCATCTTCAAAAAGACTAGGGATTTCATGGAAGAAGCAAGGCGTATAGTCTGCTCTCCCTTCTTCAACAGCTTTCCGTGTAGAACCTCCTACAAAAAGGGCGTTATGACGAAATTTATTTCCAATCTTTCACGGTTTCACCTACTTTCGCAACAGATAGTGCTAGTCTTCAATATGAGCAATCGCTTTAGCCAATTTTTTCTTCATCCGCAAGTTGCCTTGACGGGCAATCATAATACGCTGTGCCCGCGGCGAACCAGCACCGTGCATGGATTCTGTACGGTAGCCAACAGCTGCTGTACCAAGGCTGAGGTTTTCAATAAGACGTAAAATTTTCAGGCGGTTTTCTGTAGAAACAGTGCTTACACCACGGAGATATTTATCTACATACGGACCGATTTTCGGGTAACGCAAATCTTTTTCTGACGGTGCCGTAACCATCAAGCCGCCAGCAATATCTTCTGCTAAGCGTACGATTTCATAAGGGAAGCGAGTAACGTTTTGCTTGCAAACGTTAGCCAAGAGCAAATCGATGAGATAGTTGCCTGATTCCGTCTTCGTACCCAGTGCAGAGCAAGCAATACCGCACACAAAGAGGGTTTCGTTAAGATGCTGCATTTCAATGATTTTATCCTTAATGTGCGATACTTTCGGGCAGCCATTGTAATCTGCAGCTAAGGCAGCTGCACCAATGAGTACGTCACCTACGCCAACTTTACAGCCACCATACGATTGTCGATGATAGCCTGCAAACCGTTCGACGAGAACGCCAGCAAATTCGAATTCGCCGTTAAGATAAATACGGTCGTTAGGAATAAATATATTATCAAAAATAACGAGTGCCTCTATACCACCGAATTCAGGGTTCCCTGTATCCATGGCAGCACCTTCGAGTTTACGAGTATCGCAAGACTGACGGCCAACAATCATGAAAATCCCTTCTGCATCGGTCGGAAGCGATTAATACGTTCGCCTGTATAGGGAGAAATAACGGTCATTAACTCTTGGTATTCCGGCATTTGTGACAAATCATAAGTCATGCGGACAGAATTTAAGGACGGCCGTAAAATGGGGGCGTCTACGGGACAGTCCACTTTTTTCCCAAACATATAGACCTGTAAATTTAATTTTTTCATACTTTCAATATACTGTTCGCCTGTCATTAACATACTAATCATCCTTTCAATGTGCTAATAAGATTTATCCTGTATATTATCCGTAACGTATACAGCATGTTCACCAATATAAATGTAATTTCCGTGCCAACATGATATCTTTTTCACAATATACGGTCTATTCTATCGGATTTCTTCTTTTTATGCCTTTATCCCCCCTATATTTCTATTTCACGTTTTTGTAAAATAGAAATATCTTCTGTTTTAAAAATAAAACAGTTATACCTTTGCGTTTGTTTTATTTTTGATAAAACAATCCAAATTTTTTAATTTTAAAACAAGAGAAGTAAGAAAATCTTTGGTTTCCTTTTCCTCTCAAACTTGGCACAATTATTTCATATAGTATATAAAAAGGAAGTGATATACATGAGTACAACTATTACACAACTCGAAGAGGTATTGACCAAAGAAGTACGGCCATCATTAGCCTCCCATCAAGGCGATGTAGTTATTGCTGATTATACAGACCATGTGCTGCGCATCCGCCTGACCGGAAAATGTAGTGGCTGTCCCTCGGCTATGTTGGCCACAGAAGAGCTGATTGCTACGAAAGTCAAGGAACACTGTCCTGATGTTCAAGACGTCATCCTTATCAGTGGCGTAAGTGATGATTTACTTGTCCAAGCCAAGGCCATCTTAGCCCAGTGCCACCACTAGGAGGCTATTATGCATATTGGCCTAAAGTATTGCGGTGGCTGTAACTGTCACTATGCTCGTATAAAGGAAGTGGAAAAACTCAAGAAAGCCTTGCCACAACATACCTTTTCGTATGTTGCTGAGCACACGGTCTATGATTTAGTCTTACTCATTTGCGGCTGTATGACCGCCTGTGTCGAAACAGAAGGAATAGGAGCAAAAGAATTTCGCTTTCTCCGAACACCACGAGACTTTACAACAGTACAACAAGAGTTAGCCACAGCCATAACACCGACGAAGCGCGAGAAAAAACGCCTTACCCTTGGGGATACAGCATCTCTCACGAAAACATTTCCACCAACAGATATTACATCTTTTGCAGCCCTTACGGGAGATACGGGCAAGCTGCATACAGACCCGGAATTTGCCAAACACTACGGCTTTGGCCGTCCTGTCGTTCACGGTGTCTTTGTGGCTAGTCTCTTATCGTCTGTCATGGGCACACTCCTTCCCGGCGATGGTACGATTCTGCACGATGAGACTGTCCAATTTATCGTGCCAGTCTACGCTGGCGACACGATTACAGCTACGATTACATTCACAGCATATGCCCCTCAAAAACGATGGACTATTGCTACCCTAACAGGGACCTGTACTAATCAAGCCGGCATTACTGTGGTGACAGATACATTCCATCAAGTCTTACCACATACATTATTTATCATAGAAGAATAGAGGTTATTTTCATGACAAATTTAGAAACATATGACAAATTATTTATGCGCAACTTCAAATTAACAAAAGACCAATTACCGGGCTTAAAATATCGGAGTATTAAAATTTGGGATTCTATGGGTCACATGAACTTAATGGAAGATATGGAAGATGCCTTTGACATTTCCATCGATACACCAGATGTCCTGTCCTTTAATTCCTACGAAAAAGGGATGGACATTCTCCGTAAATACGGCGTAGATATATGATTTCTCCTGTAACGCTTGTCGACCCATTGCCCCAAAACAACTGCTATCTTCTCTGCCAAGATACTGGCGTAGTCATTATTGCCCCCAATAAGGCAACTCCCATTCAGCAATATGTAGAGACCCATGGTTTGATTCCAGAGCTGATTATCTTAACCCACGAGCATTGCGACCATATGGCCGGCCTTAATGACCTGAGAAAACGCTATACCGTACCGGTCCTAGCCAGCCAAGCTTGCAGCGAAGGCATTCAAGATACGAAACGAAATATAAGCCGCATCATGGAGTCGTATTTATATTTCAAGAGCGATGGTAAAGTCCTCATAAAATACCCACGTTTCACCTGTGCTGCTGCAGACCTTACTTTTACAGAGACCTATTCCTATACGTGGCGTGGCCATACGTTTGACTTCACCTTAGCTCCAGGACATACGCCAGGTAGTACGTATATTATCGTCGACAAGGAGCATCTCTTTTCAGGAGACTATTTTATCCCTGGCGAAGAGGTCATTACACGCCTGCCCGGAGGCGATGAAGAAGCATATGAACGCATAGGTAAAGATATACTGCGTGCCTTACCAACACCGCTACAGACGTATCCAGGACACGGCGCACCCTTTGTCTTGACGAATGAGGTGAAACGAGCTTATGGACTATGATGCATTATATGCCATTTCTCCGTATGGATGGACGCAAGCAGAAAAAGAACAGTGCTATATAGGGTATATGAATGAACTAACGATGTATCATCAAACCCATTGTGTGCCGTACCAAAAGGCCTTACGGGCTTTTGGCTATACGACGGCACAACATATCCAAGATGTACCGATGCTCCCTATTTCTCTATTTAAGACGATGGAACTAAAAAGTATATCTATAGACGCAGTCTGTAAAACCATTACATCGTCCGGTACAACAAGACAGTCAGTGTCACACATCTACTTAGATGAAGCCACTGCGTCGCGGCAGCAACTAGCTTTAGCCCGCATTATGGCTGATTTTCTTGGGCCAGCACGGCTGCCTATGTTGATTATAGACACGCCGTCCGTTCTTCGTAATCGCGAAACCTTTACAGCTCGTGGCGCAGCTATTTGGGGCTTTTCTATGTTTGCTAAACGAAAATACTATGCTCTTCACGAAGATTACACACCTAATCTTGAAGTCATCTACGAATTTTGCCAAAAATATGACCAACAAACCGTCTTGATTTTTGGCTTTACCTTCATGATTTGGCAGTATTTCTGTGAAGCTCTAAAGGGACAAGACCTCACCTTTCCTAAAGCCATTGTCCTACACGGTGGGGGCTGAAAAAAATGAAAGACAAAGCCGTTTCTCCGCTGGCATACAACCAGCGTTTGCGCGACCAATTTCAGATTCGTCCTGTCCATAATTATTACGGTATGGCTGAGCAAACAGGCTCCATTTACGTCGCTTGCGAATATGGTCATCTCCATGCCAGCGTTTTCTCTGATGTCATCATGCGTCGCCCTCTTGATTTTATGCCAACGATGTGGTGTTATAGCTGGCTCATTTCCCTCCTTGCCGGAAATAGCAATATCGTCCGTATTTCACCGCGTTTAGTTCCCCAGGTTCAACCGATTTGTCAGCTCATTGACTGCTTTCTACAAGGTGAACGGTTCCAACCGTTACGTGAGCAAAACTGCATAGTATCATATGGACAAGATGCTGCAGTAACAGACGTATATTCTACGATGTGTGACGTGCGTCTTCTCTGGAGCGGTGATGCCTCTATTATGGCAATTCGCCAATCCCCATTGCCGCCAACATCCCTAGAATTAACCTTTGCAGACCGGTATTCACTGGCTCTCTTTGATACACAGATGATAGCTGCGATGGCGGAAGACGAACTGCGAGAATGGGCACACTGTTTTTATAACGACACGTATGAAGCCGACCAAAATGCTTGCTCTAGTCCCCATCTCATTGTTTGGCTAGGTAATCATACATCCTTAGAAGAGGTGCAACATCGTTGGTGGCAAGCAGTCTTTGCTGAAACGCAGGCCTATGACTTAGCACCGATTAAAGTCAGTACGAAATACACCCAGTTATGGCATGTTGCCATGACTATGACAGAGCTCCAAACTTGCAAAACCTATGGAAACGCCTTATATGTATATACATTATCCACACTGCCACCAGACATTACGGCTTTATCTGGCTCCTTTGGACAATATTTTCAGCTTGCCCTGCCTACTATAGAACCTCTTTTGCTGAAATTAACGAAGAAAATCCAAACAATAACAACCATTGGCGTAGATGCCACTGTTCTCCGCCACCAGTTGCAAGACTATCACATCTGTGGCGTAGACCGCATCGTTCCTGTAGGACAAGCCTTAACGATGGATGTCATTTGGGACGGCACCAATCTATTCGAATTCTTGTCTCGCTATCTCCACTAGGAGGTGATACAATGTATTTTTTTGATAGAAATCCAGCTTACGATACACATACGCTCTTCATAGATGACCATGGGCAACGGGTAACGTATGCGCAATGGCATACCCATGCTGCCGCGTTGCGCCACATCATGCGGCCTCGCTCGCTAGCAGTCATTCTCTGTCATAATACGATAGGTTCTGTCCTGGCGTATCTTGCATGCCTCCAAAACCGCATAGTACCACTTCTCTTAGATGGTGCCATGAATGCAACGTTACAAGCCCATATGCTCCAAACATACCGGCCCAATTATATATTTCAACCACACCAGCTGCCTAGCAACACAACGCCACTCTATGCCTTGGCAGACTATACACTCTACGAGTACAGTTCCTCTCCTGCCACCTTATATGATGAATTGGCCTTGCTCTTGACAACATCAGGCAGTACAGGCAGTCCTAAACTAGTCACAGGAGACATGGCCTATTACGATGAAGATGGCTACTTTTATATTACAGGCCGGAAAAAGCGGTTCCTAAAAATCATGGGAAAACGAGTCAATCTTGATGAAATCGAACAACTCATCAAGACGGCTTTCCCGACCATGGATGCGGCTTGTGTTGGCGAAGATGATGCGCTCCATATCTTTGTAACCACTACGCCGTCTCTAGCACAAGAAGTAGACACGTACATTACAGAAAAAACAAATCTCTATCCGTCATGCGTAACCTGCCAGGCAATCGCCCAAATTCCCCAAAATTCTTCTGGCAAAACACAATATACGCAACTCCGGTCCATGCTATAATAGAGGTATACTAAAATGCAGGAGTACCTTACAATGATCAAAAAAATGTTTTAAGAGCCATCTGGTACGGTCGCCAATCAGCTCAATGCGATTATTGACCAGTCCTTTGACGGCATTTTCATTACAGATAAGCATGCCACTGTGTTGCGTTGCAATCATGCGTATGAACTCATTACGGGCCTAAAAAAAGAAGAATTAATTGGCAAAAATATGGCTGACCTCGTGCGTAACGGCCTTATTTCTCAATCAGGCTCTTTATACGTATCGCAAAAAAAGAAACTACCATTCAACAACGCTTTAAAACAGGCCGTGAAGCACTCATTACGAGTTCGCCCATTTTCGATACGAACGGAAATTTAACGATGATTGTGACAAATGTGCGCGACTTAACGGAGATTTATAAATTAAAAAATGTGGTCCAAGAAAAGACGCGTGCCTTAGAACGGCTTCGTCTAGAGCTAGCACATGTCAAAAACGCCGAAGAAAGCCAAGACCTTATCATGAAAGACGACACAGCCCTTGTAGCCTTGCTCTTAGCCAATCGTGTCGCTCCCTTAGATACGCCAGTCTTACTCCTCGGTGAAACAGGGGTCGGCAAAGAAGTCTTAGCCCACTATATTTATCAACATAGCTTGCGAACCAAGCAAAGCTTCATCAAAGTAAATTGCGGAGCTATCCCAGAAAACCTTATTGAAAGCGAACTGTTTGGCTACGAAGGCGGTGCTTTTACAGGAGCAAATCGCAATGGCAAAATCGGGCTTTTTGAACTGGCCAGCAAGGGGACTCTCTTTCTGGATGAAGTGGGTGAACTACCAAAAGACATGCAAGTCAAACTCTTGCGAGCCTTGCAAGAACAAGAAATCATGCATATTGGCGGCACGAAACCTATTCACATTGATACGCGTATCATTGCTGCAACAAATCTCAATTTAAAAGAAATGGTGCAAAAAGAAGAATTTCGTGAAGACCTTTATTACCGCTTGGCAATTTTTCCTATTTCCATACCGCCCTTGCGTTCGCGGCCCAAAGACATAGAGCCCTTAGCAATCTCATTTTTAGAAAAGCTCAATAAAAAATATACTTTTCAAAAAACACTAAGTGACGCTTCTTTACAGCTGCTTCATGAATACACGTGGCCCGGTAATATTCGAGAATTAAAAAATATTATTGAACGGGCCGTCATTATTAGCGGCAGTCATACCATTGAACCGGAAGACTTGCATATTTATCCTTCTCCAACAACGAGCCTTACCTTTCCAGCACCAACAGAAAAAACGCTATTATCTGCACCACCAATGGCACCAATACCAGAGCAATTCTTGCCCCTCGATTTACAACAACATTTAGCAGACATTGAATATACATACCTTACAGAAGCATATACACAATATGGTAATGTCCGGGCTGCCGCCAAATCACTAGGTATGTCAGCAGCAACATTTGTACGCAAACGAAAACTCTATGAAAAGGCAAAATACTCCCACACCACATAAGGATTGGGAGTCTTTGATTTTGAGAACGATTCCTTTGTTGACATATGTCATAAATAATTCTATAATAAACATATCCCTGAAAAGGAGGTGTTTTCATGGCGCGACCACAACGATGCCGCCGCGTATGTTCCTTGCCAAAGACAGAAGCCTTTAGCCCAATCCCTCGGTGCAGCGATTGCGACGTCATCATGACCATTGACGAATACGAAGTCATCCGTCTCATCGACCTCGTAGGCCTAACACAAGAACAATGTGCCCGGCAAATCGAAGTGTCACGAACGACAGTGACCGGCATTTATGATAGTGCCCGCTATAAAATGGCAGACGCCTTAGTACACGGAAAACGTCTTCTCATCGAAGGGGGCCATATCAAAATGTGTGAATACGCCTGTACGTGCGACAGCCCCTGTTGCCATACGAGCGAAAAGAATCATAAAGGAGAATGATATCAAATGAGTGAAAATTGTACCCACGACTGTTCTGGCTGCGGTGAATCCTGCGCTCTCCGCCAGCAACCGCAAAGCCTCCAGGCTAAGCCCCATGAAGGAACCCATGTTAAACACGTCATTGCCATCGTCAGCGGCAAAGGCGGCGTCGGCAAATCCTTAGTCACGTCCCTCATGGCTGTACAAATGCAGCATCGCGGTTTTAAAACGGCTGTCCTCGATGCGGACATTACAGGCCCATCCATTCCGAAAGCCTTCGGCCTTACGACTCACGCTACAGGCGACGAAAGCGGCATTAACCCGGTAACAACTAAATCGGGCATTAAAGTCATGTCCATGAATTTGCTCGTTGAAAATACAACAGACCCAGTCGTTTGGCGCGGTCCCGTTATTTCTGGTGCAGTGAAACAGTTCTGGACGGACGTTATGTGGGGCGACATTGATTACATGTTCGTCGATATGCCGCCGGGAACAGGCGACGTTCCCCTCACGGTCTTCCAGTCCCTCCCCATTGACGGCATCTTCGTCGTAACATCGCCTCAGGAACTCGTTTCCATGATTGTCGAAAAAGCCTTGAAAATGTCGGAAATGATGCACGTTCCAGTCCTTGGTTTAATTGAAAATATGAGTTATTTTGAATGCCCAGATAACCACAAAAAATATGAAATCTTTGGACCGAGCCGCGTCCAAGAATCGGCCGAAAAATACGAAATTCCGCATACAGCAAAACTCCCGATTGACCCGAACTTTGCTGCTGCGTGCGATAAAGGAGCTATTGAAAGCTACGAAGCAAATTATCTGGACGACACAGCTAATTACTTGGAAAATGTGTTAAGCGAATAATCTTCAGTTTACTATACCAAAACTCCCCTAGAAATCTCTAGGGGAGTTTTTATGATATCTATATAAGCCCTTTGGAACTGGAAACATATTATTTAAGTTTATGACAGCATAATTTTTTATTTTCAGAAAATCGAGTTGCTCTTTCATTTTACTATGTTTTTCTTTAAAAGAAGATAATGGAGCAAAATATTCTACTCCATGAACAGATAAAATGACACCTATATATTTACGTTCATTATGTTGGTGTTGCTTTTTGTTATGAAATAATAAAGGAGCATAAGGAATTAAATACTCAATATATTGGGAATCGACCTCGTATAATTTAATATTCTCCATATCAAACTTCTCCTTATATAAATATAAGCAGGAACAAGATTGTCTTGCTCCTGCTTATAACTCGCATTCAGAGTAGCGAAACACTCACTTGTAACTGTCTTATTTTGGGTTAAGAGAAACCCACGTCTAACTTTCTCACTTTGGGCTGAGATACACCCATACCGTTTACCGATAGCACCTTTTTCTATGTTTATTATAGCAAGTGTGTAGAAAATAGTCAAATCTTATGGGGCTTTCCCCTACTTTCTACTGCATTTGCAAGTGACTGGATAGGTTCTTCTAGGAGCAACGTCGGCTCCACGAGAAAAGCCCCTGAAAAGCTGCAACTTTTCGGGGGCCTTCGTGTGGATTGTCAAAAGATTTTGTGTAAATTAGGTATCGCGTCATGTAACAAAAGAGTCTCTTTTTCTTAAACCGGAGCTACTGCAACGGACGAAAAAGAGACTCTTTTGTTATTTTATACGTTATCTAAAGGAGCTTGCTTAGCTACGTCTTAGGTTTTCCATTCTACGCCGACACGCCAAATGCAGCCTTCACCTAATTTCTTGTTGACGACGAAGTTCGTTGTCTAGCGTGAGAGATTAGAACTTAACTTCTGCGCCGACTCTCCACATACGACCATCTAAGTTGATTGCTGCAACTTCTTTATCCAAGATGTTGTCGAAGCCAACATAGACACGTTTGCCTTCGCCGAATTTCTTCGTTACAACGAAGTTCAATGTATTGTATGTGAATTCATCGCTACCGTTAGAATATTTGTATGCCCACTGATTCCATAAAGTGAAGTTGAAGCCATACGGATTGAGGTCATCAAACATTACCTGAGCAGTCGTCATGTTTTTAGCAATACCATCAACACCATGGCCTGTATTAGCACCACTTGTTACGTTGTTACTAGCACTTGTCCAGTTGCTGTCAACCTTTGCAGTCCAATGTTTGTTGAAGTTACGACCTAAGGTTAATTCTACACCGTGTAATTTGGTTTCACCATCTAAGTTGTGGTATTTCGATAAAACACCAGCTTCGATATCATACGTCGTGATGTAGTTTTCAACATCATTGTGGAAGTATGTTACTTTACCGAAGTTGTTACCAAATTCAGTTTCGTAGCTTACATCAAAGTTTGTCGATGTTTCCGGTTTCAAATCAGGGTTGCCTAAGATAGTCTGGCCTGCATGATAGAAATCGCTGTACAATTCTGTTACTGTCGGAGCTTTGAAGCCTTTACCCCAGTTTGCTTTTAAGCGGTTATTGTTATCAATAAAGTATGTGGCACCTAATTTCGGAGATGTTTTGCTACCGAAATCACTGTGATGGTCATAACGAACAGCTGGGATTAATAATAATTTATCGCCAACCATCCATTCGTCCTGCAAGTATGCAGAATAGGTATTCGTATTTTTCGATGCGCCAGCTACGTTAGAGCCTTCGATTTTATTTTTTACATAATCGCCACCAAATGTCAACGTATGGTTGTCACCGATGTACATGCTGTCTTTAGCTTCAAAGCCTGTAACAGTGTATTTATTGGTTTCACCATATGTCGGAGCATCTGGTTCAGTCGGACGCAAGCCCATAGCATGAAGAATATCATATGCTACATAGTTACCAATATCTTCTAAGCTGCCAAAAATTTCATATGGTAACATACGGGATTTGTCCATATGGCTGTAGTATGCCCGTACCATATAGTCATTTTTATCCGTTTTTCCATTGAAAGTTAAGCTAACATCTTTCTGTTCTTGGTCGAGTGTAGCTTTGTACGGATTGTAATATAAATATTTTTTCGTTAATTTATCGATTAAAGCAGTCTGAGCTTCTTGGCTCATGCCCATAGCAGCGCCCATGCCCGGTTTTTCCGCTGTGCCTCTTACCATGCCTTTAATCATACCGCTAACAGCACGTTCGACGCTTGGTCCAATAGACGGCCAATCAGCTTCTTGGTCAGCTTTATAGTACGATGCATCTAATGTTAAGGACTGATTATCATTAAATTTATATGTACCGCTCATATCCCAGTTCTGTTTTGGCCCATATAAGTAGCCTATAGAACCAGACTGCATCATGCGGTTACGGTCTTTACCGATATTGACATCAAAAGTACCGCTAAATTTACCGATGTCACCAGTTTCTACATGGTAGTAGTTATTAATGCTTTCTGTACCTGTAGAAACACCAGATGTGATGGATTCTTCAGCACCAGATTTTTTCGTAATAATGTTAATAACGCCAGACAATGCTTCAGAACCATACTGAGCGGAAGCTGCGCCGCGAACGATTTCGATACGGTCGATGTTATTAACATTAATACGCTGTAATGTCATCAAGTTCTGCGATGTGGAAGTATCTTCGTTTGCTACACGATGACCATTTACTAAAATAAGTCCTTCATTCGTAGCCATGCCACGGATAGAAATACGTTTACCAAAACCATTTCCTTGCGATGTAATGTTAACATTGTCAGCTAAGGCCAATGCCTGGTATACATCTGTTGCGCCTAATTTCTGAATTTCATCAGCTGTAATAACCTGTACGGAGTTAGGTACATTTTTAACTTCTTCTTCTGTACGAGTAGCTGTAACGATAACGTCTTTTGTTGTAACATCATTATTCGATGCTGTTTCTGCTGCAAAGGACGGGAACGCCATAGCTGCGAAAATAGAAGCAGCTAACACACTATAAGTAACACTTCTTTTCATTATATTGTCTCCTCTCACGTAATTTCTTCGTACCACGCCTGCACGAAGACTAGTTAAATATAATCTAGTAACGAAAACCATAATCAAGTATACCGTATAATTTTTTATTTATGATGAATTGCAACTTTTAGTGCGACACTCGTAATTCATGTACAAGTACCTCAAA
>OIXX01000176.1_pt1 | contig 50782 bp, 52 predicted proteins | sample 1588161 | NCBI WGS metagenome assembly OIXX01 (sample SAMN03283274) | human gut metagenome | biome: human-associated habitat; material: feces | host: Homo sapiens | place: Peru | collected 2012 | reverse complement strand
TACACGAAATCTACTGTGAGTTTTTTAGTTGTCGCACTTTATTTTACAATCTATCATATGAAAAAGGTTCAACCCGTAGCAGGTTGAACCTTTTTGCTGTATGACGAGACCGTTAGTTATCAAAATCGTCTTGGAAGCGAATGTACCGATATGTATCGAAATCGAGCCATTCATCGAAAAGAGCAGCTGTGAGTTCGCCTTTCGTTGCTTTAAAGGCTTCGTAAAATTCCTGGTATTCTTCCGTCGACTGGACACGAATAGCAAAGCCGCGGCCATTGACGAGCGGTTCGCCAGTGTACGTGTAATCCGGGAGAGCCACAATATCAGCCAGTTTCCCTAAGCGCACTTCGACGACGATGTTATCGCGGAGGATAATGATGTCGAAGTTCTGAGGATACTGGTACGTTTCGCCCTGAATAGGAATGGCATCGCCAACGTGGTATTCATGACGAGCCGGTTTTTCTTTAATAATATTGAGGCTCTGCATGCCGTAGTAGAATTCTTCAAAAATATCGCCACGGCCTGTGAGTTTATCTTTTATGAAGAAATGATTGCCGTCTGTGGCATTCGTATTGACGACGACACCGCACGCAGACGTCATGTTCGTCACGCGGTCGATGAGGATGAGTTCGCCTAAGACTTTGTGTTTGGCAAAGGTGTCAACGACGATAGGCTCCTGCAAGAAGAGCGTTACTTTCGCGATTTCGTTCTTCTGGAGGTTCGTTGCTTTCACGTGTTCCCCTGTATTGACATCGACTTTATAGGCAATGTCCGTGAGGATACCGACGATTTCTTTCGTCCCTAATTTCACGACATATTCTTTGCCGACCACGAGATGCGTATCGTCCATCCAGAGGAGCGTTGCCGTCACGCGGCGGCTCAAGGATACGTCTGTGCCTTTCGTGAAGACGCAGCCCCGGGATACGTCCACTTCTCTATCGAGCTGAATATTGACAGGCTGGCCTTTGACGGCACTTTCTACTTCGTTGAAGCCGACAAGAATGGATTTAACCTTTGCCTGTTCTTTGCTCGGCAGCGTCGTAATCGTATCGCCAACAGCGACAGAGCCGCTTTCGATTTGCCCTTGGAAACCGCGGAATGTGTGGTTCGGACGGCATACGCGCTGAATGGGCACGACAAAGCCTTCTTCTTGCCGTTCTTCAACGTTGACCGTTTCCAGATAATGGAGAATGGTCGGGCCGTCATACCATTTCATGTTATCTGACGGTTTCGTCACGTTATCCCCTTCTGTTGCCGAAACAGGAATGAGGATGGTGTGTTTCAAGCCTAATTCATTGCTTAATTCTTTAATTTGCCCTTCAATTTCACGGAACCGGTCTTCGCTGTAGTCGACGAGGTCCATTTTATTGACGGCGAAAATGAAGTATTCAATCCCCATGAGGGCGCAAATGCGGGCGTGACGGCGCGTCTGGACGAGCACGCCTTTCGTCGCATCTAAGAGGATAATGGCCAGTTCTGCAAAGGATGCGCCAACGGCCATGTTACGCGTATATTCTTCATGCCCCGGCGTATCAGCAACGATAAAGCTGCGGTTGTCTGTGCTGAAATAACGGTATGCTACGTCAATCGTAATCCCTTGTTCCCGTTCTGCCATGAGGCCGTCGAGGAGGAGAGAGTAATCGATAGCACCGCCGCGGCTGCCTACTTTACTTTCCAGTTCCAAGGCCTTTTTCTGGTCCGCATAGAGTAATTTTGCATCGTATAATAAATGGCCGATTAAGGTCGATTTCCCATCGTCTACACTGCCGCAGGTAATGAATTTCAGTAACCCGTTCGTGTTATTCTTTGTATTATCGCTCATCTTAGAAATACCCCTCTCTCTTTCTCCGTTCCATACTGCCTGCTGCTTCGTTATCGATGACGCGGCTCGTCCGTTCTGACGAGACAGCACTCAAGGTTTCATCAATAATGGCATCTAATGTATCTGCATCCGATTCGATACCGCCTGTGAGCGGATAGCAGCCCAGTGTACGGAAACGAATCTTCTTGTGCATGACTTTTTCGCCTGGGTTTAAGCGCATGCGGTCGTCGTCGACCATGATGATGTTGCCGTCGCGGTAGACGCACGGACGGACAGCGGCAAAGTACAAGGATACAATGTCGATGTTTTCCCGTTTAATGTACTGCCAAATGTCTTTTTCCGTCCAGTTGGAAATGGGGAACACACGCATGCTTTCGCCTTTATGAATGTGCGTATTAAAGAGCTTCCACATTTCCGGACGCTGGTTTTTCGGGTCCCACGCCTGGGCTTCGTTACGGAAGGAAAAGATACGTTCTTTCGCACGGGATTTTTCTTCGTCCCGGCGGCCGCCGCCAAAGGCTGCCGTAAAGCCGTATTTACGGAGTGCCTGCTTTAAGGCCTGGGTTTTCATGATGTCCGTGTAAGCGGCGCCGTAATCAAACGGATTGACCCCTTTTTTCACGCCGTCTTCGTTGATGTATTCAATGAAGTTTAAGCCGTATTTCTTCATCGTTTCGTCGCGGAATTTAATCATTTCTTTAAATTTCCACGTCGTGTTGATGTGTAAGAACGGAAATGGCGGTTTTTCCGGATAAAAGGCTTTTAATGCTAAATGGAGCATAACCGAGCTGTCTTTGCCGATAGAATAGAGCATGACCGGTTTTTCACACTCTGCGGCAACTTCGCGGATAATGTAAATCGCTTCCGCTTCGAGTTTATCGAGATGGGATAATTGACTCATAACGTAATAGTTCCTCCTCATATATTAGTATGCATTGGCTTCTTGCCGGTTGATGCGGATTGTTTTCTCCGTTCCGTCCGGCAAGGTGATTTGCCAATACAAGTACTGTCCTTCTGTTTTGACGTGCATCGTACTGCCCCGGCCGCCCATATCGGCACCGAGGTAAAAGTCGATAGCCTGGACGGGACATTCTTTGACGCACGACACGCAGCCCCAACAGTCTTTCGGGTAGGCCATATAGGCTTTGCCCGTGTCCCCTAAGGCAATGAGACTGCCGGGACACACGTCGATACAACGCTTGCAGCCTACGCATGTTTCTTCTTTAATGCGAATGCTCATACGTTTCGCCTCCTTTGACGAGGTCGCGCAAGATAATTTCTACCTTGCCGTCGACGAGTTTGGAATTGACGTATTTCAGCCATTCGTCGCGTTGCTGTGGATAGTCGAGGTTTTCTGCAAAACTATGCCACCGCGTTTCTTTGCGCGCCCGCAAGTGGGCAATGAGTACTTTGCAGACCGTCAGCCGTTCGCGCAGTTCGTAGACGAAGAGCAGTTCATGGAAATCCTTGGCTGTTACGTGCTGGGCCAGCTCTGTGATTTGGTCGATTTTTTGGTCTGCTAAATTGAGCTGCTTTTCGTTGTACTGGTAATGGTTGCTAATACCACCAGCGTATGTATCCATGACTTTCTGCATCGCTTCTTCGAGCTGTTCGACCGTAAAGAAGGACGGCTTGCCATGTAAAATGGCGTTGTATTCTGCCGTCTTTTCGGCCAAGACTTGGCTTTCTTCGTCCGTATTGACAGTGGGAGCCGCTTCGCTTTCATATTGGGATAAAATATGGTTTGCTGCTAGTTCCCCTTCGACGAGCGAGCCTGTGACGTATTTCTGCGGGCACCCGCCAGCCACGTCGCCAGCTGCATATAAATGGGAAATCGTCGTTTCGCGGTTGTTATCGACCCAGTAACCACTCGCGGTATGACCACCGACGACGTAAGGTTCTGTGCCTTCGATTTCGACATTCTGCTCGCTTGGGTTCTTCCCGGCTTCAATCCATTTTAGGGTCTGGCTCGGTGCCATATTTAAGTAGGCCTTCAGTAATTCTTCGTCTTGCTTAGGCGTAATCCCTTCGGTGCGCAGGTAACAAGGGCCGCGGCCTTCTTGCGTTTCTTTCACTGTCCCGTACACACGCTGTGATGTCGTGAGGCCATATTTTTGTTCATACACGTCACCGCGGGAGTTGACCTGTTTTGCCCCTACCCCTTGGGCAATAGTCCCAGTTGGTGCAATCGTATCTTTACAGCGGAGCGCAATGAACCGCATTTCAAAGGTCGTCATTTCCGCACCGGCGCGAATGCCCATGGCGTAGCCTGCACCGGTATTAAAGGGAGAATACCACATTTTATGACGCGAAAAGCCCGGGTTATTGGGCCGGTATAAGCCCGACGCACCGCCAGTACCGCAAATGACGTAGTTTGCCCGAAATTCATACGCTTTGCCATCGAGGAGATTAAAGCCTAAAGCCCCGCAAATGCGATTATCTTTGACAATATAATCTGTAATATTGACGTGGTTTAACACCGTCACATTCGGTAATTTCGCGACCGCATCAGCGAGAATGGTCTTAATATTTTCGCCATTAATCTTAATATTACGGTTACCGCGAGCGACATATTCGCCGTTTTCATCTTTTAAAATGACCAGGCCTAAGTCTTCGAGCTTTTTCGTGACCCGATTGAGCCCTTCAGACATGGTTAAAAGCAAATCTTCGCGCACAATGCCGGCTGCATCTTTTTTACAGTAATCGACGTAAAACTGCGGTGTATGACCTTTCGTAATATACGCATTGAGGGCATTGACGCCGGCGGCGAGACAGCCGCTGCGGCGAATATTCGCCTTTTCTGCAATAGTCACGGAAATATTCGGGTTTTGCCCCAGTGTAATAGCAGCGTAACAGCCAGCTGTACCGCCGCCAATAATCAACACATCTGTATGAATCACAGGCTGTGGAATGAGTTGCATAACAGGAAAACTCCTTTACCTTAAATATAGAAGACGTCAGGCGTCTGCATAGCACTATTTTCTTTGAGATACGTACGGTTTTCATCGAAAATATAGAGCCGATAAATGAGGACTTGTACTTCTTCGCCGACAGCAACCGGTTCGGCATCAAGAGAATACTCTGCATGAATCGTAATCTCTTTGACGCGAATGGTCAAGTCTAAATGACTGCCCCGAAAGACTGTCTTTTCAACGATACCTGTTTCAGCAGCACTTTCGTACTGCTTGAGGGACCCCTTTTTAAAGACTTTCACAAATTCCGGTCGAATGACCGCTTTTGCTGCCCCTTCGACTGTGAAGAAGCCATTTAAATCGGCATAGTGATCGACGACGGTTGAATTGCCAATAAACTGGGCGACAAAGGGCGTTTCCGGTGTCTTATAGATTTCCATGGGAGAGCCTGCTTGTTCGACGCGGCCCTTATTGGTGATGATGATTTCGTCGGCTACTTCGACGGCTTCGTCTTGGTCGTGGGTAACGAAAATACTCGTAATACCGACGCGGTGAATCGTATCTTTCAGCCACGTCCGCAATTCTTGCCGTACTTTGGCGTCAATAGCGGCGAAGGGTTCATCGAGGAGCAAGACCGATGGATTTGGCGCCAAGGCTCTAGCAAAAGCCACACGTTGGCGCTGCCCGCCAGAAAGCTGGTTTGGATAGCGGTTTTCCATGCCCGTAAGGCTCGTCAAGTCAATGAGTTCCATGACCCGTTCTCTAATTTCTTTCTTTGGCACTTTCTGGAGGGTCAAGCCAAAGGCGATGTTATCAAAGACCGTCATGTACCGGAATAAGGCATAATTCTGGAAGACGAAGCCAATGCCACGCTTTGCGGCCGGTATATCATTGATTTTCTTACCAGCAATGCAAATGTCGCCGCTGTCTGGGATTTCAAGGCCTGCAAGCATGCGCAGAATCGTCGTCTTGCCGCTCCCGGACGGCCCTAAGAGGGCGACGAGCTTCCCCTTTTCAATACCAAAGCTAACGTCTCGGGAAGCTTGGAAACTGCCATAGTTTTTGTTAATATGTTTCATTTCTACGTACATTTTCTACAACCTCCGTTAGACCATTTTTCGTTTTGTTTTATATTCAATGAACGTCCGCAATAAAAGTACTACTAAGGCAATCAGCACTAAGAGCGATGATGCCGCAAAGGCTGCTGTAATCGAGTCGGCTGAGCCCGATTGGTAGAGCGCGTCGATTTCAAGGGGCAGTGTAAATGTTTCGCCCCGCGTCTTTGAAAGAGCACTGACGGCACCAAATTCCCCGAGAGCCCGAGCGGAACAGAGAATAATGCCGTAGAGCAAGGCCCATTTGATTTGCGGCAACGTAATCTTTCTAAAAATCGTAAAGCCCTTTGCGCCCATTAAGGCCGCTGCTTCTTCTTCATCCCGCCCTTGGCTTGTCAGTACGGGAATGATTTCGCGAAAGACAAAGGGGAAGGTGACGAAAATCGTCGCAATAATGACACCTGGCACAGCAAAGACGATTTGAATGTCTGTCCCTAAGGCTTCATTAATCATTTCGATGTAATCATTGGCCCAGCCCATACGGCCAAAGGTCATAATAAAAGCAAGGCCTGCAATGACCGGCGAAATAGAAAAAGGAATATCAATGAGCGTCGCAAAGACGTGTTTTCCTTTAAAATCAAATTTCGTAATGGCCCAAGCCGCAACGAGGCCAAAACAGGTATTGACGGCAACGGCAATGACGGCCGCTAAAAGGGTCAGGCCCAAAGCCGATAGGACAAAGGGTGTCGTCAAGGCTTCGAGATAAAAAGCAACGCCTTTAGCTAAGGAATTATAAAGCACCGAAAAGAGCGGAATAATGAGCATGACGACGACAAAACAGACACTAATGGCAATGAGGGCTATTTCTGTACTGCTCCGTTTATGTTTCATCCAAAGACCTCCCTAATTGACACGACGTGCCTGGTGTACTTGCACCATATTAATAGAAAATAACGTAACAAACGCAATAATCAGCATGGCGAGCGCAATAGTCGTCGCACTAGCATAATCGACGTAATTGAGCTTTTGCATAATGACGTACGACACGACTTGCGTGGCATTCTTCGCACTATTGCCGGAAATGTAAATGACACTGCCGTATTCGCCAAGGCCTCTGGCAAAAGCCAGACCAAAGCCCGTTAAGATAGCCGGTTTTAATTCTGGTAAAATGATGCGGCGGAAAATCGTAAAGGAACTAGCACCGAGCATATTCCCTGCTTCTTCAAAAGACGGGTCGAGCTTTTCTAACACGGGCTGAATGGAGCGGACCACGTAGGGAATACCGACGAAGATGAGCGCAATCGTGAGGCCAATTTTCGTATAGGCAATAGCAATGCCAAATTCCGAAAAGGGAGCACCAATGAAGCCCGTGTCGGAATAGAGCTTAGAAAGCGTAATCCCAGCAACGGCTGTCGGTAAGGCAAAGGGTAACTCAATGAGCCCATTTAAAAGCCGTTTCCCTGTAAATTCATACCGTACGAGTACCCACGCTAAGATAAGGCCAAAGACGCAATTAATGAGAGCCGCCAGGACGGAACAGGAAATACTCGTAATGAAAGCATTGCGAATGCCGCTATTGGTAAATAATTTTAAATAATCAGCAACTGTCAGATGCAGCGAAAAGGCTAAGACTGAAGCCAGCGGAATGAGGACGAGAATGGACAACATCGTTACGGAAATGCCCATTGTCAGTCCAAATCCCGGTATCACTCGCCCTGAGTTGCCTTTTGTAAACCATTTCGTCACCATAAAGACTCCTTACTACTTCGTATTGACATCTTCCATGATGCGGTCAAAGATGGCATCATCATCGAAGAATTTTTCATATGCTGCGTCCCAGCCGCCAAAATCGTTGATTGTCACTAAGTGGACATGCAAATCGAATGTATCTGCAAATTCTTGTAAAATTTCTGGATTGGACGGCCTGTAGCCGTTTTGGCCAATGACCCGCTGTGCTTCGTCCGAATAGAGGTAATTTAAATACTCTTTCGCTATGTCCCGCATATGGTGGCGATTGGCATCTTTATCGACAATGGCCACGCTCGGCTGGGCTAAAATACTAATGCTCGGCGTGACGACTTCGTATTTGTCCGGGAACTCGCGCACCGCCATGAGAGCTTCATTTTCCCAAGCAATGAGCACATCGCCTTGGCCGTTTTCGACGAATGTCGTCGTCGCACCGCGCGCACCGGAATCCATGACAGATACATTTTTATAAATATCCGTCACAAAGGCTTGGGTCTTCTTTTCGTCGCCACCAAACTTCTGCTGGCCGTACGCCCAGGCAGCGAGGAAATTCCAGCACGCACCACCGCTGCTCTTTGGGTCCGGCGTAATGACGTTGACGCCGGGCTTGGCCAAATCATCCCAGTCTTTAATTTGCTTTGGATTGCCCTTGCGGACTAAGAAGACGATAGTCGACGTATAAGGCGACGAATCTTTCGGAAATTCTTTAATCCAGTCGGCCTCCATCAGTCCGGCCCGGCGAATGAGATCCACATCATGGGCCAGGGCCAGCGTGACCACATCGGCCTTACTGCCTTCAATGACGGAACGGGCCTGCCCGCCGGAACCGCCATGAGACTGGACGATGGTCACGTCTTTCCCTGTTTTATTTTTATAATACTGTTGAAATAAGGGATTATACTGTTCATATAACTCCCGTGTCGGGTCATACGAGACGTTCGTCAGTTTCAGTGTGCCTTCATCGGCTTTGCCGCAGCCGCTCAAGACAAGTGCGCCTACAGCGATGCCTAAGATGGCCGCACAGCTGCGTATCTTCATCGTTGACTCCCCCTCATCATCTTAGATAGTAAATAAATCGGTAGACAAGTACCGTTCTCCTCCATCGGGCAGTAAGACGACGATTGTCTTATCTGCATTTGCCGGGTCTTTCGCCAGCCGCAAGGCCGCTTCGAGAGACGCGCCTGACGAAATGCCCACGAGGAGGCCGTCGGTCTTGGCGATTTCTTGTGCCCGTCTAAAGGCATCTTCATTGGATACATCTACGACATCATCTACGACAGATGCATCATATACTTTCGGCACAAAACCAGCACCAATCCCTTGGATTTTATGGGGCCCCGGTTTTCCCCCGTGGAGCACCGCTGAATCCTTTGGTTCAACGGCGACGATGCGCACGTTTTTCTTTCGTTCCTTCAGGCCTCGGCCCACGCCGGTGACCGTTCCGCCTGTGCCGACAGAAGAAATAAAAATATCTACTTCCCCATCCGTTGCGTCCCAAATTTCCGGAGCCGTCGTCAGGCGGTGGATTTCAGGATTAGACGGATTGTCGAATTGCTGTGGAATGAAGGCGTTGCCATACTGACGTTTTAACTCGTTCGCTTTACCGATGCTCCCCCGCATGCCTTCTGCGCCCGGCGTCAAGACCACTTCTGCCCCTAAGGCCGTGACGATTTTGCGCCGTTCCAAACTCATCGTATCAGGCATCGTCAAGATGAGATGCAAGCCTTTGACGGCGGCTACCATAGCCAGGCCTATGCCCGTGTTGCCGCTCGTCGGCTCAATGATGACCGTATCCTTGTTGATTAATCCCTTGGCAATGCCGTCGTCAATCATGGCTTTCGCGACCCTGTCTTTGACACTGCCCAAAGGGTTGCAGTACTCTAATTTACCGAGGACCCTCGCTTTGAGGTCATGCTTTGCCTCCCAGTGTGTCAATTCTAATAGCGGTGTCTTGCCAATAATATCGGTTAAATATCTTGCAATCTGTGCCACGAAATCCACTTCCTTCCGGTATACTAAAAAACGCTATCTGCCTAAACAGATAGCGTCATACCCTCATGGCGTCATCTGTCAGGCTGCCCTACGATGACGCGAATAAAAAAAATCGTCATCTACGACTAGATGACGATATACCACACGTGCTGTATCACTCATCTATCAGGCATCTGTTCCTGCTGGAATTGGCACCTTACACTTGTAGGTTGCCGCAGCATCATTAGGCCAGTCCTTCCGCTGCTCTGGATGATATATAGTAAAATTGCAATTTTAGAAAATATACAATTCCCCTATTCAATTAACATACAACACATGATGGTCATTTTTAAGCCCTCCGTACACAAAGCTTAATACTTTGTGCTGAAACACAACTTCTTTGAACGTTACTGAAAGGATACACCATTGTTTGCCCTATGTCAATACGAAATGATTACTCTTTTAGTAAATTTATATTTATATTATATTTTGTCTGTAATGTATAGACATGGGATTACCGGAAAATTTTGTAAATCCCTTGGCCGTCGGGCTGAAAGACGGTCGTACAAGCCGCAAAGACTGCGCCTAAGTCAGCACCCTTCGGAGCCGCTACTTTGCACCAAAAGGGAAAGTATTCCCCTTCGTTGGCAGCCCACGTATGGTTTCGATCGCCAAGACACATTTTCGCCCGTTGCACCGTCTCTTGAGGCGTGCGAATGGATACACTGGGAATGGACAGATTTTCCATCTTACAAATGTAGTAGAACTTAGCCGCATCGATAAATTCTGTAAGCGTCGTTTCTTGGATGTGCGGCACTCCTTCATAGAGAGACTTGACGCGCTTCATCCACGGCGTAATGAACCGTTCCATCCGTTGTAATAAAGGCAGTGTACGGCCTACGTGAATCACTTTGCCATGGCCAATGTACACGCCGTAGTGCCGCGTGCCTGCACGGGTCAACACATAGATAATATCGCCATATACAGGACCTGTCGTTTTCATCGGTATCACTCCTCTGCGCGCTATTTCATAAAATTTACTTATTATATCATATTTTAAAGTAATGGATACAGCGGAAATAACAAAACCTACGGCAATGATACGGAAAGCCGCTGCCCCTGCCGTAATTGTAGCCAATGAGGGGCCGCAACCCTTGGATAATGCCATTAGCCGGTAAATATAAAAAGGTCTGGAGCTTGTAGTAAATACCGAGAATGACGACGTAACTCGGGATGGCGGCGAGCATGCCGTCGAGGGCACCGATCAAGAGCGACGGCAAAGGTAAAGGCAAAGACGAACATATTAACAAGATGCCCAGTCGTTCCATTATACGATATGAGCATGCGAAAAACATATAAAACCCGGCACTTCTCTTAGAGAAAAGTACCGGGTCTCACAAAGCCTTACGGCTTCTAAGGGGGAGCTATTTAGTGTTTACGAAACGGATCTTTCTCGTCGTCAATAGGCTTGACATCAATCGTATACGGGTCCCGCCGTTTTTGCTGGTCCCGAATAGCCGCTTCGTAGCCACGGCGATACTCATCATCACGGCTCGTCGTATTGCGGCGGCGTACCTTTTGCCAGAGCCATTTAATGACATTAATAATGACGAGTAACAACACGACGTTCATGACCATGCCTAAAAGGTCGGCCATAAAGCCCATACCGCCCATGCCAAACATACTGCTGAGCATGCTGCCTAAAAACATACCGCCTGCAAAAAGGCCAATATTGCGCATCATGCCGCCAAACATAGAGCCAGAACGATTCGTCTGAGCCTGTGCGTTCGGCTGCGTTGTATTCGCTTGGGTCTTCGTCGTCGTATCTTGCTTGGTCTGTCCAGTCGTCGTGCTTTTAGCATTGCTATTGGGGGCTGCCTTCGGGGTCTGCGTCGGTACAGCCGACATAGACGAGGACCGAGGTGCCGTCATCCGCACCGCACCGGCACCGCCTTTTGCAGCCTGTGCAGGCATCGTAACCAAGGGGCACGCCAACAAGGCAGCCAATCCTAAACAACAAACAATCGTCGTAAATGTACGTTTCATTAACTTCTCCTATTCTTTCCTGTATACCTTATAGTATACAGGAAAGAATAGCAAAAGTAAAATGCACACGCAGGCTCACCTATTCCAATTCTGCAATAGGCCGGTCCCGGAAAATAAAAGAATACAACGAAATAGACGAAAAATAGTCCATCAAATCGCGCTGTATCTGGTCGAACGACTCTTGGATGCTGCATTCGTCAAACTGCTGCTTGTACACACAAGTCGAACTATCATCGAGGCAGTGGCTCGTCATATTTTCCTTGTCTACAACGCGAATCAAGTCCATTAAGGAAATATCCCGTAAATCCTTCGCCAAGCGGCAGCCACCTTGAGCACCGCGCACAATGTCAATAAATCCGGCCCGTTCCATCTTTTTGGAAATCTTGTAGGCAAATTGACGCGGTATTGCTTGTTCATCACTAATTTCACGAATGTTCTTTATATTCAAATTCACCAAAGACCGTAAAATCCGTACAGCATATTCTGTTTCTCTTGTAATAATCACATTCATTCCCCTTTACTTATAAATTACAGCCTTCATGGCTGATAATCCGCTCTACACGCTTACGGTCAGCTCATGTCTTACCTAGTCCTGTCTTCTCTACAGATACAATTCTTATTATTTCTTTACAAATATAGTTTCGTACACTGTGTTTTATAATTCTATTTTACAAAAAATAGATTTCTTTGTAAACCCATTTTTAGTAGCAAAATAGAATATATAGGGGAATGCAACACCACCATAAAAAAACCGTCCACCTAAGGTTGTGAACGGGCTTTCTTATAATCATCGGTTCCATTTCTGCCAACTCCTTTCTATGGGGCTAAGCATTTTAATGTCATGCGTGCAGAAAGACACAATCTTGATGATACGTTAAGAACACTTTGCTCGGTTTTCCCCGTTCTGGCAACTGGATAGTTTCGCCTTCTTTAGCGCAAATAAAGCTCTTCGTTACATCATCCATATGGGCGTCCTTTTTCAAGACCTCAGATATGACAATCCGATATTGGTTGTCTACCGTAATGAGGCCAGCATCAAAAGCTTTATCATGCAACGCATTTAAACACAAGCCGTTTTGAGGATTTGCTTTTTCCGTAGCATCATCACTATCTTTCCACGGTTTAATATGGCTCGCCACGAGAAGCGTCGGTATGGCAATTCCAGTCATACAACAACGGTTCCCATAATTACTGAGCACGGCTTGACGAAAGAACTGTTGTCCAACCCGTTGCGATACAGTTCGTTTTTGATTATACCCAATCGGTATGTCTTCAGAATATACAGTTGTATTTGCCGTGGCGAGGTCTTCGCGTATGTACGCTTGGTTTTGTGCAAGTTGCCATGGATGGTGTACAAATTCTTGCCAAATAGTCCGTACCGTATCGTCTACTTGCCCAACTTGGGGACGCTGTATTAGCGTGTCATCAAGCGAGGCAAATTGATACATGACAGCCATCACCGCTACAACGGAGCGTCCCATTTCACGAGCTAGTTTCTGCACCTCGAAGGGTTCTTGCTGGCACTGGCTCCAAGGCAACCGATAATACAAGCCTAGCATCAACACAAGCTCTACGCGAGACCAAGGACGCTTCTGAAACTGTGCCGGAATCTGATCCATCGGTGTATTCGAATGGCCATATTTCATGACCATATCACAATCAACATAGGTCACTTGCTGGTACGCTGGCAAAATCATCCATACGCCGGACTTGATGTTATCTATAATGCCACATCGTTTCAAATAGGTCCGTGCCCAGCGCATACGGTACGCTAGCTCACTGCCTCCTTTATCATTATGTGCGACGGCTAATATTGCCGGAGAGAGTTGTAAATTGGCAACAACGCGCTGAAAAATCGCAAGATTGTTCCCTGTTCCGCCCAGTTCTGTTAACGCCAAAAACACAGGCAATACTAAATCTCTATCGCGAGGCACGTCTCGTTTTGTTACCATCCTCCATCACCACCTATACTTGGACATTCCCTACTTGTAGGCATACACTGCAGAATGACCGGTTCTTCTAAGCGATTAGTTTGAAACAAAATAGCATCGTTTTCACTACAAATACAACATCCTTGTACTGTATCCTTCATGACTTCTGAAACCGTATCGAGGACTCTCATGTTAACATGGCTCAGAAAAGCATATGATTGCATGTATGCTTCTCCCACGTCCTTTTCTGTTTGCGCAACATCATTGGCTAATGTACCGTTTCCCCTTGCTCGAAGCATTTCGGCATACCGATGTAAATACAGCATTTGCATTACCTTGCCTCCTTACATACGTAAAGATATTTCTTTTATTATAGTACGAAACAACTTTTCAACGCAAATATGCTCCGTCTCTTGCGATATTCCTTCTCAAAAATCAATCTTGCCAACACAAAAAGGACTATGCGTCATCACACATAGTCCTCTTTTTAATGGCTTTTACGGCTCCTTAGCACTTCCGGACAATACTATCAGGCGCAATAAACATACTATTGCAATACTGCATGCCATTCCACGCCTGATGGGACGCGCCGTCCACATACGTCCCGTACTTGTCAAACCAAAAGTATCCTTTCGAGCAAGACCCGTCGGGCTGCATCGAAAAGCCCTTGATTTTCGAGCCTTTCAAGAAAAACTGCTGTTCCTCCTGGGGAATTTCTTTCCATGGTTTACCGATATACTGTTTCATATATTCCTCATCCTCTCTGGGAAGTGTAGTTAAAATCCGGTGGAGCCGTTGCAAGGCCTTGCTGTGCATGGCACTCACATGCTTGCGCGACAAGCCCATAGCCCGGGCAATGGCCGCGAGCGACTGGCCTTGCTCATACTTACGCGTCAACAACTCCCGTTCTCGCCGTGTCAGCTGGTGTATAGCCTTGACGAGCGATGTTGCATCATCGCGGTGAATGACCAAATCCAGAGGCAGCATATCGTTGCGGTCTGCCACTGCCGTAATGGGCTGTTGCAGCTCCAGTGCTTTCTTCTCTTCCTTGGCATTTCGCCCCTTGTCTTGCCGTTCGACAGCGCGCTTAGCCCGCAGGAAATGGACATTCATTTTGGCCGTAAAATATAAGGGGACATCCATAGGTTCTGTTAAATCATAGTCATAAATGCCCTCAATCATGGCACAGCGGCCAATGGCCTGGGCCTCTTCCGTATCAGGAAATATAGTCGGAAAATGATTCGTAAAATCCCACGCATTTTTTATAATCATACGGTCAAATAATTCAATAATCTCTTTGGCTGCTTCCGCCTCACCCCGTTGGGCTTGGCGAATCAACTGCCTATACGTCATCATATGATTGTACGTCCTTTCTGATTATTACACGATGCATGCTTCTTGTTGCTTCCATTATGACAGAGTCCCTCCAAAAAAGATAGGGGGTTACATATTTTATTTTATCATGCATGAAAACACCTTTACCTGTTTTATTATACGTAAATTTTGTATAACCTATTGTATAATAACGCATCATTATACAGGCTATACTTAATTTTTTTAAGTAATACTATATGTATGCAGAAAACTCCCTTGGAGAATCCTCTCCAAGAGAGCCTTCCTATTTACTTGCTACGCGTCAATAGACTCGACCGTTTTGCTCACGATTCGTGCTGCGTGGAGTGCCGCGAGCGCTGCGTTGTCCTTATTAGCAAAGACATTCTGCGCAATCACCGTCGCCACAGCCGTATCGACATCAGCCTTCTTCAGGTCTGTCTTAGGATTCACTAAAGAAAAACTCATTTTCTTGCCGTCTGCACAAGCAAACTCAAGCTGTAAATTTTTCGTCTCCGAAGTAACCATACGTATCCCTCCTTTCTTCTTATACTCGTAAAATCTGAAGATGTTAGGCAGTGAGGGTACTTTTTAAAGCGCATACCGAAGGTCTTAAGCTGTAAAAGTACCCTCACTGCCGCTCTCTCCTCGGTTTTTACGCTGTTTCCATTAATTCATATTCAGCGATTTCCCGAATGCTGTCTACCGTATCTTCCTGCAACGAACCGAGCGCATTACCAGCTGCGAGAATCTTCTCTGCCGCCTGGTCACACTTCAAATTACTGAAAGTTTTGCTACGCTCTAATACATCGCCGTTCACATCACTGTACTTATAGACGATTTTCATCTTCGCCAAAATACCCGTACGTTTTGCCATACCTATCCCTCCTTTCTTCCGTTAAATTTATTATGTTTGGATGGTCGCACGCATGCTCCCTCCCAGATACTAGCATCGCGTTCCCTACCTCGACCGCCTCCCATACGCTGTTATGCTGCCGACATTTCACTCTGTCTCACGAACTGCACAATCCCCGTAGCGATAGCCCTCGCAACCTCATCCTTCTTATCGAAATACCGCTTCACATCATAATCATTATCCAGGAAACACACCTCGACCAGTACCGCCGGCATCGCCGTATTCCGCAAGACAAACATACCAGGACGCTCCTTAATCCCCCTGTCAGGAAGACATAAGACAGCCTTCAGATTCGCCTGAATCGAGTGCCCTAAGAGCAAACTATCAAGACTGCCACTAACGAGCGTCTCCGTGCCGGTGGCCCTCTTATTAAAAGCATTGAAGTGAATCGATATAAAATAATCCGCCACCCAGCCATTCGCCTCATCACAAATCAGATACAAATCATCATTCTGCCCAATCACGACATGCATGCCGTGCCGCTCCAAATACGTCTTCACAAGCTGCGCCAACTCATACGCCAAATCGCACTCACGCAAATTCAAATTACGGTTCACAGCACCACTATCCAGCGTTCTATCATGACCCGGATTCAAATAAATATTCATGTAACCTCCTTATAAAATACTCATTTCTGTATCTCGACCACCTATGTTCCCAATGCGTACACTCGCACACTCTGACGCAGTCGCAATACCTGTCACAGACGTAACCTTTCCCTCACGCCCATACGGACAAGGACACACATCGCCCTTTCCACACTCCACAAACGGCCTTGTAGGAAATACGCCATTTAACAACTTCTGCAACACAAAGATAAGCCTTCTCTTATCGAGATTCCTCAAAAAAGATAAAATGCCATTCATCATACGGTTTGCCTCCTTTCACTACACTATTTTGCGCATACAACACGTAATCTCGCCATCACTATCCATGACCGGCACCGTGCGATACCGGCAATTCTCCTCCAGCTCTCGTTGCTGTTCCATTAGGCAACAAGACAACTCCAATTTATTCCGCGTAATGGTCTCCAAACTAATACCTGGGAAAAAACTCCGCGCAAACGTAATAAGCATACTATCGACGACCACACCCGGCACAGCCTCGCCCCGCTGTATGGCGCGCCGCGTATCAGCCAAGAGCTTCGCTATTTTCGGACTAAAGACGCGCTTGTCTTCTCTCTGTTGCGGCACAAAGACAGCGCGCTGGCACCGTTTCAGCGTGCGCCACTTATCCATGATTTCCGCAATAGTCGGCTCATATTTGCATCGCCTGAGTAAGCGTATGATGAGCTCCTGACTCTCGTCTTCTGTCATCGACGGCAAGGCCTCCTTCATGTACTGGAGCTTCTCCGTGTTCGGCTCCTTGTTGTCGATTCTCTGGAAACAGTTCAGCAAGGCACTGATTAACTTTTCTTTGCCATTGGTCATGAGCAGACTCCTTTCGCTGTGGACGACCGTTGCTGTTCTCTAAGACAGCACGAATATAATTAATATTATTGGTACCGTTCTCCTTAGCTATATCCATAGCCGTACAAACGGCTTCACTACCCCATTGTTTCGTAAAAACGCCTAACTTCTCGGCAATCATAGGACTCACTTGGCCCCAAGACTGTTGGTAATGTGCCATAACTTGCTGTACATCACCAGCAGACACAGCCTGTTGTGCCACTTTCTCCACGCTCTCATATTGCTGTGGCAACGCTACGAAACCATCACCGTCGCCGGTTTCTTCCGCTTTACCTCGTGGGCTATCGTCGTTTCCGTGACGCTCGCGGTATTTCGCTTGACGCTGGCGATTCTGCTCTCGCTGCTTTTCGAGCCTGGCATAATCCTGAATCTTGTTCCACGTAAGAAGCTGCAAATTCCCTGCTTCTTCACGAGCCAGTAAATCAATCGCTTCGTACACATCCAAAGCTTTCTCGACCTGCTTTTTACTCCGCCGAATCGTCTTCGCCAAGAACTCTACCGTCATAGACTGACTAGGAGAAACGTAGATTTTCCCATCATCATTTATAGATGCCGCCAAATCTTCCAGCAAATACCAAATCACGAGATACGCGTCGCCTTTCGTTAATAGATATACCATCTGCATATCCGTCAAAATAGCCTGCCGTTTCACCCATTGTAACTTTTTCATATCATCAGCCTCATTTCGTTTGAATTACCCTTCTATATACTAATGTCGTTTTTTTCGGGCAACTGTAACCTCTTTTCCATTCCATTTGAGCATAGAAAAACAAGAAATCTATGAAACCGCACAGTTAAGCCATTCTCTCCCCCAAAAAATTCATAAAAAAAGAAGCCCGCCAAAGCGAACCTCTAAATTTCATACGTAACAGCAGATGTCCAGGAAGGGAGAAGGCATCCTCTACAGTAGATGTCACGGAAGAAACTATGCTTTTTAAAGCGCATATCGAAGATTCTAAGCTGTAAAAGCATAGTTTCTTCCGCTCCACTATCCAAGCATATGTTATGTTACTTTTGTTTATGTTATTTCTTTTTATTTACGTTACTTTCTTTTCTTTTATTTCCTCCGTTACATAACGCGTTATGTCTTTTCTTTATTCCCATCTTCATTTCAACTATTTCATTACTTATATAGCCAATCATATCATACGATTATATTGCCTTTATCTATGGTGTTATTTTCCAAAAATCATCTATTGGTAATTTTTCATAATGTCTATCTTTTATACTTTTAGGAATTTTATGAACAGAAGGAAATTCTTCTATGATTTCATTAGATAGACGAGAAAGGAGCTCATCTCCTATTTGAGCTGCATATTTCCCTCTTAGAGCTTTTTCATACCAAGAAACCAAATCGTTTTCTGTAATAATACTCTGGATGTGATCACGCCAGCCGATTTGTGTTAGCAATGAAACAATAATGTCTTTTTCAGCATCTTTGCATACAATAATTATTTTATCAGAAGAAACACTATTTACAATGTTTTTAGCTAATTCTATATCTAAACTTAGATGTTTTATTTGTATTGCAGGCCCCCAATTAGAATACATATCCAAACCGCGATCTGCAGCATTCGTAACACCAACACGATATACTCGTGCATCTTGAATACGTGTAGGGTGTGAAAAATCAAGACACATGACATCGTTAGCAAAATCTGAGAACTCTTTTAATATATCAAATTTAGACTCATTTACTGAAATTTCAACATGCAAATCTAATATTTCAATTAAAGTAGAAAATAAAGCATATACAATAATCTCATAAATTTTGTCTAAACTTCGTTTTAATCCTGGTTCACTCCAAAACGAGTTTATAAAATGTTTTACATTAAATGTTTCTTTCGTAGCATCAGAACAATACGCTAATGCATTCGCCAACTGGTGGTACTTATTTGTAAATCTATTATAAATGTATGCTTCGACTCCACCGTTCGTTCTTTGATTTTCTTTTCCAAGTTCATTGATAAGAATCGGTGGAATAGCTGTTTTATTAAAGAGGTCATCTTGGAATTTTGCGCTGCTTGTACATGTCCTCCCAATAAGGTCACGACAAATCTCATCTCGCCACTTTTTGCTTTTAGTTCGATAACTTTCTAAGTCTAATAAGTTAATATCCTGGAAATGTCTATCTCTATATAAAATTTCTGCAATTTGAATAGGCTTATAAAGATAAACTCGAGATTTTTTTATAACTGCATCTAAAGCTGCTTTAGCTTGTATTCTATCTGGCTCTGGCATGGATATCCTCCTTTTCTTTCCTGATATTCTTTTAATGCCTGTATCATTTGTTTAGCTACTGCTTTAATAACTGGTACTGCTACAGAATTTCCGCACTGATGTTTCATTTTTGTATAAGGCACAACAATCTTATAGCTATCAGGAAATCCTTGAAGACGTAACATTTCTCTTTCTGTCGGGCGTCTTTCATCATTAATCAGAATATAGTTAGCAGAAGCACCAGCACGTAGTGCTGAAGAATAAGGGTGTGGCGTAATAGAGCCAGCCATATTTTCATGCGAAATATATGGCTTGGGATACTTCTTGTCTTTTAATCTCGCTAAGCGTGATTTCTTAATAGCATCACGTACATAATATTTATTATCTACATTTTTTTCTAAAATATCTGACAATGTTTTTCGTTCTTCTTCGGGAATAGGAGTAGGAAATGTAAAATCTACATTATTTAAAAAACCAACAATAATAATTCGTTCTCGTTTTTGCGGAACTCCATAGTCCAACGCATTTAACACTTTAGCATATACATGATATCCTAACGCTTTTAGGTGATGCTGTATAATTTTAAAGGTATTTCCATGGTCGTGCGACACTAGATTCCTCACATTCTCTAGCATAAATGCAGGAGGGCGTTTTTCTTTTAAAATTCTTTCTATGTCAAAAAAGAGGGTACCACAAGTTTCATTGGAAAACCCTTCTTTTTTCCCTATAATAGAAAAAGCTTGGCATGGAAATCCTCCTAATAAAATATCAAAATCAGGGATGTCTTTTGCCTCTATTTTAGTTATATCACCAGAAGGATGTTCTCCAAAATTGGCCTCATATGTCTTACAAGCATTTTCATCAAATTCAGAAGAAAAAACACAGGTACCGCCGACAGATTCAAATCCAAGCCGTATACCTCCAATGCCTGCAAATAAATCAATGAATTTAAATGTATCCCATTTCACAACGATTCATCCTCACTTATGCACCTATTATATATCATAAAAAGTAGAATAATGTATTATACCATTTTTTTTATACACTTACAATTTATAGTACCTATATATTAGCATATATATACAGTAAATCTTCAAGGCAATTTTTTTGTTGCTCCTGTTACACGGGTCAGTAAAATAGGCTCAAGGCAGACAAAAAAAGTGTCCCTTAGCACACATGTACTAAAGGACACTCCATGGGAAATTTACATATCCCCTAATTTACCGATAGACGGGTTTTGTTTGTATTTACTTTTATGAACCCCAATCTTTTCAACTAAGATGAAGAGCATCGGGATGATGAACACGCCGAGGATAGTCGCCATAGACGTACCGAAGACGACGACAATACCCATGGTCACGCGCGACGCCGCGCCAGCACCGGTAGCAAGGGCCAACGGAATGGACCCAACGACGAAGGCCAAGGACGTCATGATAATCGGGCGAAGACGAATCTTCGCAGCTTCGATGGCTGCCGAAACAGGGTCCATGCCTCGTTCATCGACACGGACTTTAGCGTATTCGATAATGAGGATGGCGTTCTTTGCAGCCAAGCCAATAACGGCGAGGATACCGATTTGGAAGTAAATGTTATTTTGCTGATTGAAGATGTACGTAAAGAGCGTTGCCCCTAAGATACCAGTCGGTACACTAAAGAGCACGGCAAACGGTACTTTCCAGCTTTCATAGAGAGCTGCAAGGACGAGGAAGACAAAGAGGAGAGCCAAGGCAAAGACGTAAAGTGTCTGGTTCCCGGCCTGTACTTCTTCACGGCTCATGCCGGCCCATTCATAGGCATAGCCATCGCCTAACGTCTGGCTCGCTACTTCTTCGAGGGCTTTCAGGGCATCGCCAGAGCTCTTCCCTGTAGCCGGAGAACCCATGACCTCAATGGACGGATAGTCATTGAAGCGAGTGATGATAGAAGCTGAACCAATCGGTTTAGGCTGGACGAAGTTCGCGACAGATACGAGGTCGTTGTTGCTGTTGCGGACGTAAATATTGTTGTTGCTGTCAATAGTCTGACGGAATTCCGGAGCTGCCTGCATGACAACTTTGAAGTTACGACCAAAAATCGTGAAATCATTAATCTGGTACGAACCGTAGAAGGCCTGGAGCGTTTCATAGAGGTCGCTCAAGGAAACGCCTTCACGGGCAACTTTATCGCGGTCGATGTCGAGCCGATAGCCTGGCGTATCGTTCGTAAAGGCCGTATAGACCTGGCCGATTTCCGGACGCTTCCGCGCTTCAGCTAAGAATTTCTGGACTGTGTCCATGAGTTCGTCTGTTGTATGGCCGCCACGGTTTTCAATTTGCATGGTAAAGCCAGACGATGTACCCATGCCGTCGATTGGCGGCGGGTTAATAGCGATGATGTTCGCCTGCGGAATCTGCATGCCGTGCATGACGGTCTTACCAACAGCAGCATCGACAGAAAGTTCTTTCTTCGTCCGCTGATTCCAATCGTCAAAGGCGACGAAGGCAACGGCACCGTTCGGTTTCGGGCCGCCGGCGAGGATGTTAAAGCCGACAACGTTCATGGAGTATTTAATGCCAGGCTGTGATTCGAGCCAGTTCCCCAAGTCGACAGCGATTTTTTTCGTCGCTGTCTGAGACATGCCTTCAGGAAGAGTCGTATTGACCATCATGAAGCCGTTATCTTCAGACGGTACGAAGCCTGTCGGAATCATGGTGAAGAGGAACCCGGAAATACCGGAAATAGCCACTAAGAAGGCAATGGTCCACTTAATGCGGCGATTGAGGTAAGCCAGGCGGATGCCATACCAGTTGACGATACGGTCAAAGATATCGTTAAATTTCTGGAAGTATTTGTAAATCCCTTTTGGTTGGTCCGATGGTTTGTGGACGTTCAAAATGGACGCGCACATGGCCGGTGTCAAGGTCAAGGCAACGAAGGCCGAAATAGCCACAGACACGGCAATGGTCAAGGCGAACTGCCGGTACAAAACACCGCTCATACCGCTAAGGAAACCGACCGGTACGAATACGGAGGCCAAGACGCAGGCAACACCGATAACCGGGCCTTGTACGTTCTGCATGGCAATGATGGTTGCTTCTTTTGGCGGCCTGTTATTGTACTTGATTTCGTATTCGACCGCTTCAATAACGACGATAGCATCGTCGACGAGAAGGCCGATGGCAAGAACCATGGCGAACAAGGTCAACGTGTTGATAGAGAAATCAAGGACTTTAAAGCACGCAAACGTACCGAGCAAGGATACTGGGACGGCGAGCAACGGAATGATAGTCGACCGACCGCTCTGTAAGAAAATGTAAACGATTAAAGCAACGAGGAGCAACGCTTCGATGAAGGTCTTGACAACTTCTTCAATAGAAGCCGTTACGAACTTCGTGCTATCGTAAATGATACGGTAGTCCATATCGGACGGGAAGGACTGTTTTGCTTTGGCTAATACTTCTTTAACGCCGCTAACGGTCTGCATGGCGTTCGCATCCGATGTGAGGCTGACCATGAAGCCCGCGTTCGGCTGGCCGTTAAAGTTGGCGTTAACTGTATAGTCTTTCGAACCTAATTCGACGTTAGCGACGTCGCCAACGCGCACCATCGTACCGTCTGTGTTCTTACGGACGATGACGTTTTTAAATTCTTCTGCTGTCGTCAAACGGCCATCAGCACGGAGCGTATACTGGAAGGTCTGGTCGCTCGGTGTCGGCTGGGAGCCGATAGAACCAACAGCAGCTTGTTTATTCTGCGTAGAAATAGCGGAAATAATGTCGGTCGGCGTGACTTTGAGGATACTCATCTTCATCGGGTCCAGCCAAATACGCATAGCGTAGTCCGAACCGAATTCCTGAACGTTACCGACACCGGAAACGGCTTTTAATTCATCCATGAAGTACTGAGATGCGTAGTTCTTCATGAACGTTTCATCGTACGAACCGTTTGGCGAATACAAGGCGAAAACCATAGCCATAGAGTCCGACGATTTCTGTACTGTTACACCGGTCTGCGTAACTTCTTGCGGCAGTGTTGCCGTAACCTGGCTAATACGGTTCTGCGTGTTGACCATATCCATGTCATCGTCAGAGCCTGTTTCGTATTGGACCGTCAAGGAGTACGAGCCGTTATCGTTACTGGAGCTGTCCATGTTAACGAGGTTGTCGACACCGATTAACTGCCGTTCAATAACGCTGGCGACGGTATCGCCAATAACTTGGGCGTTCGCACCGACATAGGTCGCAGATACACGAATCTGCGGCGGCGTTACTTTCGGATATTTTGCCACCGGCAAGGTCGCCATCGAAAGGAGCCCTAAAATCGAGATAATCAAGGAAATAACGATAGCGAATATGGGGCGGTTAATAAAGAATTTTGAAATCACTGTCTCGCCCCCTATTGTTTCTGGCCAGCAGATGCGGCATCGGTATCGTTGCCGTTTTCAATATCTGTCTTCGTCAAGAGATGCTGGTCGAGGGTTGCGCCAGTGGCTTTCTGATAGCCGTCGACGATAATCGTATCACCGGCCTGGATGCCTTCATTAATAATCCAGAATTTACCGACTTTCTGTCCTGGTTTAACTTCTTTTTGTTCTGCTTTGCCATCGCTCGTAATGACGGAAATGAAGTATTTCCCTAAGGTCTGCTGAACAGCGCGCTGCGGTACGAGGAGGGCATTTTGCTGAATCTGTGTATTGGACATGACCGTCCCATAGAGGCCTGGAATCAAGAGATTGTCCGGGTTGTCAAAGACGGCTTTGACGACGATAGAGCCGGAGTTGCCATCCATGCCGTGGTTGATCTGAACGACGTGGCCTGGGTACGGATAGACCGTGCCGTCACTGAGGCGGAGCTGTAAATTATCGCCCCAGCTGCCCGGAGCGTCCGGTGTTTTCTTCGTCATTTGGAGATATTCTGCTTCACTCACCGAGAATTCGACAAAGACAGGATTCGTCGTCGAAATCGTGACGAGTGCCGTCGAGCCAGCTGTAGCATATGTGCCGACAGCTACGTCATCAACGTTTAATTTACCGCTAAAGGGCGCATAGACAATCGTATCATCGACGTTATCTTGGGCGGCCTGTACTTGGGCTGCATACGAATCGAGGACAGCCTGCTGTTGGTCAGCCGCTGCCTGCTGGTCCGTGACGGTTTGCTGGGCAATGGCGTCTTGCGAAGCCAAGGTCTGGTACCGCCGTAAGTTTAATTCTTGGTTAGCCAGATTAGCTGCAGCCTGTGCTTGCTGTGCTTTTGCAGCCTGTAAAGAGGCATCATATTCACGGCTGTCTAAGCGGAACAAAGGCTGGCCTGCTTCGACTTGCTGGCCCCCTTGGACATATTTTTCGACGACTCGGCCCGAAATCCGTGCCCGTACAGGGACCTTATCGGTGGCGATGACCGTGCCGCTGTATTCTGCCGAGACCGGCGTATTTTCAGCGACGACCTTATACGTATTGACCGCAACCGGAGCTTTTTGTGCGCCTTGCTGCGCGCCGCATCCGGCAAGCAAGGACGCCGCCATAAACATGGTCACACCCAAGCTCACCCATTTTTGTTTCTGAATCATTACATTATTGCCTCCTGTCTTCTTTGATGCCGTATAAAATGACACGGACACATTTTTCCATATATTCTGTAAAAGAATAATCTTGTTCTACGAATGAAATAGTCAATCATTTCATTCGTAGAACTTTGCAACATGTGGAGAAGTAAAAACTTATCAAACTGCTTAAATGCTGGTTCTTGCAACGCTTGGTCTAAGAGCGTGCCTAGCAAATCCCAATCTTTGCGTTTTGCTTCTTTTAAGACATCATGAATTTCCGGCATTTTTTGTAAAATCTCATCGGTTTTGCGCACAGAAAGGACGGATACATCAGCCCTTTTAAAATTAAAAAATTCAATAATCTTTTCTTCTGTAGACAACGCCGTATTTGCCAGTAACATGACATGCGTGTCGTAAATCTTGGAAATTAAAGACAAGATGGACTCTTTAATAATTTCCTGTTTCGACGGAAAATGCTCATATAAGGTGCGCTTACTAATGCGCAGGGTACGCGCCAAATCATCCATATGGAATTCTGCACCGCGGCGGTTGATTTCGCGCAGTACTTCGGCGATGATTCTCTCCCGGATATCTGTTGCCATTCCCACACTCCTTACGTTACCAGTGTATACCAGAGGTTCCGACAAAACTCAAAGAGGAAACTCAGTACCAATTTACAGTTTAATATACACCCCACTAGAAGTCAATAGGAGAAGAGGCCTCAATTATCGTTGGAGTATCTTTTTTAATTTATCAACCGGTAAAATCTTATATATAATGGCAGCCACAATGGCACCGATAATCGTATTCGGCAAGAAAGCCACGACAAGCGTATACAAGGCGACGGCCTTGGAGTTGAGGATAAAGGCTGCAATAGGATAGGAAATGAGGCCGCCAATAATACCCGTACCGATGATTTCACCAACGACAGCCCCGATGAGAGAGCCTGTCTTTTTGTAGACCACGCCAGAAAGGAAAGCTCCAATCATGCTGCCTGGATAGGCCAGGAGCGTCCCTACGCCCATAGCAATGCGAATGGACGAAATGCAAAAGGCTCCGGCTACAGAATAGCGGCCCCCTACGAGGAGGACGAGAAGGACGTTAATCATGTGCTGCAGCGGAAAGACCCGTGCTCCCCCTAAAGGGAAGGACACGAGCGGTGCTAAGAGCACGCCTAAGGCAATAAACATAGCCGTCACAACTAATCGTTTTAATTCAACTGTATTATTCATGATATATCAAAACCTTTCCATTAGTCTCTACATCACGCGGAGACAATCCATAGACTGCATCAAAGAGATATTGATGAAATGTGCCGGGACCGGTGCCGCCTCTAGATAAGGCTAGTTCCCCAGCCAGGCCCATGGTCGTCACACCAGCCACAGCGGCGACGAGAGGCGACGCGACACTAGCAAAGGACGCCAGGAGCGATGTGGTCATGCAGCCTGTGCCCGTGACGTACGTGAGCATGGTGCAGCCATTCCCTAGGAGATAACTGGTCGTCCCATTAGAGACGGCATCGGTTGCACCAGTAATGACGACGGTCGTGCCTAAGTGCTTGGCCATAGCTTCGACGGTCTCAATGGTGATGGCATTCGTATCACCGTTGTCGACACCGAGGTTTTGGCCGCTTTCGTGCGCCGCAAGGCACGTCATTTCACTGAGGTTGCCGCGAATAATCGTCATTGGCAAGGTCTCCATGAGGCGGATAGCCGCCTGCGTCCGAAAGGTCGTCCCGCCCGCACCGACCGGGTCAAAGACGATGGGAATCCCCCGTTTAGCAGCCACTTCCCCAGCTTTTACCATCGCTTCTAAAGTCCAGTATTGGAGCGTACCTAAATTGAGGACTAACGCGTCTGCTGCAGCCGCCATTTCGCCTACTTCTTCGACGGCATTAGTCATGGTCGGCGACGCACCGACAGCGAGGGTCATGTTGGCACAGTCCGTCATGGTCACGAAATTGGTCAAATGATGAATGAGGGGCCTTTTCCGGCGCAGTGCCAAAAGAGCCTGCCCGGCTTCGTGTAAGATGGTCATGTCTTACCTCAATTTCACTTTAATAATCACTTTGCGAATGGTTTCGCCTGTGCCCGTCGGTGCGCACAAGCAGCGGTGCCCGTCAGCAGGTGTAAAGATAGCAAAGGTCCCTTGCGGCACCATGGGGATAACCGTATCCTTGGTCACATCAGGCTGGTAGAACCAGTTGTCGCTCCCTTCTTCATGAGCTACGACATCACCTGCTTGGCAAAGGGGCTGATAGCCGATTTCTTCGTGCCCTGAAAGGAGGAACTGAATATCAATGTAGTCGTGGTGCGCTTCCATGTTGCGCGTTGCAGCCGGTGCCGTTTCAGAAACATCGACGTTCATAAAATTCCCTTCTCCTAAGTCATGCCGTCCCGGCGTCAGGCTATCATAGTCAAGTGCCGCGAGCATCCGCACCCACGGTACTGTAATGGCTGGGATGAACGGTTCATCCGCCGTCCATTGGTGAATATTTCCTACGTACATAGTCGCTTCCTCCTTAATCTTCGTCTGCACTTTCGTCTACAGGCCGGTCAAATAAGGCATCGGCAAACTGTTTGGCATCAAAGGGACGTAAGTCATCGACACCTTCGCCGACACCGACCCAGCGGACCGGTACGCCTAATTCGCGTTTGACCGACAAAATGACGCCGCCTTTGGCCGTGCCATCGAGCTTCGTCAAGACAACACCCGTAAGGGGCACAACATCACCAAAGATTTTCGCTTGGCTCACGGCATTTTGCCCAGTCGTCGCATCGAGGACGAGCAATGTTTCTTGCGGTGCCCCTTCGATGTTGCGGCCAGCGACGCGGGCCATTTTTTCCAGTTCCTGCATGAGGTTCGATTTCGTTTGGAGACGGCCTGCCGTGTCAACGAGGAGCACATCGATGTGCCGTGCTTTGGCCGAAGCCGTGGCATCGAAGACGACAGCCGCTGCGTCAGCCCCTTCTTGGTGCTTCACAATGGGCACGCCGGTCCGTTCGGCCCAAATCGTGAGCTGTTCCGACGCAGCGGCGCGGAACGTATCGCCTGCCGCCATCATGACCGATTTGCCTTGGTCTGTATAGTATTTGGCAAGTTTGCCAATAGTCGTCGTCTTGCCGACACCGTTGACACCGACAATGAAAATAACGTCTGTCGTCCCGGTTGTATCCGGAGCAGGTTCGTTATTTTCTTCGAGGAGCTCAACGATGCATTTTTCCAGGTACGGCACAACATCGCTGCCTTCTTTGATTTCCTTAGAATTGACCCCTTCCCTAATTTTATCGAGAAGGTATTCCGTCGTTTCCAGGCCCATATCGCCTTGGAGCATGACCGCTTCTAAGTCGTCATACATGTCGTCGTCGATTTTCGCATACCCTAAGGCTACGGTTTTAATATTTTGAATCAACGCAGCTTTCGTTTTCGTTAAACTTTCTTTTAATCTCGAGAAAAATCCCATTCGTCATCGTCCTTTCTCTAATACATCATCGACTTTTACCGTTAATAAGCGGGACACGCCCTTTTCTTCCATCGTCACGCCTTGGAGGGTATTGGCTGCTTCCATGGTCTTGCGACGGTGCGTAATGACAATAAATTGGGTGTGGCCACTGTAATTTTTTAAATATCGCGCCATCCGTTCGACGTTGGCTTCATCGAGGGCTGCATCGACTTCGTCGACCAGGCAAAACGGAGCCGGATGGTACGCCAAAAAGGCTAATAACAAGGCAATGACCGTCAGGGCCCGTTCACCGCCCGAAAGAAGCGTCAAGGGCTGCTCTTTCTTGCCTGGCGGCTGAATGGAAATATCTACGCCTGTGGCGAGAATATCGCTCGTATCGGTGAGCCGTAAATGAGCCTTGCCGCCGCCAAAGAGACGGCTGAAAATCTGCTGGAAATGGCCGCGGATTTCGCCAAAGGCTTTCGTAAACTGCGTGGCCATAGCCGCGTCAATTTCGGCGACAATAGCTTCCAGTTTCGTCCGCGATTCGCGCAGGTCATCGCATTGCTTCGTGTAAAAAGCTTCTTTTTCTACGGCTGCGTTGTACTCGACTTCGGCATTGGGGTTGATTTGCCCAAGGTCGCTAATGTCGTGACGCAGGCACTCTACTTTCGCTTGGAGTTCCTTCAGGGAGCCTTCACGCCGTCGTTCCATCGCTTCTTGCCGCGTCAGCCCTTGCAGGGCCAGCCGTTCTTCCCTGCGCCGTACTTCGGCATTGTATTTTTCGAGCTGTACGTCATACGTGTTGAGCCGCTGCCGCCAGTCTTGTTCCCGTGCGCGCAGGTCTGTGAGCTCTTCTTCTAAGGCCTTGTGTTTCTGGAAGTTTTCTTCTTTTGCCTTGTAGAATGCTTCTTTTTCGGCATCACAGCGTTTCGTTTCGGCTGTTTTTGCTTCGATATTGGCGGCTAACTGCACTAAGAGCGATGCTGTCTCTGCTTCGTCTTTGGCGAGCTGTCCCTGCCGTTCTGCCAGGCGGGCAGCGTCGTCTTTCGCCCCTGCGAGCCACTGCGTAAATTGCACGACTTGCGCTGCGCCGTGCCGTACTTGTTCTTGCAAGGTAGCCACGGCGACTTCTTGTTCATTCCACTGCTTGCGGCATTGGTTGACTTCGGCTTCGGCCTGCGCCAGTGCGGTTTCGAGAGCTTGTGTATCGCCAGTCGGTACAGTCTGCAAGGCTTCTATTTTCTCTTCGACGGCTACGAGCTGGGCTTGTATGTCCGCCCGTGCGGCTTGCAAGGCTTGGTACTGGTCGTGCCCTTTCTGCAAGGCTTCCCTATCTTGAGTCAGCGCGTCTTGGAGCTGTTTTTCTTGCCACGACCGGGCGGCTTTATCCAATTCCGCTTGGCGTAGTTGTTCTTCCTTAGCCTCTACGTCGCGCTGGAGCGTTTCCACACGGCGGCGCATGTCTTTCCCTGCCGTAACGGCTGTAGCGACGATTTGCTTCGCTTCATCCCACTCTTTTTTTAACTCTTCTAATAAGGCCCGACGGCTAATGAAGGAGCCTTCGGCGTTCTTCGTACTGCCCCCAGTGAGGGAACCGCCCGGATTAAAGAGGGTCCCATCGAGGCAGACGAGGCGCAGGCGGTAGTGGTATTTTTTCGCAATCGCTGACGCTTCATCGACGGTCTTGACGAGGATCGTCTTGCCTAAGAGGGACGCAAAAATATCTCCATACGCTGCATCGTAAGCAATAACGTCATTGGCAAAGCCAAGACTGCCTGCTTCGTGGACGGCTTGTTCTTCGTCGCCTGTTCGCCGCCGTGGGCGAATCGTCTGGAGGGGCAAGAACGTCGTCCGTCCGGCACGGCGTTCTTTGAGGTAGCGAATGGCTTGTTTTGCCGTCCCTTCTGTGTCCGTGACGATATACCGGGATGCACCGCCTAAGGCAATGTCGAGGGCTGTCGTCAGTTCCTTTGGAATCGTGCATAATTCACCGACAACACCACAAATGCCGTCACGCCACGGTGTCTTTGCATCTAAGACGACTTTCACGGCTCGGCCCAGGCCTTCGTGTTCTTGTTCCATACCGGAGAGGACGCGAATGCGCTGTTCTAAGGAAGCACTCTTATTATGGGCGTTACGGTAGTCCTTTTCGGCTGCAACCATTTGCTGCTGGAGCGTGTCCATTTCGGCTTTGCTCGCCGTGACCAGACGCTGCGTATCAGCTAAGGTCTGGGACGCCTGTGCCGTTTCCGCTTGGACCGCTTGAAGGGCTGCACGGTGTTCGGCTTGCGCCTTTTCGCGAGCCTCCAGGTCTTCCTTGCACGCGTCGCACTGAGCCCTATTTTCTTGGAGACGGCGGCGCAATTCATCGCGGTCATGACGGCTGACGACGAGGTCTTGCTGGGTTTGGGCCTTGGCTGCAGTCCGTGCAGCTAAGGCTTGGTTTGCTTCAGCCGCCTTCGTTTCGGCTTCGTGAAAGAGGGTCTCTGAGAGTGCCAGGCCCTGCCGGGCCGCGGCGAGGGTCGTTTCGTACTGTTCTTGCTGGGCCTCGCCTGCGCGGAGACGCTCAGTCTGTTCTGCTTGCTTTGCTTGCAAGGCCTGTTCTTCTACAGCTAGTTCGTCATGACGGCGGCTAAATTCACTTTGCCGCTGCACACAGGCTTCGTGACGGCTCGTCAAGCTGTCAAGCTCATTATGCGCCCGCAAGGCTCCTTCGTCAAGACGGCGCAATTCTTCCCCTTCGCGGGCCATCGTGTCCACTAAGGCCTGCCGTTTCGCCTCTGCGTCGTAGACTGCTTTAGCTGCGTCGTCCCGTTCACTGACAGCGGTCAGACGACTGTTTTCGACTTTGGCGACGAGGCGTTCAAAATTCCGCAGCTCTTGGAGGGTCAATGTCCCTTCATAGGAAATCCGTTCTTGGTCGAGCTGGCGGAAACGCTTTAATTTTTCGGCTTCCTTAGCCATCGGTGCGAGCCGTTCCGTCAGGAGACTCATCATATCTTGAATACGCTCTAAATTGCGTTCCGTTTCGGCAATTTTCTTCAGCCCTTCGGCTTTGCGCCCTTTGTAGCGGCTAATACCGGCCACTTCTTCAAAAATGACGCGCCGTTCTTCAGGTTTACTATTTAAAATACGGTCGACCCGATTTTGCCCAATCACGGCCATCGAGTCCTGGCCAATACCGGTGTCGGCAAAGAGGACGTGAATATCTTTTAAGCGGCACGGCCGTTTATTAATATAAAATTCACTTTCACCGGAGCGAAAGAGCCGCCGCGTAATGACGACTTCCGTAAATTCCACATCCAGCGTATGGTCTGTATTATCGAAATACAAGGACACTTCTGCTGCCCCTTGGGGACGACGGGTTTCGGTGCCGGCAAAAATAATATCTTCTGCTTTTTGGCCGCGGAGCTGGCGCACGTTCTGCTCACCCATGACCCAGCGGACGGCATCGGAAATATTACTTTTACCGCTCCCGTTCGGCCCGACAATGGCCGTAATCCCTGTATCAAAGGTCAGGGTCGTCTTATCGGCAAAGGATTTAAAGCCGCGCAATTCCATTTTGACTAATTGCAAGCCCTCTCTCTCCTTTCGTCTAGTAGTAGATAAGGTTTCTCTATCTCGTCATGAGAGATATACTGCTTTATTATACCAAATTCCTTAGTAATAGAAAAGATAACAACCTCCTAAAGACGGCCCCTATTCTTTAGAAGAATTTATAGTAATTACCTATCTTTTTTGAGCCGTAAATGGTATACTGAGATGGTTAATGTATAAGGAGGATTACATGTTAGAAAAATTCAAAGAATTACAAATTAGTGATGTTATTATCCGTGCCCTCAATGAAATGGGCTTTGAAGAACCGACTCCTATTCAGGCAGAATCCATCCCCGTTGCCATGTCCGGGAAAGACATGATTGGCCAGGCCCAAACAGGTACTGGCAAGACCGCTGCCTACGGCATTCCTGTACTCGAAAAAATTTTAGCAGCGCCACCGACAAAAGATATTCAGACCGTTATTTTATCTCCGACTCGTGAACTTGCCATGCAAGTAGCAGAAGAATTAAACCATTTAGCACAATTCACCAACATTCAGGCTCTCCCTATTTACGGCGGCCAAGATATGGAACGGCAGCTCCGCCGTCTGCGCAAATGCCCGCAAATCGTCGTGGCTACACCGGGCCGTTTAATTGACCACATGAAACGTGGTACGATCAACCTCAGCCACATTCACACTATTGTCCTCGACGAAGCAGACGAAATGCTCGACATGGGCTTTATTGACGATATTCACGTCGTCATGTCCGCAACGCCCGATACACGACAGACCCTCCTCTTCTCGGCGACTATGCCCAAACCGATTCAGCAGCTCGCAGAAACATTCCTGCACGACCCGCAAATCGTCCGCATGAAAGCCAAAGAAGTAACGATGGACCTCATTTCCCAGTCCTACATCGAAGTACCGGACCGCCAGAAATTCGACATTCTTTGCCGGCTCCTGGATTTACAAGAACCGGATTTAGCCATTATCTTTGTCCGTACGAAACGGCGCGTCGATGAAGTCTCAGAAGCCCTCAAAAAACGGGGCTACTCGGCCGAAGGCATTCACGGCGACTTGACCCAGGCTAAACGGGATACGGTTATCCGTCAATTCCGCGAAAAAACGATTGATATCCTCGTCGCGACCGACGTAGCAGCTCGCGGCCTCGACATTAGCGGTGTGACCCACGTCTTTAACTACGACTTGCCGCAAGACCCGGAAAGCTATGTCCATCGCGTAGGCCGTACAGGCCGTGCCGGACAGAGCGGCGAAGCAACGACCTTCGTTATTCCTCGCGAAATGGAACACCTCCGCGCTATTGAACGGCTCATTAAACGCCGCATTACGCGCCGCAAAGCACCGACCCTCTCGGAAGCCCTCGAAGGGGCACAACAAGCAGCTATTCGCAGCTTGATTTCGGCTACAGAAGAAGGCAACTTCGGAAACTATAAAGAAAGTGCCGAAGAACTCTTGACGAACTACGATTCCACAGCCCTCGTAGCTGCAGCGATTAAACTCCTGACGAAAGAACCGGATACGACACCGGTCAAGATTACCGAAGAAGCACCGCTCCGCGTCCGTCGAGACCATCGGCCGCGCCGCTTTGGCGACCGCCGTTACCATGACCGCGACAACAACCGCGGCTATGACCGTCGCCGCCGCTTTACACCGCGCAACCGCAACTTCGACCGGGATGGCAAACCTGAAGACGGTACGTACACACCGCGGTACAACCGCCCGTACAATCGGGATGGCCAGCAGTCCGGCTACAAACGGGACTACAATCGTCCGTACACACCGAAGCCTCGTACAGATAACGACGACCAAGGGTACAATAAAGAACAGAACCGTTCCTTCTTTAAACCGTACTTCAAAGATTAAGAATATATAATACATATAACAAATCCCCTGTATGAAAGCATATAGGGGATTTTTGTATTTTCTTATGGTTCTGGAATTTCTTTAGCTAAGGCTTTCGACCAATCCATGTGGTCAAAATACTTGTGCATCTTCCACAGCATGGAACTAAAAGCACTAAAAGTCAAACGGAAGCGGAAATGTAAATAACTGTTCTTCCCTTCAAACATAGGGACACGGCTCAAATCATACGGGTCATCCCACGTAAAGACGCGGCCCGTATCGACCGTAAAGGCATACGTATAGCCTGCATCTTGTGTCTCTTCCATGACGACATCATTGAACTTCCCTTCTGGGAACGCAATAATCGAACAGGCCTTGCCTACGTGCTGCTCTAAGATGGCCTTGGAATCGACTAACTCCCGGCGTGCCCCCTCTCGGTCATAACTTGTCAACGGCTTGTGGCTCACTGTATGCGAACCAAATTCCATGCCGTGCTGGCTCATTTCTGCGATTTGGTTCCACGTCAAATACCCTTTCGTGCCGACGAGCTTTGTAATGATGAAAATCGTACCGGTCATACCGTATTTCTGCAAAATCGGATAAGCCTGTTCGTAATTATCGATATAGCCGTCATCAAAAGTAATCATAATCGGCCGGTCCGGCAAAGTCCCTTCGCCGTTCATATACGCATCGAACTGTTCCTGCGTAATACTATGATAGCCATTATCATGTAAATACTTGATTTGCTCTTCAAAATCGGCAGGCTTCATGGTCAAGACCGTATTAAATTTATCATTCACTTGATGGTAATTTAAAATCGGCAGGCCTGTCAGCATGTAATTCGTCGAGCCAAAATACCAAAATGCAAAGACACCGACGACGAGGACAATGCCCGTAAAGACGATGCCTACTAGCCACGAGAGGATTTTCTTCACACGTAGGACTCCCTTACATAGGTAAATACTAACTGCAAACTAGCAATTACTTGTTAGGATACCATACTTACATACATCATGCAAGGCCTATTCCTTTTCTACATTCGCCGCCGTTTTGGGCATATCTTCATTGCGGAGCCACGCTGCATCTTTCATATTGACAGCCTTTTGCAATGCCGCTAATGCTAAATATTCATTGTCTACAATAAATTTTGTTTCTGTAATATATTTCGTTTCTTCGTAAATATAATTTTCCAGCTCCTGCCGGTCTACAGCCTTGTCTTGCTTTAAAGCAAAATAAATATCTTCTGACTGCTGCTGTTTCGCCAGGACCCCAGTCCAAAATTCATACTCTTCTTCAGTCAAGCAAAACTCACCGTACATATTCTTTTCCAGCTGGTCTTGGGCACACAAGACAGATTTAGCAAAATCAACGCCAGACTCGCGGTCATAAACGTGCAGCTCCTTCGGTTCATCATTAACATATACGCGCATAACGCACCTCCTAGGGTAATATTGTATTTATTATATCATAAAGAAAGTAAACGTGCGCGGAAAAGGAAATTCTTTGAGGTAAGGGAGCGAGAGTTTGGGGGCGAGGTACAGGGTATGCTTTTACGACTTAGGTTCTGCGATATGCGGCTTAAAAAGTACCTACCTTTCCCCACATCTACTGCAAGAAAAACGGGAGGCCTTCGAGCGTCCAAGCATATGTTGTAAATAGGCAAAAAAAATCCTGCAGATTACTCTGCAGGATTACCATATTCCATATTAAGCTTCAGCTTCTACAGGATATACGCTGACTTTACGGTTGAATTTACCAACACGTTCGAATTTGACTTGGCCAGCTGCTGTAGCAAATAACGTATCATCTTTGCCGATGCCTACGTTAGTGCCCGGATGGAAGTGAGTGCCGCGCTGACGAACGATGATGTTACCAGCTTTTACGACAACGCCGTCATGGCATTTAACACCAAGGCGTTTGGATTCACTATCACGACCGTTACGTGTAGAGCCTGTCCCTTTTTTATGGGCAAACAGCTGTAAATTGAAATTGAACATTCTGTCCACCTCCTGACGTCTATGAATGGAGCACAACATACGTCGGATACTGTCGTGCAATTTCTTTTAATCCTAAGGTCAATGTCTCTAATAAGGCTTCTGTAATAACAGAACCCTTCGATACACGAACCGTTAAACTTCCTGATTCTTCATCTACTGTATACGTCGTATCATCTGGTGCGTACTTCAATAACCCTAGTAGAGTCGTTTGAGACAACGCCGAAATAGCAGCGCATACAATATCACTACCTGCATCGCTATACCCGGCATGACCAGATATATCGAAACCGCAAATAGCCCCAGTCTTACCGTATACTATCGAAATAGTAGTCATTAGGCTTCAATCTTTTCGATTGTAACTTTTGTAAACGGTTGACGATGGCCTTGACGACGACGGTAGTTGGATTTAGCTTTGTATTTGAACACGAGGATTTTCTTTTCTTTACCTTGAGCCAATACTTTGCCAGTAACTTTAGCACCTTCAACAACAGGAGCACCAACTTTAACGTCTCCATCGTTGACAACTGCTAATACTTGGTCGAATACAACTTCAGCGTCTACGTCAGCAGCGAGCTTTTCAACGAAAATGCTGTCGCCTTCCTGAACACGATACTGTTTTCCACCAGTCTGAATAATAGCGTACATGAGTGACACCTCCTCTATAATATACTCGCTGAATACGGCGGCCTTGCGGCACTTACAAGCCTCTTCATGCGGCTTATCCTAGCCACTTATGCTACGACTTAATTAGTATATCGCAAACCCAAAAAGTTGTCAAGATTTTTTTTCTTATCTCGTTACCTATTGCTGAGAACGGTGCTTTTCATCCTCCATTTCTTCGCGCGCCTCTCCTTGCCCATCTTGATAGCCGCGAATATACGCATCCGACTCATCTTCGTCGTAATCTTCCCAAATCCCTTCAGCGGCACTAAACCGTCCATCATCGTAGCCACGGCTGTAATCTTCCTCGTCCTTTGCTTTCTGGCTCTTTGGTCGACTTGCCATGCGCCGCGCATCCGCTTTTGCTGCTGCCTCAGAAGCCTCACGTTTTTGCCGCTGCTCTGCATTGATTGCATCTATCTTTGGCTGATTTTCAATAATCGCTTGTCCTACGGCTTGCCGCATAGCGATAGCGTCTTCACGATACTCCGGTGGTACTTGGTCATCTGTATACGCTTTTAGTTCTTTATCTTGCAACTCCTTATAGCCAATAAGGGCTTTCATATTCTGCAAATTTTCAAACTTCTTTTTCGCTACCATATACTGCTGATAACCTGTTACGTATACCTTAATCTGTGCAGCATCTTCTCGTACAGCAGGCGGTAAATTATCAACTCCAAACCAATCTGGAATAGTCGACCAATCCTTATGCTTAGCAATATCATTCTTTGCCAAGCAATACGCGTATAAATCATTAAATGGCTTCGTTTCATCCCAACGATATGGTTCTAAAATGGAAATAGCTTTCCACCAAGCACCTTCCTGACCATACGTTACAGCTTCGTCCATGACCTGCGAACGCATTTCATAATATGCAACTTCATCCATAAACATAGCATGAATACCATACACAGTTGGTAGCCAAAGCACGATAAAACAAATTCCAAGAATGACGCTTTTCTCTCGAATTGTCGGTTTTACTAGTGCTTTAAATATACGATACCGTATGGCAGGCGAAGCCCACAAGAACCACAGCAAACGCTGCGAATGAAGTGATGACAACCGAGAGGGAGAGCATGCCCTTGCCTACAGTAGATGTAAAGGCAGGGACTATGCTTTTTAAGACGCATACGGAACGTCCTAAGTCGTAAAAGCATAGTCCCTGCCGCGCTATCATTCACACCGTGAGGCCACCAGCGGAAGGGCATGTTCGACCGTCCAAGCATATGTGACACAAAAAAGCAGACGACATGAAAACGTTCACATCGTCTGCTTCACACATACTATCTTCTATTTTCCACCATGATTAAAATAATCAGCCAAACCTTTGGCAATAGATTCAGCGAATTTCTGCTGCTGATCTGCACTATTCAAGGCATTTTCTTCATTAGGATTGGAAATAAACCCTAACTCGAGGAGCGTTGCCGGCATATTCGTATGCAAGAGCACGTAGAAATTAGCCGTCTGTACGCCGCGGTCGGCAAAGGTCGTAACTTCCATATTTTCGTTATGAATATACTTTGCCAAGCTGTAATCATACGGCGTTTTACTGTTATAATATGCCGTCACACCGCCAGCATTCGGCGAATCAAACGAATCAATATGGATGCACACAAAGACATCGGCTTTCGCTGCATTCGCTACATTGGCACGCGCCTGAAGCTCTTCAACAGCACCGGCATAAGGGCCATACACATCGACGTCCGTCGTTCGCGTCATAATGACCGTTGCGCCAGCATCATTTAAGAGTGTCTGGAGGCGTTTTGAAATAGCCAAGGTAATATCTTTTTCCTGAGAATACGAACCAACTGCACCGGAATCACTACCGCCATGACCGGGGTCAATGGCAATGACTTTCCCTTTTAGGCCTTGGGTCAAGCTGTATGAAAGGGCTGGGTTCGTAGCCGGAATATTCTGAGCAGGCTGTTTATTCCACTTATCTTTTTGCTGTTGCTGCTGCGTCTTTTCGACTTGCTTCTTCGATTCATTGGAAATACCAATGGACGTGTCATTCCAGTGGCTCCACTGCTTTACTTTCCCTGATTTATCATTGACATCGATGACGACGCGCGTCGTATTCTTTGTCAAGCCAGGCAAGGTAAAGACTTTAATATCATCTTTTGTGACCTTCGTCGGCATGCGGAGCGTCACATCCGTCCCGGACGAACGCGTTTCTAAGGACATACGGGAAACAATGTTCTTATTGGTCTTAAAGCTTTTATCGACACCTTTCGCAACTTTTGCATTTGGCAAGGTGACAAAGACGTACTGGCCATCTTTGTCGATATATAGTTTAGGGTTCATGACCCCATTAACTTCTAAGACCGTTCGAAAAAAGGGAATGTTCGCATCATTCCGCGTTGCCGTCCGGATACTCGTAATTTCCGGCTTCGCTGCCGCTTGTGATGAAAAGACTGGAATCATGCACAAGAGCAGGAGAAGAGGCAAAAGAAACAACTTTTTAAGCACACTTATCTACTCCTTTCTATACACTAGCTGTACCATTATACCACAGCAGACATGGCTATGTCACATCGTTGCATTTATTTCATAGAAAAGTGTAACATTACTGACCTAAGTCGTGTCGAAGTTGTGCTATTTCGGCGCGGAGTTTTTCTTCTTCTTCTTCGTTCCGCTCGATGGTAATCGTAAAGGCCATGCCTTCTTCTGCCCCGTCAGGCAAGGTCCAGCACGGCAGCTGCAGTTCCCGTTCGCCGTCATCAAGGTTGAAGTACGCTGTCTGTTCTGTAATTCTATCGATACTAGCAATGAGGGTTTCTTTCATTTAGCCTCGCTCCTTTGTGATACTATATGATTTGCCGTCGCTCGTAATGGTAATGCTGCCGTTTTTGTCGGTCCGGTACACGTCGACCTTGTTTTTCTGGAGCGTATCGAGGGTCGGCTTGTGCGGAAATTGGTACTGGTTGTTGACACCGCACGAAATAGTCGCAGCCTTTGGGGCTACGGCTTTGACGAAGGCTGGTGACGACGACGTTTTACTGCCGTGATGGCCCACTTTGAGAATCGTCGCCTGCAAGGCATCGCCTTTATAGTCTTGGAGCAGTTTATCTTCTACTTCTTTTTGCGCGTCCCCGGTGAACATAATCGAGAAATCACCATAGGTCATTTTGCAGACAATAGAATTATCATTGGTCAGGCCTGAAGCCGACACGCCTGGTGTATTGTCTTTTGTAAAAGGCTCACTTGGTGAGAGAACAGCAAATTTCACATCACCGCCGAGGGTGATGGTATCCCCCTTTTTCAAGGCTTTATAGGGAATTTGTTTGGCCTTAATATTTTTTAAATAATTCTTGTACATCGCCGTGTTGGCAGACTGGCCATTATCGTAGAGCTGTTTAATCGTAAAGGCTTTAAAAAGTGCTGCCATACCGCCCATGTGGTCGCCATGAGGGTGCGTAATGAGGACAATGTCCAAGGTCTTCACGCCTTTGGCCTGCAAGTCTTTGACCAGTTCGTCCCGGCTGTCTACGTCGCCTGTGTCGATGAGCATATTTTGCCCTTTATACTGAATGAGCGTCGCGTCTGCTTGGCCTACGTTGAGCATCGTCACTTGCAGGTTCTTATCGGACGCAGCCAGGCTGGAGACGGCGTTGGCACCGCCTTGGACGGCTTGGGAGACACTAGACGCACAGCCGGAGAGCAAGAGCATGAGCGAGAGACATGCCGAAACAATATAGGATATAAATTTACGATGAACCATCCCTTATTTTCCTCCAATCATAGGCCGTTGTAAGAGCGGCACGGCCAAGGACTGTTCTAAATTCCCTAAAACAGACGGAATTGTGTCAGCTACGTCCATAGGCGTAAAGCCGTACGGGCCAATCTTGTCGCGGCACGCATCGCCAGCAGCACCATGAATATACACAGCCGCACACGCAGCACTGCAGACATCATCGATACCGTTGTGACCAATGAGAGCCGCCGTCATGCCCGTGAGAATATCGCCCATACCGCCGCAGGCCATACCGGCGTTGCCGGTCGGATTGATGTAAACGTTGCCGGTCTTCGCAGAGACAATAATCGTCGGAGCCCCTTTGAGGACGAGTGTGACCTTCCAAGCTTTGACAAAATCCGTCGCAGCCTTAATAATATCGGCCTTGATTTCAGCCATGGACAAGCCGCTCAGACGGCTAAATTCTGCCAAGTGCGGCGTAAAGACGAGGGGAATATCTAAGGTAGAAATAAATTTTTGTTTCCCAACGAGGAGATTGAGCGCGTCTGCATCGACGACAGTCGGGCAAGATAAGCCTTCGAGCACAGCTTTGACGAATTTCTTCGTCTTATCAGACGTACCCAAGCCTGGGCCAAGGGCTGCAACAGACCAGTTCTTACTTTCTTTGAGAATTGATGCAGCGTCTTCGTCTTTAAATTGACCGCCTTTGCCGACACCGCGGACCATGATTTCCGGTTGGCGCGCAATGCAGTACGGTGCAGTCCGTAAGGGCACACGCAAAAAGACCTTGCCTGCACCGGCACGGACGGCACCATGAGCGGCCATGAGGGCTGCGCCAGCCATATCCATGGAGCCAGCCACAATGCCAATCGTACCGTGTGTCCCTTTATGGCTGTCTGGGCTGCGTGGTGTCATCACTTCAGCAATATCTCCTTGCTGTAACAAATAGGCTGGTTCGTCTTCTGCCTGCGTCAAGAGCGGAGCCGGCATGCCAATCGCATCGACGACGACTTGGCCAGCACACGTACGGCCAGGATAGAAGACTAAGCCTCGTTTGAGGGCCCCAAAGGTCACGGTCAAATCGGCAAAGAGAGGGCCGTTATCGTCTGTATCGGCACCACTGACAGCACCTGTATCGGCGTTGACTCCAGTCGGTATATCGACGGCAATGACAGTTAAGCGTCCTTGAGCTGCAATTTCATTGACCATCGCGACGATGCCCGACACGGGCGCACGCAAATCACCGTGAAAGCCCGTCCCTAAGATAGCGTCGACGACGACATCGCTCGTCACGAGGCGGTGCCGCAAGAGCGAACAATCGCTCGTTGTATCTGCAAAGGAAGAAATCATAAGGCTTTCGCCATCTTCCATTTGCTCAATCGTCTGTAAATGGGCTTTAGCTTCGTCGCTGTAGCCTGCTTCGTCGCCTAAAACATAGACATAAGCCCGTGCACCGGCACCGATAATATGACGGGCCAGAACAAAGCCATCGCCACCATTATTCCCTTTCCCGCAGAGAATCACCACATTTTTGCCGTTCCAGCCGTCTATAAAATTGCCCCCTTCCAGGGCCACAGCATGTCCGGCATTTTCCATAAGTACTGCCGGGGCAATAGCATACTTGCCATGCATGGCCGTTTGATCCATGTGCCGCATCTGCGCGGCTGTATTTACTTTTTGCATCATCTTCCTCCTATTCTTTAGGCCAAACCACTTGAGCAATGGCATAGGCCCCGTCATGACTAATGGAAAGAGCCGGGTCTGCTGTCGACCATTCGGCGGCTGCGACGGCATATTCGCCGGTCAAGTGGAAATAGGGCGCGCCGTATTCCGTATGAAGTACTTCTACGTCGGTCCACTTCCCTTTCCGAAAGCCTGTGCCTAAGGCTTTAAAAAATGCTTCTTTCGCTGCAAAAATCCCGGCCAAGGATGCATACTTCGTTTTTTGCCGCGTCGCGCAGTGAGCTAATTCTTCTTTCGTAAAGAACCGCGCCAGCGACTGGGGATGACGGTCGGACATCTCTTTAATGCGGCTGATTTCGACAATATCGATTCCACAAAACATAAGCCATTCCTCCCATAAAAAATACCGCAATTCCCGAGGAACTGCGGCATTATCTTACCATTTCTGCATTCGGATACATACGCCCAAGCCCTCTAAGACGACGCGAAACGTCGCAAAGGACACGGTCATATCGTTGTACACGGAATGGGTCACTTTATAGCATATACGTACTTCTTGCGCTTGATAATCGTAGACGAATCCGTGTAAGTTAGACTCGAACGTATACAGCGGTGCCGGCACCTGGAATTGGGGCGGCTTTTCTACGGCGAGTCCATGAAGCAATCGTTCAATCAAGACCGTCTTAGGCAGCTCAGACTGGAGCATTTCATCGACAAAGCTATCCAACACAGACATGGAGCACCTCTAGTTTTCGCCGAAGAAATGCGCGTGAATAGCACGAACAGCTTCGTCGAGATGGTCTTCGCTAATGAGGCATGTAATGCTGATTTCAGACGTAGAAATGATTTCAATGTTAATATGTAAATCACCGAGTACGCCAAACATATCGGCAGCAATGCCCGGATGGCCAGCCATACCGGCACCGACGACAGAGACTTTCGCCATGTGTTCGTCGATTAAAATGTCTTCAATAGCGATTTCCTGACGGATATGATCGAGTACGTCATGGACAGCACTCAAATCGCTGGCTGCAACGGTAAAGGTAATGTCTGTGACGCCTTCTTTAGCAACGCGGACGCTTTGGACGATCATGTCGACATCAATACTCTTTTCTGCCAGTTCAGAGAAGATTTTATACGCAAATCCCGGTTTATTAGGAATCCCTAAAACTGTAATTTTAGCGACGTTCTTATCTTGCGCTACGCCGCGGATGAGATACTGTTTGATTTCCATAGAACAATCCCCCTTGATAATCGTACCTGTTGCTTCTGAAAATGTGGAACGCACGTGAATTGGAACGTTAAACCGACTGCCCATTTCTACAGCTCGTGGCTGCATGACACCGGCACCGAGTTTTGCCATTTCGAGCATTTCCCCATAGGTAATTTCTTGAATTTTCATCGCTTTCGGAACGACACGGGGGTCCGATGTATAGACACCGTCAACGTCTGTGTAAATTTCACAGACATCGGCATGAATAGCACCTGCAATCGCTACAGCAGTCGTATCGGAACCACCACGGCCCAGGGTCGTAATATCGCCATGGTCTGTAATCCCTTGGAACCCAGCAACGACAACGACATTGCCTTCGTCTAAGGCTTCCATAATACGTTCTGGCTGCATTTCGAGAATACGGCCTTTGTTAAAGGCATCACTCGTTTGGATACCGGCCTGGGCACCGGTAAAGGAAATTGCTTTCTGACCGGCTGCTTCAAAGGCCATAGCCATTAACGCAATCGATACTTGTTCGCCCGTAGAGAGAAGCATATCCATTTCTCGTCCATAGGTCTTCGTCGTAATTTGCTGTGCTAAGGCCACTAATTCATCTGTCGAGTCCCCCATAGCCGAAACGACGATGACAATTTTATCGCCCGGTTTTTTACTTTTCAAGACACGTTGTACAATAGCACGCATTTTGTCTGGCGTTGCGACAGAGCTGCCGCCAAACTTTTTCACGATTAATGCCAACTTTAATCCCTCGCTTTTAATTTGTATAATTACCCATACATGGTCATATACTGTTTACCCACATTTTTTAACCATATATTGAATAATATCATGGACATCTTAAATTGTAAAGGAAAATCGCTGAACATATACAAGTTAAACGCTTAATTTATTACGTTCTTGCATATAAACTCGGTTTGCCCTCGACATCAGCACATTTCGTATTACACCCTGCTGTCGAACAGACCCAAAAGGCACCGTACGGGCCGGAACGTTTAACGAAATGACCACTCTTGCAGCGCGGACAGACATACTGGCCGTCACCACCATCTTGCGGTGCTGCAGCCTTCGCCTGTCCCAGTGCCGGTGGCCGTTGTTCACCGTCTAAAGGCTCTGTATAACGGCACTGCGGATAGTGGCTGCATCCATAGAAATCACCGTATTTCCCATGCCGTTTCACTAAAGGACTGCCACACTTAGGACACTGTTTCTGGACGCTCCCAGGAAAGAGCATCTTCGCCGCCGCTATGACGAGACGCTTTAAAAAGCCGCATTGGTCCATGAGGAAGGACTGTAAATTATCGTTGCCCGCACTCATGTTGTAGAGCCGCGTTTCCCAGACTGCCGTTTCGTCGGGATAGAGCATGTCTTCTGGGAGAGAATCACAGAGCAAGTACGCCGTATCTGTAGGCTTTAAATACTTTTTCTTTCCTTCTTCGACGAGGAACTTGCGCGTAATTAATTCATTAATAATCGTAGCCCGCGTCGCTTCCGTACCAATGCCCTGTACGTCTTTTAAGGTCTTTTTCAGAGATTCGTCTTTGACGTATTTGTAAATTTCTTTCATTGCCGCCAGGAGCGTCGCCGCTGTAAACCGTGGCGGCGGTTTGGTCGCTTTCGTTTCGACGCGGCCGCGCACATACTGGACAGGGGCTCCCTTTTTGACGACAGGCAAATCCTTTTTCTCGTCCTCTTCCTTGGCATCTTGTTGGTACAAGAGCTTCCAACCCATTTCCGTCACCGTTTTGCCGTGCGCCACGAAGGTTTCGTCTGCACAAGCAATGGTAATCTTCGTCTGGTCGTACTCATGGATAGGATAAAATTGGGCAATATAGGCCTGGGCAATGAGGTAGTACACGTGCTGTTCCATAGCGTTGAGGTGCGCAAAATTACAGGGCACCGTCGTCGGGATGATGGCGTGATGGGCTGTAATTTTGCTGTCGTTCCAGGCGCGGCTTTTTATCTTGGGATTCGCGCCCTTCGCCCAAGCTGCGAGTTTTCCTGCCGTAAGATTTTGGAGATTCCCGAGAATTTTCGGCACGTCCCGCCGCTGATTGAGAGGTAAATATTCGCAGTCTGAACGGGGGTATGTCGTCAATTTTCGTTCGTACAGCTTTTGTGCTGTATCGAGGACCTGCTGCGGACTATAACCGTACCGCTTGCCAGCGAGCACTTGGAGAGACGACAAAGATAAAGGCAGCCGCTGGGCTTCTTTTTTCTTCGTCGTCTTCCGTTCTGTAATAGTGCCGTCTGGACAGGCCTGGAGTTTCGTGAGGACTGCTTTCGCGACAGCTTCTTCGAGACATCGCCCTTCTGGGTCGAGGCCTTGCGTCGTATCTCGTGGCTGCCACTGAGCTGTTATGATGCCGTTTTTATGCTGGAAATCGGCTTTTACAATATAATAGGTCACAGGCTTGAAATTCTCTAACTCTCGTTGACGACGCACAACGAGTGCGAGGGTCGGCGTTTTTACGCGGCCTATAGGAAAGATGACGCGGTGCCCTTGCCGCTGTGCCGCCAGCGTGTACGCTCGCGATAGATTCATGCCAATGAGCCAGTCCGCCCGACTCCGGGCTAAGGCGGACTCCTTTAAATGGACAAAATCGTGGTTATTTCGCAAATCAGCCAGTGATTCGTGGATGCTCTTTTCATCGAGAGCATTGAGCAAAATCCGTTCGACTGGCTTCCTGTTGCCGACGTAGTCTAAGATTTCGTCAATGAGGAGCTGCCCCTCCCGGTCCGGGTCACCAGCATTGACGATTGTATCAGCCTGTTTAATGAGCTCGCAAATGACGTGGAATTGGGCTTCACTACTCGGCGTGACCAGCAATTTCCAGTTCTTCGGAATAATGGGCAAATCGTCGGCATTCCACTTCTTATACTTTGGGTCGTATGCTTCCGGTTCGGCTTGCTGCAACACATGTCCATACGCCCACGTGACGATGCCGCCGCCTGTTTCAATATAGCCGTTCTGCCGTTTTAGCGGCCCTGGGAGACATTTCGCCAGTTCCCGGGCCATACTCGGTTTTTCTGCAATAAATACTTTCATACAAGCTCACTCTCTACAGTTTCTTTGGATATTTCGCGTTTCATCATCGTTTGCTGGACGTAAAAATAACATCCTGCCGTGAAAATGCAGGCCGCAATCCAACAAATCGGGCTAGCCAGACAAATGCCGATATAGCCCCACATGCTCGCCAAGACAAAGGCCGCTACAGCGCGCAGGACTAATTCTAAAATGCCGCTAATGAGGGGCACACTGGAAATGCCCATGCCCTGCAAGGCATTGCGGTACACAAAGATTTGGCTCAGGAAAAAATAACAAGGCACAGACAGGGACAAATAGAGCATGGCCTGGGCCAATAATTCATCGTCATGAGTCGTCGTGAAAATGCCAATTACATCTTGGCCAAAGCCAAACATACCGGCTACAGCGACGCCGCTAAATAAAAAGGTTGCAATCGAACATTGGCGCACCCCTTTTTTAATGCGATCAAAACGGCGGGCACCGTAATTTTGCGCCGAAAAGACAGCCATAGCAATGCCAAAGGAAATCATAGGCTGCATAGCGAGCTGTTCAATCCGCGTAGCCGAGACGAAGCCGGCAATCGTTTCAGAGCCGAACGTATTACACACGGACTGGATGAATAAGACACCGAGGCCAATAATGGTAAACTGAATGCACATAGGCAGACCAATGCGTAAATGCTGCCACGCAAAAGCCTTGTCAAACCGCCAATCTTCGCGCCGTACATGGAGCATGGGGAACCGTTTTGCCATGTAGAAAAAGCAGAGAATCGCCGAAATCCCTTGAGCAATAATCAAAGCAATAGCCGAACCGGCAACGCCCCAGCCAAAGACCATAATAAAGAGCAACGCTAAGATGACGTTGAGCACAGATGAGACGATTAAAAAATAAAGCGGCGTTTTGCTGTCCCCTAAGGCCCGGCAAATACAGGATAACAAATTATAGAGCATCATGGCCATAACACCGTAAATGATGATGCTCATGTAACTGTACGCATCGTCGTAGAGCTCAGCCGAAATATTCATAAGCTCCATAATCAAAGGCATCGCCAAGGACAAAATCACTGTCACCACAGCGATAATGCTAATAGAAAGCATGGCCGCCATGGCTGCACTACGGCGCACACCGTCTGTATCCCCAGCACCAAACCGCTGGCCTGTGACGACAGAAAAGCCTGACGCGAGCCCCATCGTAAGGCCTAGTAAAATAAAAAATACCGGTGCCGACGCACCGACCGCCGCCAGGGCATGAACCCCCATAATCCGCCCGACAATAATAATATCTGCAATATTATAAAACTGCTGGAATAAATTGCCAATTAAAAGAGGAACCATAAAAGCTAAAATCAGCTTAATAGGGCTCCCCTCTGTCATTTTCCGAACCATAGTCGTCTCCTTTATATATCGTTGTAACGTATTGTTTATTATACCATAGTCTAGCTCTTTTCTTCAGCTTTTGGCGGCGATTGTAACAAAACTGTTTGAAAGGCAGAAATCCCAAAAGACGGCAATAAGGTCCGCAAGACAAACTGCTGATGCCCTTTTAAGGCATCATAAAAGAGTTTCCATTTAGACCGTTCAAAGGCCTTTGTGTAATGATAAATGCCGTTTTTCGCATCCCCTAAGGCCATATACTTCCACGACATCCGTCCCGTCGCCACATAGGGCGGAATGGACGAGACCCCTGGAATCGTGCCAGCTGCAATTTTTCGCTGCCAGCGGCAATGGCGTACATCTTCACTTTTGTAACGAAACGAGCGAAACCATTTCCGTAAGGTCTCTTTGCGCTGCCATGACAAGCCCGGCACGTGCGCAAAAACCACATCCAGCGTAGGCCCCGTCAAATTATGGCGAAAAGCGACGAGGGTTTTGTACATGCAGTCTGCCGCTTCTACGAAATCCGTCGTGTTGTGCCGCCGTACAGCACCGCGGGCATCAGCAAAAATAATGGCCCAATTATTGAGATAGGGCATATCAGGGTACACCGAAGCCGCCGCGTGCCCTAAGGGTAAAATATTGATGCACCGCAAGCGAAGATTTTGCAAATAATGAATAAAACCAAAAGGAGTCCACGGATTTTCGACGCGATGGAGCCACTTGACGCGGTTCTGGTCGCGGACAACACCGCAAAACCCTTGATGAGCCCACGTATCGGCATAGACATGGAGCGTAATCCCTAACCGCTGTAACGTCCGCTTTGGACCGCGCAAATCCAGGCAATGCAAAACCATCTCTTTGGCGACGTAACTATTGGGCTGGCAAATGAGGCGTTCCACCATGTCCCGGTCTGCCCCGTCCCCACAAGGAAGATTGCAATTTCCCGGCAAAAAATGGAAGGGCAGCCACGCCATTTTATTCGAAATCTCGTCCGTATTATGAATAAAATCATACGCTGCGTGAGACGAACTAATGACCGTGTACATGGCTCCCGTATCAAAACGAATAGGCCCTTCATCAGCCGCATCATCGACGAACTGCGAACTGTAGGCAATCACGTACGCTTCATGTTCACTGTAGCCTGCCCACCGGGCCACAATATAGGTCACGTCATAATGGAAATCTTTTTGCATGGTCTGCCGCCTTTATAGGATATATATGCATTGTTATATGTGCTACGTATATTGTAACATATGTCAGATATAAGTTACGTAAAATTTTTATAAAAATCTTTTGACAAAATCTAGGTTCCATGATAATATAATAAAGTATTTTCACGCATGGAGCGGTATCGAAGTGGTCATAACGGGGCTGACTCGAAATCAGTTAGGCCGCAAGGTCTCGTGGGTTCGAATCCCACCCGCTCCGCCAGAGCAAAAGCGGCATCACGAAGCCATTTATAGGCTGTTGTGATGCCGCTTCTTTTTGTGTTACTTTAGGTGAAATACCGGGCTGTCCCCCCTGTTGTCCCCCCTAATACAAAAATAGCCAATACACGTACTGAACTACGGAGTACACACATTGGCTATATACGCATATATTTTATTAAACTTCTTCCGTTGGTTGTGGACCATATAGGCGTTCCATCCCGGCACGCGTTACCAGCCAAATACGCCCAGCCTTTCGTGCTTCTGTTGGTAAGAATCTCGGCGGTGCCTTCTTGTATCCAGAGCAGGCCTGCTGTACTGTAATCGGGGCTTTTCCCCATAGTTCTGCTGCTTCCGCAGCCGTCATAACTTCATCTAATACATTCATAATGCCACCTCCTTAAAATAATCCAATAGTTTTACATAGTGCGAGAATAGAAATGAGTAATGCAAGGATACTAATATACAGCGTTGCATTCATTGTCTCAGACATGATATACTAAAGAAAAGATATTGAAGAACCTGCCTCTCTTCCCTCAAAGAGAGGCAGGCCATTAGGCTATCGGCCTAATTTGCAGCCTTGCATCAGCAGGATTATCGCCGTTATGAGATTTATCACTGCTGTTGTAAGGTTTATCTTTTCTGGTAGTTTCATGTCTCTCACCTCCTTTCGATATTTATATTATACATGCTTTAGCGTTGTTTGTCAATAGTTAAACATTGAATAATAGTAAAAAAAATAGCGCGCCAAGCTAGATATTCTCTAGTCTGGCGCGTTTTTCTATGCTCTATTTATTTTCCTGTTGTTTCGTCCGCTTCAGCTTTTTCCAAAACTTTGGATACTACTTTTTTCGTGACGGTCCAGACAAGGCTAACACCGGTGTTGATGAGCTTTGCACGCATCTTCACCCAGCCAGACGCAGACGTTGCCGCTTCTGCTGTCTGTGCGTCCTGAAAGTCTTTGATAGCGTCATCAACGTAAGGGAATACCGTGCCTTCGACGAAGGTTTTGGCGTTGCCAGCCAGTTCCTGTAATACGTCATTGACCGATTCCTTTACGATGTCTAATACTTCATTATTTTTAGTTTCTGCCATGGTTATCTCCCTCTCTTGTTTAATTCTTTTTCAATTTGTCCTAACACCAAAGGCCCGGCATTATCGAGCAAAGCTAAATACCCTTGATTACGAATCTTTACCCAGGCCGATTGGGTGGTGCGAATTTCATCCCGCAACTCGACTTTAAGCTTTTCTTTTCGCTTATCCAAGGCCGATTTTACGACAAAGGACAACAGCGTTCCCCAAATACTCATGGTTTCCTCCTATAAGGTCTGCCAGTAATCCGTAACGCCGCGAGCAACAGCACGAGCTAACGCGTCTTGGTAATTAGCCAAAACTTTTTCGTCGTGGTCGTTGCTGATAAAGCCCAGCTCGACGAGCACGCCAGGCATGACAGTGTTATTTAAGACATAGAGGCCATTACGGCCTGGCACAGCTTCTTTGATACCACGATTTACCATGTGCAAACTATGCACGATTTGGTTTTGAATGGCTTGCGCCAGTTTTGCCCCCCGTGCAGAGCCGGGATAATAGTACGTTTCTGTTCCTAAAGCTTGCGGATTATCCGCGGCATTGCAGTGGATGGAAATAAACAAGTCTGCGTCACTGTCGTTTGCGGCCATGCAGATATAGCCTAAATCATCGTCTTGCAATACTTGCGCTTCAACGCCCGCGTTTATTAAATATTTCATCGCTGCGTTACCTACAGCATAAGCCACATCAGATTCGCGCAAGCTTGTTGTCGTATTAACGGCACCTGGGTCGGGATTGCCGTTCGGTGCGTGTCCTGGATTAATAAATACTTTCATGGTTTATCCTCCTTTTTATTTGCGGCCGCTGATTTAAC
>OIXX01000175.1_pt1 | contig 51239 bp, 51 predicted proteins | sample 1588161 | NCBI WGS metagenome assembly OIXX01 (sample SAMN03283274) | human gut metagenome | biome: human-associated habitat; material: feces | host: Homo sapiens | place: Peru | collected 2012 | reverse complement strand
GCGGCGCGAGCCGCGAACGGACATCCCTCGTCGCCCACCACAGGTCAGGCACGGCCCCTCGCGAGGGGCCGTTTCCATGCCGCGGCCCCGAAGCCCGATTCAATGCTCCGATTTGGATTTTTTTTGCGCGAGTCGTAAAGGAGTTGTCAGGTGCCCGATTTGGCATGTCGGCACCCGTCTTCCGCCCGCCGTGCATGCTACGATGTATCCAAATATTCGATAGCTATTCATGCACAAGCCTCATGGGCAGGTGGAATGGTGCATAACGCTACCGATTTTCCATGATACGAGGAGGGTGCATGGGGGCACAGGATATGCGGGTGGCTTCGGTCCGCGACGTCGTAGAGGCGCTCGCCAAAAACGGACTGCTTGCTCCGGCCGAACAGGCACGCTGCGCCGCTTCGGCGGCCGCTCTGGACGTCCCGTTGGCCGGCTGTTCGTTCGACTCGCGCGCAGTGCATCCGGGCGAGCTCTTCTTCTGCAAGGGCGCACGCTTCAAACCCGACTATCTGGTCCGAGCGCTCAAGGCGGGCGCCGCGTGCTATCTTGCCGACGCGACCCTGGCTCCTGCGCTTGCCACCGTTGCCGGTGCGGACGCCGTACCCTCCATCTTCGTCACGAGTATTCGCTGCGCCATGGCGGTCGTCTCGCCGATCGTGTACGGACGGCCCGACCGCGAGCTTGCCTTGGTGGGCATTACGGGCACCAAGGGCAAGACGACGACGTCGTATATGCTGCGTTCGATACTGGAAGACGCGGGGCGCACGCCGGGCATCATGGGTTCCATCATGTGCGATGACGGCATCGAACAGGCGGAAGCGGTAAACACCACACCCGAGGCACCGGAGCTTTGGCGCCATCTGGCCAATTGTCGCCGCGCTGGACGCCGGGCCATGATTATGGAGGTTTCCAGTCAAGCGCTCAAGTACGAGCGCGTGAGCGGCGTCGCGTTCGATATCGCGTGCTTCCTGAATATCGGCCGCGACCATATCTCCGCTGTCGAGCATCCTTCGTTCGAGGACTATTTCTCCTCCAAGCTTCGCATCTTTGAGCAGTGCAAGACGGCGGTGGTGAACCTGGGCTGCGCTCATGCGGACCGGGTGATTGCCGCGGCGGGGCGGGCCGAGCGCTTGGTGACCGTGGGCATTGACCGCGCGGACGCCAACGTGAGCGCCCGGGATGTCACCGCTCGCGAGGGCGTGGTCACCTTCACGCTGGTGCTCTCCCCGTCGATTTCCGCTTCGGGCGTCCATGAGGAGCACGCGTTCGAGCTCGATATGCCGGGCGTCTTCAACGTGGAGAACGCGCTTGCTGCCATTGCCTGTGCGCGGCTCTTGGGCGTTGGCATCGACCATATCGCCGGCGGCCTGCGTCGGGTGCGCGTGCCCGGCCGCATGGAGGTGCTGCGTTCGGCGAACGAGAACGTGGTGGCCATCGTGGACTATGCGCACAACGAGCTCTCGTATCGCGCCCTCTTTGGTACGGTGAGGCGAGAGTATCCAGGCCGTAAGGTCATCGCCGTATTCGGAGCCCCGGGAGGCAAGGCTGAGGATCGACGCCGCGAGCTGCCGCGCGCGGCGGCGCCCTTCTGCGATCTGATGATCTTCACCGAGGAGGACCCCGCTCACGAGCGCGTGGAGGACATCTGCGCGGAAATGGCCGCCAATGTGCCAGCGGGGGCTACGTACAGGATTATCCCGCATCGCGAAGAAGCCGTCCGTGCCGCCTTTGCCGCGGCCGAGGGGAGTCGCGCGCTGGTCTTGCTCCTCGCCAAGGGGGAGGAGACACGTCAGCATCGCGGCGATGCGTACGTGCCGGTCAAAAGCGATCTTGAGCTGGCGCGAGAATTGATTCGGGAGCGATAGATCGGACGACGCGCGGCTTCCTTGCCCCGACCGATTCAGGGTGCCAAGGCTTACATTTCTCGGAACAACGCATGGACGTTATGGCCTTTCGTGCCGAATGGCGTGTAACGGCGGCGTAAGTGTGACACAGTAAAGGGTGTTGCAAGAGGGATTAGCCAGGAAGGTTTTGGCATCAATGAACGGTTCAGGGATTGCGATCGGCGACATCGTCAGCGTGCTGAAGGAAAAGGGGCTCTTCGTTTCCCTCTCGCAGCCCGAGGGGGCAGCTGGGCTCGACACCCCGTTGGTGGGATGTACCTTTGATTCCCGCGAGGTCAAGCCGGGGTATCTGTTCTTTGCCAAGGGCATCCACTTCCATCCGCGCTACCTGACGAGTGCGGTCGAGGCCGGTGCCGCGTGCTACGTGGCGAACGAGCAGCTGGCCGACGAGCTGAAGGACCTGCCCGCCGCCCGGTCCTGCCTCGGCATCGTCGTGACCGACGTGCGTCTCGCCATGGCGGCCATCCCGCCCGTGTTTTACGACCATCCCGATCGCGACCTCACCATCGTGGGCGTCACCGGTACCAAGGGCAAGTCGTCCACGACCGTCATGCTGCGCACCATCCTGAAGGCCGAGCATCGTTCCGCGGGCATCATGGGCTCCATCCTAAACGACGACGGCATCGAGAACTTCGAGGCGTTCAACACCACGCCCGAGGCACCCGAGCTCTGGCGTCACCTGGACAACTGCCGCAAGGCCGGGCACAAGGCCATGCTGCTCGAGGTCTCGAGCCAGGCGCTTAAATACAACCGCGTGCTGGGTGTGCCGTTCAGCATCGCCTGCTTCACCAATATCTCGCGCGACCACATCTCGCCGGTCGAGCATCGTGACTTTGCCGACTATCTCGCCTCCAAGCTGCGCATCTTCGAGCGCTGCCACACGGCGGTCGTGAACCTGGGCACGGACCATCTCGACGAGGTGATGGCCGCGGCAAAGCAGGCCGAGCGCGTGGTGACTATCGGCGTGGAGCATCCGGAGGCCGATGCGTGCGCCACCACTATCCACTCCGATGAGACCGATGCCGTCTTCACGCTGACGCTCTCGCCCGCGCTGTCCGAGACGGCGGGGGAGCCTCAGACCGTTGAGGTCAAGCTGGGCATGCCCGGCGCCTTCAATGTCGAGAACGCGCTGACCGCCATCGCCTGCGCGCGCATCATGGGCGTGCCCATGGAGTGCATCCTCGAGGGCCTGCGCCATGTGCACGTTCCGGGTCGCATGGACATGATTCGCTCAAAGGATGGCCAGGTGATCGGCATCGTCGACTTTGCGCACAACAAGTACTCCTACGAGGCGATCTTTGGCTATGTGCACCAGGAGTACCCCGAGCATACCATCGTCTCCATCTTCGGCGCCCGTGGCGACAAGGCCCAGGAGCGCCGGCATGAGTGCCCCGAGGTGGCGTCACGCTACTCCGATTTCATGATTCTCTCGGAGGAGGATCCGGCCCACGAGGACGTGCTGGCGCTGTGCGAGGAAGTTGCCTCCCACTTGCCTGCGGGTGCCAACTACGAGATCCAGGTTGATCGCGAGCTGGCGGCCAAGCGCGCCTTTGAATATGCGCGCGGGCACAGGCCGGCGGTGGTGCTGTTGCTGGCCAAGGGTGCCGAGACGCATCAGCAGCGCGGTGACAACTTTGTAACCGTTAAGAGCGATATGGAGTTGGCGAAGGAGTTCATCGAGGGTTAGGCACTCATGAGCGTCTGCGGCGTGTCGCCCGGTTCGGCGGCACGCCGCCTTTCTCCTGCTATGATGGGCAGGTTTGTACGTCTGCTACCTGTTCGACCGGGAGGCTCAATGTCTTGCTCCACGCTGCCTGAACGTGCCGAGGGTGCTCTGCGCGAGCGTCTTGCGCGTATTCGCTACGTGTTCACCGACATGGACGGAACGATGCTTCGAAGCTCGTGCGTGCTCATGGGCGACGATGGTGCGCCGAGCTTGGATCTGGTCTCGATGCTGCTGCGCCTGCGCGCGGCGGGCGTGGAGGTCATTCCGTGCTCTGGCCGCAATCGCGCGATGCTTCATGAGGACACGCGCGTGCTTGGGCTCAACTCCTTCATCGGCGAGATGGGCGGCATCTTGGCGCTGGACGACCGAGCCGGACGCTGGGAGTACTTCACCGCCGACATGGCCTACGACCCGGCGTGCGGCCTGACACCGCACGAGGTGATCGAGCGCACGGGCATTTGCGAGGAGTTCGGGCGCCGTTGGCCCGGGCTGCTGGAGTACCACAACGATATGGCCAACGGCTACAAGTACCGCGAGGTGACCATCGGGTTGCGCGGCGAGGTGCCCGATGAGGAGGCGCGGGAGATTCTTTCCCGGAGCGGGCTCGCGCTCGACTGGAGCGACAACGGCTTCCTCAACTACATCTCCGCTCCCACCACGCTCAAACTGCCCGGGGGCGTTCGCGGTCGCGCGTTCAACATCCAGCCGGGCGGCCTCAACAAGGGGCGCGCGATCGAGCGCTTCTGTAAGTTGCGCGGCATTGATACGGCTGAGACCATGGCGCTGGGAGACTCGCGCTCGGATTTCTCCATGGCGAGCGCTGTGGAGGTGTTTCTGCTGGTGGAGAACGGTCTGGAGAATCCCGGTGCCCGGGAATTCCTGGCAGGCGCGGACAACGCGTTCGTGGCGCGCGGTTCCAGTGTGACCGGTTGGGTACACACCATGGAGACCATGCTCGAGGCTCAGTCCGCGGTATAGCGGAGAAGGCGGGCGTTTTGGAGGAACTGAGGCGCTCATGTCGCGTGCCGTGGAAGGACTGCAAGGTAGGAGGGATTGCTATGTCTGAGGAGATCGTGGGCGACGCACGGCCGATCGGTGTGTTCGATTCCGGCTTGGGCGGACTCACCGTGGCCCGTGCCATTGCGGAGACGCTCCCGCACGAATCCATCTACTACTTCGGTGATACGGAGCGGTGTCCGTACGGCACGCGCAGCGTGAGCGAGGTTCGCAAGTTCGCCGTCGAGGCGGGCCGTTGGCTCGAGCGCGCGAACGTCAAGATCATCGTGATCGCTTGCAACACGGCAACCGCGGCGGCGCTCACCACGCTGCAGCAGCTGCTGTCCGTGCCGGTGATCGGCGTGATCGCCCCGGGTGCCCGGGCGGCGATCAACTCCACGCGCACGCGCAAGGTGGGCGTGCTGGCCACCAACCTCACCGTGCGCTCGGGCGCGTACACGCGCGCCATTCAGGGTCGCGACGCCGGCGTGGACGTGTACAGCTGCCCTGCCTCGAGCTTTGTGGACATCGTGGAGCGCGAGCTCGCGACCGGTGCGCATCTGCAGGAACGCTGGCTTGAGGGCAAGGACGTATTCGACACGCCGAAGATTCGCGCCGAGGTAGCCGAGACGGTGCGGCCGCTCGCGCCCGAGGGCATCGACACCGTGGTGCTCGGCTGCACGCATTTCCCCTTGCTCGCGAACCCGATTCGCCGGGCGTTGGGACCGGGTGTGCGCGTGGTGAGCTCCGCCGAGGAGACGACGCGCGAGCTGGCGGATATCCTCACGCGCCGCGAACAGCTCGCACCTGATATGGTGGTGCCGGAGCATCGCTTTGCCACCACGTCCGAGAACATCGCCGAGTTCGCCGCGGCGGGCAGCTTTATCTTTGGGCAGCCGTTGCGCAGCATCGAGCGCGTGGACATCAGCGAGCTTGAACTGCTGGGGTAGCTTGAGCTGTCGGGTGGCCCCCGATTTTGTGTTTGAAAGGATCGTCATGGACCTGATCGAAGTGAACCGCAAGGACGGGCGTGCGGCGGATGCCATGCGCAAGGTGACGCTCACGCGCGAGGTGATGAAGAACGCGCTCGGCTCTTGCCTGGTGGAGTTCGGCGACACGCGCGTGCTCTGCGCCGCGACCATCGAGGAGGGCCTGCCCGCGTGGCGTCGTGCGAGCCGTGCCGGTTGGGTGACGGCCGAGTACGCCATGCTGCCGGCGGCGACGGGACGTCGCACCGCGCGCGAGTACAAAGGTCGCAAGGGTCGCTCCATGGAGATCGAGCGGCTGATCGGTCGATCGCTCCGCGCTGCAGTGAACCTTAAGGCGCTGGGTGAGTACACCGTCACCGTCGATTGCGACGTGATTCAGGCCGATGGCGGCACGCGGACCGCGAGCATCACCGGCGCATGGGTGGCGCTCCACGACGCGCTCATGGCGTGGGTGGATGCGGGAAAAATCTCTCGCTTGCCGCTTCTCGGCCAGGTTGCCGCCGTGTCTATGGGCGTGGTTGACGGCGCGTGCCTGCTCGACCTCGACTACTCCGAGGACTCCAATGCTGAGGTCGATATGAACCTGGTGGCCATGGATTCCGGCGAGATGGTGGAGCTGCAGGGAACGGGCGAGCGCATCACGTTCGACCGCGCGCGGCTGAACACCCTGCTCGACCTGGGCGACGCGGGCATCAAGAAGCTCATCGACCTGCAAAACGAGGTCACGGGGTTCCGCGACTAACATCCAACTCTCTACAATGGCTGATTGCAATGAAGGGCGCTCGCAGAAGGTTTGCGAGCGCCCTTCGGCGTTTCCGTGCGAGATTAACTTGCCAGCCGAAGCTCGAGACTGTCAAGGAGGCGTTCGTAGCTCTCCTGGAGGTTCTCGCGTTGATCCTGGCTGCGGACGGGGGAGGCGAGGAGGCCAAATCTCTGTGTCGGGGGGAAGGAGAATTGGTTCGCACGTTGGGAAGGCAGCACATGCGTCGTGCTTGCGTCATTGGGAGAATGCATGCGTGGCCTCCTCGCTCGTCCGCCTATTCTGCGCATCGGCCGTTGGGGCCTTCGATGCGCTGAGACCATTATGCCCGGCCCCGCCACTCCACTCGTCTAAAGAAGTTCTTACGTTCCTTTGCCGGTGGTGTGGAAAGGAGAGAAACTCCAGTTCAGAATGCTTAAGGAAGGGCGAAGCACCCCGCTTGGGACCCCTATTGTATGCGTGTGGGCCGTCGGGATGGCGTCTTCGCTGACCGTTCGCCGGCGTATTTGTTCCGTTTGCGTGGCAATGCGCAGAAAGCTTCACAAATGAGCAGAAGCAAGCAATAATCGCCATAAACAATCAATCGAAAGGAGCCAATCTATGGCGACTACCGCAGAAGCTTCGCATCAGACCGCCGCTCCGCTCGACGCCGCCGCGGCGGCGCAGGCCGCCTTTGCCGCCGTGGCGGACAAGCCGTTCCCCACGGACATCTTTACGGCGCCCGAGTTGCGCTGGGCCGTCATCGGGTGCGGTGTCATCGCCAACCAGATGGCCGCCTCGCTCGCGTTGGCCGGCCGCACGCTCGCCGGCGTGGCGAACCGCACGCGGTCAAAGGCCGAGGCCTTCGCCGCCGCCCACCACGTGGAGCGCGTGTACGACACCTTCGAGGAGCTCTACGCCGACCCTTCCATCGACGCCATCTACATCACCACGCCGCACAACACGCACATCACCTACCTGCGCGGAGCGCTCGCCGCGGGTAAGCACGTACTGTGCGAGAAGTCTATCACCCTGAACTCCGCCGAGCTCGCCTGGGCCCGCGCCATCGCCGCCGAGCACCACGTGCAGCTCATGGATGCCACGACCATTCTGCACATGCCGCTCTTCCACGAGCTGCGCCGTCGTGCCGCGGCGGGCGAGTTTGGTCAGATGAACCTCGCCCAGGTGAACTTTGGCAGCTATAAGGAGTACGGCGACCTCACCAACCGATTCTACAATCCCAAGCTCGCCGGTGGCGCCATGCTGGATATCGGCGTGTACGCGCTCTCCGCGGCGCGCCTCTTCATGGCGAGCCAGCCGACCGAGATTGTCAGCTTGGCGAACCTCGCCTCCACGGGCGTTGACCAGACCAGCGGATTCGTTACGCGCAACGCCGAGGGCCAGCTGGGCGTGTTCAGCCTCTCCCTGCACTCCAAGCAACCCAAGCGCGCCATGATCAGCTTCGATACGTGCTATCTGGAGATCGAGTCGTACCCGCGCGCGGACAAGGCCAAGATCGTCTGGACCGAGGATGGCCGTGTGGAAGAGGTGTCTGCGGGCGAGGAGGCCTACGCGCTTTGCTACGAGATCGCCGACCTTGAGGCGGTCGTGGCGGGTGACGCCGACCGCGCCAAGCTCATCGATTACGCGGCAGACGTGATGGACATCATGACGAAGCTGCGCGCGGACTGGGGCGTGGTCTACCCCGAGGAGCGGTGAGTTCATGATCGCCGAGGAGCGCTACGCCCATATTCTGTCTGAGGTTGAGCGCGAGGGTACGGTGACGGTGGCCCAGCTCGCTGCCGATTTGGGGATATCTGAGTCCACCGTGCGCCGCGACCTGGAGAAACTCGACGCAGCTCACAAACTCGCCAAGGTGCATGGCGGGGCCATGCGGCGCGAGGATGCCCACGTGATGCGCGATCTGACCATTTCCGAGCGCGATGGCCTGCATGCGGACGACAAACGCCGCCTTGCCGCCGCCGCTGCCGCGATGGTGGGGCCTGACGATTTCGTCTACATCGACGCGGGCTCCACGACGCGTGAGTTGGTGGGCTGTCTGGAAGAGCGCGGTGCCACCTACGTTACCGATTCCGCTCCGCATGCGCAGGCCCTTGCGGCGCGCGGATTGACGGTGGTGCTGCTGGGTGGCGAGCTCAGGGCGGCAACGGGTACCGTCGTGGGACCGGATGCGATCGAAGCCCTCCCCCGCTACCACTTCACGCTCGGCTTCTGGGGCACCAACGGCATCGACGTCGCGCGCGGCCTGACGACGCCCGATCGCGAAGAGGCTGCGGTCAAACGGCTCTCGATTGAACATACGGCATCGGGGCGGCGCTTCGTGCTCACTGACCCGAGCAAGTTTGGTCGGGTGGCGCCGGTGCGGTTTGCCGAGCTTGCCGATGTGACCGTGCTCACCACGGACGTACCAGTCGCTTACGAGGGCATGGCCGGCATCGAGCTCGTTTCCTGATCGCTCGCTTCTTCCAAACCTGCCACCTTGCTCAGACGGGGTCGCGAGACCCCGTCTTTCTGTGCGGGCTCAGCCGCTGTTGGCGCCATGTGTGCAAACCTGCTAGATTGCTTGGATTGGGGCCTGCTCGGCCTCGTCTCTTTGTATCTGGCTCAGATGGGGGTTCGCCGTGAAGGTCGTGCACGTTGCCGCGGGGGTCATCCGTCGTGCGTCGGATGACCACGTGCTCGTGGCGCAACGCGGATATGGCAGCATGGCCGGGTTGTGGGAGTTTCCCGGCGGGAAGGTCGAGCGTGGGAAAAGCGCACAGGAGACGTGCGCGCGCGAGCTGGCCGAGGAGCTGAAGGTCACCGTGACCGACCTGCGTGCCTGCTACACCGTCGAACATGACTACGACGACTTCCATCTCTCTATGGAGTGCTTTCTGTGCGAGCTCGCCGATGACTCGCCGCAGCCCGAGCGCAATGACAACCAGCAAGATCTCCGCTGGGTGGCGCGCGAAGCCCTGCCCGATCTGGAATGGATGCCGGCTGACGTGGAATTCGTCGGCCGCTTGGCGACGGCCGACGCGGATGCGCTCGAGGGTATGATCAAGCGCCGGCACGACAGCCGCCACTCCATGCAAGGCAACAAGCGTGCCGACACCAAGCCCGAGATGCTGGTGCGGCGGCGCTTGCGGGCGGTGGGGCTCACCGGGTATCGTCTGCAGTGGAAGAAGGCCCCGGGTCGGCCGGATATCGCGTTTCCCGGTCGCAAGGTTGCCATCTTCGTAAACGGCTGCTTCTGGCATCGGTGCTCGCACTGTCACCCGAGCATGCCAAAGCGCAACACGGCATTCTGGGAGGCAAAGTTCGCTCGTAACGTGGCGCGGGACCAGGCTGCGCTTGCCGCGCTGGACGAGCAGGGCTGGACCGCCATCACCATTTGGGAGTGCCAGCTCAAAAAGGACAAGATCGACCAGACGATGGACACCGTGATCAACATGGTGCGCGCTGCCGGCGGGGCAAAGCGAGCGTAGGGCCCGGGGCGCCAACCTTACAAAGGCGTAAGGCACGCGTAAGGTAAATCGATGGCACGCGGAACGGCTGCCTGAGAGTATGGAATGCGAGAACGATTGGCATTCTCTCAAGGAGGTATTCATGACAACGCAGGAATCGCAAGCGCTCGGACGTCCCGTGCTGGCCGTCAAGCATATCCAGAAGGTGTACGGTGCCCGCGGCAACGTGACGCGCGCGCTTCAGGACGTGAGCTTCACGGTGGAAGCCGGTGAGTTCGTGTCCATCATGGGACCGTCGGGTTCGGGCAAGTCCACGCTGCTCAACTGTGTCTCGACCATCGATTCCGTGACGAGTGGCGAGGTACACATCAACGGGGCAGACGTGACCCGTCTGCGGCCCCAGAGGCTCACGCGCTTCCGTCGCGAGCAGCTGGGCTTCATCTTCCAGGCGTCCAACCTGCTCGACACCCTCACCGCGCGCGAGAACATCGCGTTGCCGCTCACCATCGCCCGCGTCGCACCGCGCGAGGCGCTCGCCCGCGTGGACGCCGTCGCGGCCCGCCTGTCTATCACGCAGGTGCTCGACAAGTATCCCTACCAGATGTCTGGAGGCCAGCAACAGCGCGTCGCCGCAGCCCGCGCGCTCGTCACCAACCCGGCGCTCATCATGGCCGACGAGCCCACGGGTGCGCTCGATTCCAAGAACGCGCGCCTGCTGCTCGAGAGTCTGGAGACCCTGAACCAGCGCGATGGCGCCACGGTTCTCATGGTCACGCACGATAGCTTTGCGGCGAGCTACACGCATCGGGTGCTCTTCATCCGCGATGGCCGCCTGTTCACCGAGCTGCACCGCGGCGAGATGTCTCGCCAGCAGTTCTTCGACCGCATCATGCAGGTTGTGGCCATGATGGGTGGGGAGGGCAACGATGCTCTGTAAACTCGCCTGGGGCAACGTCCGCCGTGCGCGGCGCGACTACCTCGTCTACCTCATCACGCTGGGCATTGGCGTGATGGTCTTCTATGCGTTCAACACCATCTCCGTGCAGGTGGACATCGCCGGCATCAAGACATCCGGCATGCGCGAGCTCAAGGGCAGCCTCATGGCCGGCATGACCATCTTCCTTGCGTTCGTGATGGGATTCTTGCTGGTCTACGCCAACAACTTCATCATGAAGCGGCGTAAGAAGGAATTCGGCCTCTACCAGGTACTCGGCATGAGCCGCTGGCAAGTGGCGCGCGTGATGGCGCTCGAGACGGTCATCGTCTCCGTGGCGGCGCTCGCGGCGGGCCTTGCCGCCGGCATCGCGCTCTCGCAGCTCATGGTGTTCTCGACGGCGGCGCTCTTCAAGACGCAGGTCTCGAACTTCCACTTCTTCCTTTCGGGCGCGGCGTTCCTCATCACCGTCGGCTGCCTGGTGGCGATCTTCCTCGTGACGCTCGTCTTCAACCTGCGCGTGGTGGCCAAGGCAAAGATCATCGACCTCATGAGCGCCGGCCGGCGCGGCGAGGTCGTGCGCGTGCGCAATCCCTGGATCTCCGCTGCCGTGTTCGTGGTGGGCGCGGTGCTCACGGGCGTTGCCTATGCGCGCCTGCTGCACGATGGCCTGCCCGTCATGATGGACGATCCGAATGAGATGAACCGCTTCTACCTCACTACGGGGCTCGTCATCGTGGGCACCATCCTTTTGTTCTTTGGGCTTTCGGGCTTTCTGCTCAAGGTGCTGTCACGTGCGCGCAACATCTACTGGCGCGGGCTTGCCCCCTTCACGTTGCGCCAGCTCTCATCCCGCGTGAACACGGTGAGCTTCTCGCTCGCGGTGGTGGCGATGGTGCTCTTCCTTGCCATCACGAGCGTGACCTCGGGCACCTCCCTCTTGGCAGCGATGAATTCGAGCCTTGAGAACGGCACCCCGGCTGATTACACCGCGGGCGTGGCGTACTTTGACGAGCAGCGTTCGAACGCGCAGGGCACAGGCGCCGATGGCAACGCTGCCGACGGCATCTCGCCGACTTATGGCGTGACGACCCAGCCGCTCGACCTCATGGCCGAGAGCGCGCGCCGTACCGTCTCCACTCAGGATGGCGGCACCAAGCCCATGACCGCCGACGACGGTCGCGCGTACAACCTGGCCGATATCGCCGGCGACCACGTGCAGGTGAACCTCTACAGCAGCTATCCCGCGAGCCAGACCGGCACGCCCAAGCCCGTTCTCTCCGGTGCCACGCTCTTCAAGATGGCGGGGGCCAGTCTGCCCACCGGCGCGGACGACATGGGCTTGGACTTCATGAAGGAGAGCGACTACAACCGCTATCTGGCCTTCCGTGGAGCCAAACAGGTCGATTTGGGCGAGAGCGGCTACCTCATCACGAGTGACGCGGGTACGTCGATGACGAACGTCTATGACAAGGTTCTCGCCGGCGGCACCGAGCTCAAGCTCGGCGGGCGCACGCTCAAGCCCGTTGCCTCCTCGGTGGACGCCAAGTTGAGCGCCATCTTCAACACCCCCACCGGTGGTTCGAACCCGGGGACCATCGTCGTGCCTGACGAGGTCGTCGACGAGCTCAACCTCACCCTGGAGATGAGCAGCCTGCTCATCAACTACAAGGACGGCATCTCTACCGAGCAGGGCGACGCCTACGTGACGCGCGCGGGCCAGGATGGTTCTTACGACAACGTGAACATCGTGCAGGACGGCCACGAGGTCGGTGTGTGGGGGTACATGAGCAGCACGCGAACCAAGGTCTACGAGTCGGCGAACTCCCTGTCCGCCATGGTGTCCTACCTGGCTATCTACATCGGCATGGTCCTCGTGGTGGCCTGCGCGGCGATCCTTACCATCCAGCAGCTCTCGGGCGTGTCCGATGCTGGTCCGAGCTGCCGCATGCTCTCCGAGATCGGTGCGTCCACGCGTCAGGTGAACCACTCGTTCCTCGTGCAGCAGGCGGTGCTCTTCGCCTTCCCGCTCGCCGTTGGCATCGCGCACTCCGCAGTCGCGCTGCACGTGGTCATCGGGGTCGTGGAGCTCTTCGGCCATGTGGAGATCTCCGGCATGGTGGGCCTTGCCTGCGCGATCTTCGCGGTGTGCTACGGCGGGTACTTCCTCATTACCTACCACATGAGCCGCAAGATCATCCGAGACGCCATCGCCGCGCGGGCGTAAGGTGAGTGTCGGACCATCTCCGCATGCGCGTGTGGAGATGGTCCGCATTGTCGGGCGCCTCGTACGTGGGCCGCCTGTGTCGAGAATGAATCCTAAGAAGTTGGCGAGCGGTAACGCGTGAGAGAGTTCCCTATGGTATGCTTTCTTCGCACAGGTGGCTCCCGTGTACAACCTAATCTGCTGCTTATAGAGCATTTTTCGTTCCGGGGGCTCTCATACCGCGGAGCGCACGCGCTTCGCCTATCAGCGCTAAGGGAGCGTGGTTACACAAATGCAGGACGCAGCATGGAAAGGCTTCGAGGGCGGTATTTGGCAAAACGAGGTTGACGTCCGCGACTTCATCCAGCGGAACTACACCCCGTACGACGGTGATGACCAGTTCCTCGCCGGCCCGACGGAGCGCACGAAGGACCTGTGGAGCCAGGTGCTTAACCTGCTCCTGAAGGAGCGCGAGCAGGGCGGTGTCCTGGATATGGACACCAAGACCGTTACCGGCATCTGCAGCCATCCCGCGGGCTACATCGACAACGAGCATCCCGAGAAGGAGACCATCGTCGGCCTGCAGACCGATAAGCCGCTCAAGCGCGCCCTGCATGTGAACGGCGGTATCCGCATCGCGTGGCAGGCTGCCCACCAGCACGGCTACGAGCTCGATCGCCAGGTGGTGGAGGACTACACCTACCGCCGCAAGACCCACAACGCCGGTGTCTTCGACGTCTACACCCCCGAGATGCGCGCCTGCCGCTCCGCGCACATCATCACCGGCCTGCCCGACGGCTACGGCCGCGGCCGCATTATCGGCGACTACCGTCGCGTGGCCCTCTACGGCGTCGACTACCTGATCAAGGACAAGGAGGCCCAGAAGGCCTCCACGCCCAAGGTCATGACCGAGGAGAACATCCGCGACCGCGAGGAGCTACAGGAGCAGATTCGCGCTCTCGGCGAGCTCAAGATGATGGCCGACTTCTACGGCTTTGACATCTCCAAGCCGGCCCGTAACACGCAGGAGGCCATCCAGTGGCTGTACTTTGCGTACCTCGCGGCCGTGAAGGAGCAGAACGGTGCCGCCATGTCCATCGGCCGCACTTCCACGTTCCTCGACATCTACTCCGAGCGCGACCTCGCAAATGGCACCTTCACCGAGGAGCAGATCCAGGAGTTCATCGACCACTTCATCATGAAGCTCCGCATGGTCAAGTTTGCCCGTACCCCCGAGTACCAGGCGCTCTTCACCGGCGACCCGCAGTGGGTCACCGAGTCCATCGGCGGCATGGGCGTGGACGGCCGCTCCATGGTCACCAAGATGAGCTTCCGCTACCTGCACACGCTGGACAACATGGGCACGAGCCCCGAGCCCAACCTGACGGTGCTGTGGTCAACGCGCCTGCCCAAGAACTTCAAGGAGTTCTGCGCCAAGACCTCCATCGCCAGCTCGTCCATCCAGTACGAGAACGATGACCTCATGCGCGTCTACCACGGCGACGACTACGGCATCGCCTGCTGCGTGTCCTCCATGCGCATCGGCAAGGAGATGCAGTTCTTCGGCGCTCGCGCCAACCTGGCCAAGTGCCTGCTCTACGCGCTCAACGGCGGCGTGGACGAGGTGTCCAAGAAGCAGGTCGGTCCCAAGTACCGTGCCGTTGAGGGCGATACGCTCGACTACGACGACGTGATCGGCAAGTTCAACGACATGATGCAGTGGCTCGCCGGCGTGTACGTCAACGCGCTGAACATCATCCACTACATGCATGACAAGTACTGCTACGAGCGCATTCAGATGGCCCTGCACGACAAGCACGTGCATCGCTGGTTCGCTACGGGTATCGCCGGTCTGTCCGTTGTGGCCGACTCTCTCTCTGCCATCAAGTACGCCAAGGTGCATCCGGTGCGCGATGAGAACGGCGTCATCGTGGACTTCGAGACCGAGGGCGACTTCCCCAAGTACGGCAACGACGACGACCGCGTGGACACCATCGCCCACGATGTGGTGCACCAGTTCATGGAGTACATCCGCATGAACGACACCTATCGTCACTCCGTGCCGACCACCTCGGTGCTCACCATCACCTCCAACGTGGTGTATGGCAAGAAGACCGGCTCCACGCCCGACGGCCGCAAGGCCGGCGTGCCGTTCGCCCCGGGTGCCAACCCCATGCACCAGCGCGACACGCATGGCGCTATCGCCTCGCTGGCCTCGGTGTCCAAGCTTCCGTTCCGCGACGCGCAGGACGGCATCTCCGACACCTTCTCCATCGTTCCGAATGCGCTGGGCAAGGATGACGACGTGATGTTCGACCACGTTGATCTGGGCGGCATCGACTTCACGCCGGCCGATCAGCAGGATGGCGAGTAGACGGGGATTTCGAAAATATCGAGAAAGTTCACGGAATGAGACCTAATCGGTAACGTTTCGCGGGCTATACTATCGATATCCGGTATCAACAACAGGAGGCAATTCCATGAAGATTCAGGACGTTTCTCTTAACCAGGCCGATAACCTCGTTAGCATGCTCGACGCGTACGCCGAGAAGGGTGGCCACCACCTGAACGTGAACGTGTTCAACCGCGAGACGCTGCTCGATGCCCAGGCGCACCCCGAGAAGTACCCGCAGCTGACCATCCGCGTTTCCGGTTACGCCGTGAACTTCCACACGCTTACCAAGGAGCAGCAGGACGAGGTCATCGCCCGCACCTTCCACACCAGCATGTAGGCTGCACACTCGCATTTGGCTCACGGCTTTGATTGCGGAGACCCCGGGGCGACCCGGGGTCTTTTTTATGTTCAGTATCCATCGGCTTGGAGCTCATCCACCGGCTTGTAGCTTTTGGACACAAAGCATCGAGAAGCGGTCGGTGCGCTACAGCTCCATGACGCCTTCGTTGTCGGCGAGCATGGCGTACTTGGGGTTATCCGGTTGGTAGACCACGCGGACCGGAGTGCCCTCGGCAATCTCGCCGAGCGCCGGGACCTTCTTGACCGTGATGAAGAACCCGCCGGTCTCGGTGCCGGGAGCCGTGTACTTCAGGTGCTCGCGAATAGTATAGGTGGCGCCATCTACCTGGTAGGTTGCCGTGATGATGGTGGGGCGGTTCTTGTTGACGGGGACATCGACCCGCACGATGGCTCCCGTGGTCTCGCCCGTGTAACGGCGGCGCATGCTTTCGAGGCGCCGGCGCGCGTCGTAGCGACTATAGAGCGTGATGCCTACGGCAATGGCCACGATGGACCCGGTGACGACGAGGAAGATCACAAACGATTGCAATTCGGGGGTCATGGTACCCTGCTTTCTAAGCGATTCTGACAAGAGGATTGTACCCGCTGCGCACGCTGTGCTAGGAATCTGTTGGCGGGTAACGGGGGTGGCTTCATGACTCAGCGGCATCGCGTGCTGTTCTACACGCTGGATGGCAAGACGGACAAGGCGAACGACATCCTGCGTTCCTGGGGTATGGACGAGTCGATTGAGCTCGTGGGATGCGCTCATCCTGCGATGGCGGCTCCAACTGAGGAGCAGCTACAGGGGTGCGAGGGGTTCGTCGGCGAGTTCGCGCCGGTCTTGGGGGACACCGTGGGCGCCATGGCCCGTGCGGGGATTCGCGTTGCGGCAAGCATGTCGATTGGCATGAACCATATGGATGTAGCCGGGCTTCAGGCGCGGGGGATTACAGTCGCGAACTGCCCGGGTTATTGCGCGGAGGATGTGGCCACCCATGCGGTAGCGCTCATGCTTGACCTTATGCGGAAGGTCACGTTCGCCAACCGTGATGTCGTGACGGGAGCGTGGGATCCCAAGGCGGGGTATCAGGCGTATCGGACGCAGGGACGCACCCTGGGCCTGGTGTTCTTTGGACGCATCGCTCGCGCGGTTGTTCCCGTTGCCCGGGCACTCGGGATGCATGTGCTGGTCTGGGCACCTACCAAGACGGCCGCGGAGCTGACCGAGGTGGGCTGTGAAAAAGTCGAACGGTTAGATGACCTGCTCGCGGCGGCCGACGTGGTGAGCCTGCACTGCCCGCTCATCCCTGAGACGCGCGGGCTGATCGGTGCGCGCGAGCTTGTGCTCATGAAGCCGACCGCCTATCTGGTGAACACGGCGCGCGGCGAGTTGGTGAACGAGAAAGCGCTGGTGGCTGCGCTGAATGAGAATGTTGCAAGCGGGGGAGCGCGGGGCATTCGGGCGGCGGGCTTGGATGTGCTCGCACACGAGCGCACGCCCCTCCGCGCACTGATCGAGCATGAGCGCTGCATCGTGACGCCGCATTGCGCGTACGACTCGGTGGAAGCAGCCGGTGCTCTGCGACGCATGTCGCTCGAGGCGGTGTGCGACGTCCTGATGCGTGGCAAGGAACCGGTGAACGTGGTGCGGGCGTAAAACTCGCTGCTACTTTATCGGTTTGGTGCCCAAGCAGAAAAAGCAGACCGATACATTATCGGTTTCAGCGTGCCAGATACAGTACAGGGCGTTTTCGCAGGATTGCTACCTGCGAAAACGCCTCGTAAAACACATGGTTACTCATGATAGGAGAGGGAAACCAATAAACTATCGGGTCACTTTTCTCCCGGATGCTCTGAACCGATAAACTATCGGCTTACTTTGAGCGGCTCCCGCCGCATTCCCTACAGATGGCTGACGATGAGCTCCATGTCGCCTGCCAGCTCCACCTGGTCCACGGTTGCGGGCACCAGCAGATGCTTGCCCTTGGCCACGGGAAGCCCGCAGACCTCGCCGGCACCGTCAATCACGGAGAGGCACAGGAACGGCCAGCGCTGCTCCAGGTTCTTGATACCCGAGACACGAACGCGATCCACGGTGTAGCAGGAGTTGGACTCAAGCCCAGTCACGCCGTCGACCTCGGGAGCGGTCACCGTGCCGCTCGTGGGGGCAACCTGGTCGTAGTCCACAACGTCCAGGCTCTGCTGGATGTGCAGCGGGCGGGGCTTGTCATCGTCGCCCAGGCGGTCGTAATCGTATACGCGGTAGGTCACGTCGCTGGACTGCTGGGTTTCCAGAATGAGCGTACCGGCCTTGATGGCGTGCACGGTACCGGGGTCGATCTGGAAGAAGTCGCCCTTGTGGATGGGCACCTCGTTCAGCAGCTCGCTCCAGCGGCCCCCCTCGATCATCTCCGCGAGTTCGGCGCGGTTGTGGGCGCGCTGCCCCACGATGATCGTGGCACCCGGCTCGCAATCGAGCACATACCAGCACTCGCGCTTGCCGAGGCTGCCGTTCTCATGCTCGGTGGCGTACGCGTCATCGGGATGCACCTGGATGGAGAGGTCGCCGTCCGCGTCGAGGATCTTGATGAGCAGCGGGAAGCGGTCGCCGGTGGCGCCGGCAAAGAGCGTGTCGCGCTGGGCAGCCCACAGCTCAGAGAGGGTGCCGCCCATGCCGGGGCCGGCTTCGATCAGGCAGTCGCCATTGGGATGCGCCGAGATAGCCCAGCATTCGCCGATCTTTCCTTCGGGGATGTCGTAGCCAAAAACGGTTTCGAGACGGCGCCCACCCCAGATCTTCTGGTGGAAGATGGGCTTGAGCTGAATGATCTGGCTCAGCGGAGAGACGGTGGACATGCGGACTCCTTTTGCATGACGGGATCTTGACCGTTCCAGTGTACGCCCGCCGCGTGCTAGAGGTGCGGATGTATGCCGTAACCATGGCGGAGATTATCGGAGCGCTACCGTCTCTCCGCTCGCCCGAAAAGGCGACCTTTCCATAGGTTCAGCGAAATTGGTAGCGTTATCATGGGCGCAGCGGAATCTTGGACGCAATCTTGGCGCGGTGCCTGCGTCCGCGCTCGCGAAAGGGGATACGGACCATGCCAGAATCCAAGAACTACTTCATTGGTATCGACATCGGCGGCACTACCGTCAAGGAGGGGCTCTTTGACGAGGAGGGCAACCTCCTGGGCAAGGTGAGCGTGCCCACGCCGCCGCTCATCGACGAGGCGGGTTACGCGGCCGTGGTGGGCGGCATCGAGCAACTCATGGCCGAAGCGCAGAGACCCATCCTGTTTGTGCGTGGCATCGGTCTGGCTATTCCGTGCCCCGTGCCCGCCAGCGGCAATATCACCATGATGGCCAACATCCAGATCGACGCCACCGGCCTGGCCGAGGCGCTGCGCGAGCGCTGCCCGCACGCCGTGGTGCGCTACGTCAACGACGCCAACGCCGCTGCCATGGGCGAGATTTGGCAGGGAAGCGCCCAGGGCGCGCAGAACATGGTGATGGTCACGATCGGCACCGGCGTGGGCGGCGGCGTGGTCATCAACGGTGACGTGGTGTACGGTGCGTTTGGTGCCGGCGGCGAGATCGGCCACATGTGCCTGAACCCCGGTGAGAGCCGTACTTGCGGTTGCGGCGGTTTCGGCCATCTGGAGCAGTATTCCAGCGCGTCGGGCGTGGTGAGCAACTACCTGCGCGAGTGCCAGATGCGCGGCGTGGAGCCCATCGAGCTCTCCGGTCCCTCCGATTCGCGTAGCGTGTTCCAGGCTTGCCGCGAGGGCGACAAGGTTGCCTGGGCGGCTGTGGAGACCATGACCGACTATCTGGCTCAGGCGCTCTCCATCATCGCGGCGATTGTGGATCCGGACGAGTTCCTGATCGGCGGCGGCGCATCCGCCTCGGCCGACGTCTATCTTGAGAAGCTGATCGAGAAGTATCAGCGCTTCACCCTGACGGTGAGCGAGACCACGCCCATCAAGGTGGCCGAGCTGGGCAACGATGCCGGCATCATCGGCTCTGCCTATGTGGCGCTGCGTGCGGCAAAGTAGGGTTTACATAAAACGTGGGGTTTCCGCAAAGGGGCCGCATGCCAATGTGCATGCGGCCCCTTTTGTCTGCACCCGTGCTCGAGCGTGCTACGATATCGCTAACTGTGCACCCACGACGTTGCGGAGGGAACCCATGAGCAACATCCTCGTCTTCGGACACCAGAACCCGGACAACGACGCCATCATGTCGGCCGTCATGTTCGCGCAGCTCAAGAACCAACTGAACGATGGCAACACCTACGAGGCGCGTCGCCTGGGCCCGCTGCCCAAGGAGACCCAGATCGTGCTGGACAAGTGGGGCATCGAGCACCCCGCGCTGCTAGAGAAGATCGACGCCCCCGCCGAGGGCGAGCCCAAGCAGCAGATCATCCTCACCGACCACAACGAGAGCAGCCAGTCTGTGGCCGGCCGCGAGAACGCCGAGATCATCGGCCTCGTCGACCATCACCGCGTGGGCGATATCGAGACCTCTCAGCCGCCTTTCTTCGTCGTGCTGCCCTGGGGTTCCAGCTGCACCGTCATCGCCTACCTGTTCCAGGCGTACGGCATCGAGCCCACGGACGCCCAGGCGGCGTGCCTGCTGGCGGCCATGATGACCGATACCGTCATGCTCAAGAGCCCCACCACCACCGAGATCGACCGCGGCTTTGCCGCCAAGCTCGGTGAGCAGCTGGGCGTGGATCCCGTGGAGTACGGCAAGCAGGTGTTCAAGAGCCGCGGTGCCGGCGACTTCACGCCCGAGCAGATGGTGGCGCGCGATATCAAGTGCTTCAACATCGACGGCAAGGATCTCTACATCGGCCAGTACGAGACGGTGGACGGCGCCGCCGCGCTGGAGCAGCTGGATGCCATCCGCGCGGCCATGGAGGCCTATCGTACCGAGAAGGGCGGCGACGGCCTGGTGCTGCTGATTACGGATATCCTGGAGGAGGGCTCCACCGTGCTCATGTGCGGCGATACCGCCGCGGCGCAGAAGGGCCTGGGCATCGAGGACAAGCCCGAGGGCGTGTGGATGCCGGGCGTGCTCTCCCGCAAGAAGCAGGTGGCGGCCCCCATCATCGCCGCTGCGGAGTAACGCGAGCGCGGTCGCTACCGTGTCCTGCCCGGGCTGCTCAGCTGCCGTGGATTCGCGGTGAAGCGCGGAGCGTCTGGGCATCGTGATAATCGCTTGCAACAGGGCCGTCCTGTGGGACGGCCCTTTGAGTACCGACCAGCGCCGACGCGCACTGCCGAACGGAGTTTCCGCCATGCCCTCATCTATTGCCACCGCTCCCGCTGTGCCGACGCCCGCCGACCTGCTGACCGATCGGCAGCGTCGCCGTCTGGAACGTCGCGACCTCTACGAGCGCATAACGTCCAGCGGAACCGTTGCCGCTGCGGTCATGGTGGTCGCGGCCCTTGCCGCCGTGGTAGTGGCGAACACCGATGCCTACTTTGTGGTCCACGCGTTTCTGACCACGCCGGTCGCTATCTCGTTCGGTGGTGCCCCTCTGGTTTCCGTGACGCCCGAGATCTTCATCAACGACTTCCTCATGGCGCTCTTCTTCTTGCTCGTGGGCCTGGAGCTCAAATATGAGATGACCGTGGGCGAGCTCACCCGGCCACGTCAGGCCATGCTGCCGATGATCGCCGCCGTGGGAGGTGTGATCGCGCCGGCGACCATCTACGCGGTGGTGAACCGCGGCGGTGCCCTGCAGGGCTGGGCCATCCCCATGGCCACCGACATTGCCTTCGCGCTGGGTGTTTTGGCACTTCTGGGTAATCGCGTCCCCAACGGCGTGCGCGTGTTCTTCGCCACGCTCGCCATTGCCGACGACCTGATTTCCATCGTCGCCATCGCCCTGTTCTACGGGCAGGCGCCCAGCCTGCCGTGGCTCGCCCTCTCCGCGCTGGTCACGGTGTTGCTGGCGCTGATGAACAAGACGCAGCACTACCATCTGAGGCCGTATCTGGTCCTGGGCGCCGTGCTCTGGGTGTGCGTGTTCATGAGCGGCGTGCACGCCACGATCGCGGGCGTGGTGCTCGCGTTCTGCATTCCCAGTCGCGCCGGCATGCAGATCGACCACCTCCAGGGTTGGCTGCATGCCAAGCTGCCGGACGTCATGGACCGGTACGACGATGAGGCGCACATCCTGGGCCAGCACGATTTCACACACGCTGCGCTCGAGGTTGAGCGCATCATGCATCGCGTGACCCCGCCCATGCAGCGGCTCGAGCGCTCCATTTCCACGTTCGTGAACTTCGTCGTGCTGCCGGTGTTCGCGTTCGCCAACGCGCAGGTGCGCCTAGTCGGCGTGGACCTGGGCACTCTGGTGGTGGATCCGGTGACCCTGGGCACGTACTTCGGCATGCTCCTGGGAAAGCCAATCGGCATCTTTGGCATGACGTTCCTGCTGGTAAAGACCGGCGTCGTCAGCTTGCCGAGCCGGGTGACCTGGGGCCAGATGCTGGGCGTGGGCATACTGGGAGGTATCGGCTTCACCATGTCGATCCTCATCGCGGGTTTGGCGTTCCCGGCGCATCCGGAGGAGATCCTGGCGGCCAAGACGGCCATTCTCGCGGGGTCGATCACGGCGGCGGTCATCGGCCTCTGCTACATGGGCATCGTCTGCCGCAAACGCTGACCGTTCCCGGCCGGCTCGTAGCCTGTTTAGAGCGGCTCGAGGTCCATAAGGGCCTGGCGAATCTGGCCGATCTGCACGATGGCCTCGGCGACGCGCTCCTGGGCTTGGCGGATCTTCGTCTGCACGTACCAGTCGGCGAAGACGTTGTCCATGAAGATATCGATACCAGAGATCCAGCCGCTGATGTCGAACCGCACGGTGTCCTCGATGCCCTGTACGTCCGAGAGCTCGCGGGCAAAGCGCTTCACCGCGTCGCGTGCGGCGTTGAACTCGTCCTCGGCGTCGTCGATGCGCCGGTGCTTGATCATCGAGGACAGCATGCCGCCGATGAACATGTCGAAAGTCCCCCAGTTGGCGGCCGAGTCGAGCAGGTCGGCGGAGCGCTCGAGATGGCGGAGCGCCACGTCTGCGGCGTGAATCGCTTCGGCGCGCTCCCGGAGCTGGGACTTTTCCCGCGGCACCACGGACTTGCGGGCGTCGTTCGCTCCCATGGCTACTCGACCGTCCCGTACATGCCGCCCCAGCCGTGCGCGGCGAGGGCGGAGTTCAACTGGTCGCACAGGCGCTGCCGCTCGTAGACGCCCGGCGGCAGCAGGTTGACGATCTCCATCAGGTCGGCGGAGAGGTCGATGATCTCGGCCTGCACCACCAAATCAAGCCGGTCCACCTCGTGGCGGCTGGCGTAGAGCCCGTCGACCAGGCGCTGGAGCTCGCCGAACTCCTCGGATTGAAACTCGCCCAGCTGCATGGCGCGCCACCCCTCGCTCGCGTAAATTCTCAGCTCTTGCTGGCCCCTAAATCTACCACGAATCCGCCCGCGCTATACTGCATGGGAAATCACCTCCCGGCTTCCCTGTAGCCGCCATCAACAGAAAGGTGTCCCACGCATGCAGAACATCTATCAGCAGATGGGCGATGCCGAGCTCGCTTCCGCCCTGCAGGAACTCGAGCACGAGGTGGCCGAGGTCAAGGCTCGCGGGCTCAAGCTCGACATGGCCCGCGGCAAGCCGGCGCCCGACCAGGTGGACATCTCCCGTCCCATGCTCGATATCCTGAACTCCTCCTCCGACCTCACGGACGAGGGCGTGGACTGCTCCAACTACGGCTGCTTTGAGGGTATTCCCTCTGCGCGTCGCCTGGCCGCTGAGTTCCTCGGCTGCCCGGTTGACCAGACGCTCGTGCTCGGCTCTTCCAGCCTGCTGATCGAGCACGACATCTGTGATATGTTCTGGCGCACGGGCACCTGCGGCAACGCTCCGTGGAGCGCGTATGCCGCCGCGCACGAGGGCGCGACTGTCAAGTTCCTGTGCCCCGCCCCCGGCTACGACCGTCACTTCGGCATCTCCGCTGAGCTGGGTGCCGAGAACGTGACGGTTCCCATGACCGACGAGGGCCCGGACATGGACGAGATCGAGCGCCTGGTGGCCGCAGACGATTCCATCAAGGCCATCTGGCTCGTGCCCAAGTACTCCAACCCCACGGGCGTCACCTTGAGCGACGAGGTGGTGCGCTGCCTGGTGGGCATGAAGACCGCCGCTCCCGACTTCCGCATCCTGTGGGACAACGCCTACTGCGTGCATGACCTCTACGGCGAGACGGACGAGCTTCTGAACGTCTTCGATGCGGCGCGCGAGGCCGGCAACGAGGACCGCGTGGTGGCCTTCGCCTCCACCTCCAAGATCACCTTCCCGGGCGCGGGCGTGGGCTTTGTGGGCGCGAGCCCGGCCGTGATCGCCGAGTTCAGCCGCCACATGAAGGCGGGCCTCATCGGAGCCGACAAGCTGAACCAGCTGCGTCACGTGCGCTTCCTGCCCGATATGGACGCCGTGCATGCGCATATGAAGCGCCACGCGGAGTTCCTGCGCCCCAAGTTCGAGGCCGTGGAGCAGAAGCTCACGGAGGGTCTGGGCGACACCGGCTGCGCTACCTGGACGCACCCGCGTGGCGGGTACTTCGTCTCGTTCGATGGCCCCGAGGGTTCCGCCAAGCGCGTGGGCGCGCTCTGCGCCGAACTGGGCGTGAAGCTCACCCCCGCGGGCGCTACCTTCCCCGGCGGGAACGATCCGCGCGACACCAATATCCGCATCGCTCCGAGCTACCCGAGCGTCTCCGAGCTCGAGACTGCGCTCGACGTGCTCGTGCTCGCCACGCGCTACGTTGCGGCCCAGCTCGCCCAGGAGGAGCGCGCCTAGATGACTGTACGGAACGGCGCCCCGGACGCGCATGGTGCGCGCGTTCGTGGCATCTTCTCTGAAATCGCGCAGCGCTACGATCTCTTCAATGCGCTCTCCAGTTTTGGTATCTACCGCAGCTGGCTCACGCGGATGGCGCGTGTTGCCGCCTGCACGGCCGAGGACCGCGTGCTCGACGTGGCGGGCGGCACGGGCGACGTCTCCTTCGAGCTCTGCGAGTCATGCCCGCCGGCGTCTATCGAGCTGACGGACTTCACGCCCGAGATGCTCGACGTGGCGCGCGAGCGCATCGACGCCGGAGCCAACCAGGGCGTGCCGGTCTCGCTCGCCGAGGTGGACGCGCACGCGCTGCCCTACGCAGGCGCGAGTTTTACGGTCGTGACTTGCGCCTATGGCCTCCGCAACTTCAGCGATCGCACGCGCGCGATGCGCGAGGCGGCTCGCGTGCTCAAGCCCGGCGGCAGGTACGTGGTGCTGGAGTTCGGCACCCCTCCCAACGCAGCGTGGCGCGCGCTCTACCGTGTGTACCTCAACCACATGATTCCGTTCATCGGCGGCGTGGTGACGGGGGATCGCGCGGGCTTTGAGTACCTGCGCGACTCCATCAAGGGCTTCCCGCCCCAGGATCAGGTTGCGCACGAGCTCAAAGAGGCGGGGTTCTCGCAGGTGAGCTACGAGAACCGTACGGGTGGCATCATCGCTATCTACCGCGCGGTGCGCTGAGCGCGAGACCGTCCTTTCGCTTGCGGCGATAATGCTGGGCTGTCGCTTTCATGAGGATGGGCCGTGGGCGCCGGTGGCGGTGTGGGGCGCTCGCTACAATGGCCTTCATGCATCGACCGTTGATGAAGGATGAAGGTATGTCGGACGATTTCTTTGATGACGAGCAAGAGCTCATGAGCGAGGAGGCTGCCGCGGCCGAGAAGGCCCCGGCGGACGATTCGAAGAAGGTTAAGGCTGCGCGTAAGGACGCCAAGGCTCAGAAGCAGGCGGCCCCCGAGTCCGCCGACGTGACCCCCGTGCGTCAGGGCCCGCCGTTCTGGATGGTGCTCGCCATTGCCGCCATCGCGCTTATCTTGGGTGTGGTGATCGGCTACCTGCTGGGTACCCAGGCCACGCTTGCCGAGCTGAGCAGCGCGAGCGCGGCGGCCACGACCTCGACCACGTCCTCCAGTTCCACGGACCCCTCGGGCGTGCTGCCCGAGGGGCATCCCAACCTGAAAATCAACGAGGACGGTACGGCCACGCTGGCCGACAGCGGTTCCGCGGCGGAGTAGGGGGCAGTCATGGCGTTCAATGCCGAGCAGACCAAGAAGGCGCAGGCGGCGATCGTGATCGCCGTGCTCGTGCTGGCGGTCATCCTGCTTGTGGTGGTGCTTTCGGGGGCGCTGACGCCCAAGGCGGCGAGCGTCTCGCAGGCGGGTTCCTCCGCTGCCACCGCGACGACGAGCGGTTCCGCCGCGGCGAACACCACGACGAACACGGGTACCTCCGCTGCCGCGACCGGCGCCGCCAACAGTTCGAGTGACTCCAGCATCAACAGCATGGACGACGTCAACGCCATGTACGGCACCGCCGCCAAGCAGCTGCAGGCCCAGCACGAGGCGGATCCGGACAATCCGAGCACGCTGCTGAACCTCGCCAACGGCTACTTCGACTGGGGCGTGGCGGCGCTCAACTATGCTGATTCCTCCGACTCCCACGTGCAGGACATCTTCAGCAAGGCGATCGCCTCGTACGACGAGTATCTGAAGGGCAGCCCGAGTTCCAAGTCGGCAACGGTGGACCGCGCGATCTGCGTGTTCTACTCGGGTGATACCTCGGCTGCCATCTCCGCGCTGGAGACCTTTACCGCCAAGGACGCCTCGTTCGGTCCGGCTTGGGCGAACCTCGGCATGTTCTACGAGAGCGCCGGCCGCACGGACGACGCCAAGGCGGCGTATCAAAAGGCGATCGATGCCGACCCGGACGATGCCTACCAGGTCAAGACCTACGCGCAGCAGCGTTTGACTGCTTTGAACAAAAACTAGGAGCAGCGCACCCGCGCGCTGCGCACGACCAACGGTTCGACCAAAGGAGTCACCATGGATTTGGGTATCACCAAGAACCCCAGCCCCGAGGCGTACACCATCTCGATTACCGGTGAGATCGACATCTCGAACGCCGACGCCCTGCGGAGTGCCATCGACCTGGCGCTCGAGCAGCCCACGGAGAAGGTCGTGCTCGACTTCTCCCAGGTGAGCTACATCGATTCCACGGGCATTGGCGTGCTCGTGGGGGCCGCCCACCACGCCGCCGACCGCGAGCGCGGCTTTGCCGTGATCAACGCCCAGCCCGGCGTGATGCGCGTGGCGCAGCTGCTGGGTGTGGCGGAGGAGATCGGCATCACCGCCGCGTAGGCCGGCCTCTGGTAGCGTATCTGGCGCTCCCCGGGGTATAATTCGACGGTTATGCGGTGTGCCAAGTGCCGTTGGTGCTCGCACAGATGCGTCTGGAGGATATCCGTGTTTGGTATTGGTGCCAACGAGCTGGCGATCATCCTGGTCTTCGGCTTCTTGCTGTTCGGGCCCGACAAGCTGCCCCAGATGGGGCGTACGATCGGGCGCGCCCTGCGTCAGTTTAGAGAGACGCAGGAGAAGATGACGTCTATGGTGCAGGCCGAGGTCATCGACCCGATGGCCGCTGCGGCCAACGCGCCGACGAAGTCCAAGAAGGCCGCTGGCACCGCCGATGACGACTCCAGTGTCGATTCGGATGCCGATGCCCCCGCGGCGGACGCGTCCGCACCGCGTCAGAAGGAGACCTTCGCCGAGCGCCGCGCGCGCCTGGCTGCCGAGAAGGCACAGAAGGAGGAGGCTTCCGACTCCGCCGAGGGCGCGGCCGCTGATGCCGCCGAGGCCCCCGCGACTGCGGAGGAGCCTGCCGAGCCCGCTCCGGAGCCGGAGCACGAGGAGCGCACCACGGCCGACCTCTACGCGCGCCGTCCGCGCAAGAAGAAGGCCGACGCCGCTGAACCCGCCGCAGAAGAGGTTGCACCCACTGCCTCGGATGCCACGACCTCCGAAGGGGGTGAGCAGTAATGCCCATCGGTCCCGCGCGCATGCCGCTCTTCGATCACCTGGGCGAGCTGCGTCGCCGCCTCACCATCGTGGTCGCATGCGTGGTCATCGCCACCATTGTGATGTACTTTGCCACGCCGACGATCATCGACCTACTCAAGGCACCCATCGAGCCCTACCTGGACGGGGGCAAGTTCGTCATGACGGGTGCGCTCGGCGGCTTTGCCGTCAAGTTTAGCGTGGCGGTGAAGACCGCCGTCATCATGTGCACGCCCATGATCGTGTGGCAGATCCTCGCGTTCTTCCTCCCGGCTCTCAAGCCGAACGAGCGCAAGTGGGTGGTCCCCACCGTCGTCGCCGCCACGGTGCTGTTCTTCGTGGGTGCGGTGTTCTGCTACTTCATCATCGTCCCGCCGGGATTCGAGTGGCTGCTGAGCGAGACCAAGACGATCGCCGACCCCATGGCCGATCTTGAGAACTACATCAACATCGAGATCCTCCTGCTCATCGGCTTTGGCGTCTCGTTCGAGCTGCCGCTGATCGTGTTCTACCTGGCTGTGTTCCACATCGTGCCCTACTCCAGCTTCCGCGCTGCCTGGCGCTACATCTATGTGGCCATGATGGTGGTCTCCGCGTCCATTACCCCGGATGCCAACCCCATTACGTTGCTCTTGATGTATGCGGCCATGCTCTCGCTGTATGAGATCTCGCTCGCGGTCACCCGTATCGTCATCGTTGCCCGCGAAGGCAAGAAGGGCCTCTCCGAGGGCCGTCTGACCGCGTTCTTTTCGGATGACGATGAGGACGAGGAGTAGGCAACCGTGCATGAGGTGGGGCTCGTTGACGGCGTGCTGAAGTGCGCCATCGAGACGGCGCGTCAGGCCGGTGCCTCGCGGATCATCTCCGTGCGGCTCCGTGTGGGCGATATGCGCGAGGTGGTGCGCGAGTCCCTCGATTTTGCCTGGGAGGCCATGCGCGAGGACGATCCGTTGACCGCTGAGACCGAACTCGTGGTTGAGGAGGTCCATCCGCGGAGCGTCTGTTTGGCGTGCGGGGCCGAATTCGACCACGACCGCTGGCATCTGCGCTGCCCGGTGTGCGGCAGCGGTGAGACGAGCGCCATCCGGGGCCGTGAGCTGGATATCGTGAACATGGAGATCGAGACGCCGGACTAAGTGGGGATGACGGCCCGCAGGGACGGGCCGAGAACCGCGCTGGCGAGAGGAAAGAGGAGAGCACTATGGCTGAGAAGACGGTCGACATCGCAACGCCCATCCTGTCGCGCAACGAGCGGTTGGCAGATGAGCTTCGCCGGCGCTTTGCCGAGGCGGGGACCTACGTGATCAACGTGCTCTCGAGCCCCGGCTCCGGCAAGACCTCCACCATCCTCGCTACCAATGAGCGCCTGCGTGCCGCGGGCCTCACCTGCGCCGTCATCGAGGGCGATATCGCCTCGGACGTGGATGCCCAGGCTTGCAAGGAGGCTGGCATGCCCTCCATCCAGATCAACACGGGCGGCCTCTGCCATCTGGAGGGCAACATGATCCGCGAGGCCGTGGACGCGCTCGACGCTGGCGTGGGCATGGACAAGATCGACGTCATCTTCATCGAGAACGTGGGCAACCTGGTGTGCCCCGTGGACTTTGATCTGGGTGAGAACCTTGCCGCGATGATCCTCTCCGTGCCCGAGGGCGACGACAAGCCTGTAAAGTATCCGGGCATCTTCCAGCACGCGGGCGTGAACCTGCTCAATAAGGTTGACGTGGCGCCCGCCTTCGACTTCGACCTGGATGCCTACACCGTCACACTCGACAACCTGAATCCCGAGGCGCCACGTTTTCAGGTGAGCGCCACCAAGGGAACCGGCATGGATGCATGGTGCAGCTGGCTGCTGGAGCAGATCTCTGCCGCGCGGGCGTAGCGGCCTCGCGCCGCTCGGTGCGGCTGAAGCGCCCTTTACCGCGCGCTTACGAAACGCGTGTATCATGTGCAAAGCAATCGGGGTCGGTAAGGTGGCATCATGATCTACTACGTTGAGGACGATGACAGCATTCGTAAGCTCGCGCTGTACGCGTTGCACCAGCAGGGAATCGACGCCGAGGGCTTCTCGTGCGATAGCGAGTTCAAGGCTGCCGTGGCCCGACGGGTACCCGATGCGGTGCTGCTGGACATCATGCTCCCCGATACCGATGGCCTGGCGATTCTTCGCCGGCTGCGCTCCAACCAGGAGACGGCGACCGTGCCCATCATGATGCTCACGGCCAAAGACGCCGAGCTCGATAAGGTCGTGGCGCTCGACGATGGTGCGGACGACTACCTCACCAAGCCGTTCAGCCTGATGGAGCTCACGAGCCGTTGCCGCGCGCTGCTGCGTCGCGGCGGCATGAACAAGAAGACGCCGGACAGCATGAAACTCGCGGGCATCGAGCTCTCGCCCAGCCATCGCCGTGCGACCGTGGATGGCAAGGAGCTCAAGCTCACGCTCCGCGAATTCGATCTTCTCGAGTACCTCATGCGCAAGCCCGGAACCGTGTTCAGCCGCGAGGCGCTGCTCCGGAGCGTCTGGGGTTGGGATTTCGACGGCGGCTCTCGTACGGTGGACGTGCATGTTCAGACGCTCCGCCAGAAGCTCGGCGACCATGCGCACTTGATTGAGACCGTGCGCGGCGTGGGCTATCGCTTTGCTGAGGTGGGGGAGTAGTTCATGGCGCCGCGTCCCAAGCGCTCCCTTTCGCGCCGCGTGTTCCTCACCGTATTCTACGTGGCGCTTGCGGTCATCGTTGTCTTTACCGTGGCTGGAACGGTTTACCTTCGAAATCGTCTGACGGGAGCCGCGCGCGCCGAGCTTGCCAACGAGACGGAGGTCGTTGCCGCCGCGCTGGACGATGCGGCGTCGGATACCGAGCTGCTCTCGCGTCTCACGCTGAATCAGACGCGCGTCACGCTCATCGCGCCGGATGGCACGGTGACCTACGACAGCGTGGAAGATGCGGCGAGCCTGCCGAACCACAGGAACAGGCCCGAGGTGAGCGATGCATTCAAGACCGGCCATGGCTCCATCGAGCGCTCGAGCTCCACGCTCGGCGAGGTCATGCTCTACGAGGCCGAGCTTTTAAAAGACGGTTCCGTGGTGCGCCTGGCCCAGCAGCAGGCGGGATTCTTCACGGTGCTCCTCACGCTGATCTGGCCGGTGGTGGCGCTCGCCGTGCTCGTAGGCGTGGTGTCACTCATCGTTGCCCGACGCGAGTCCCGTGCCATCATCGCGCCGTTCAAGCTCGTCGACCTGGACCATCCACGTCGCTCGGCCGATAACGCCTATATCGAGATGGAGCCGATGCTCGATCGCATCGAGAGCCAGCGCCAAGCGCTGAAGGCGCAGATGCGGACGCTTGCCGACAACGACCGCATGCGTCGGGAGTTCACGGCCAACATCACGCACGAGCTGAAGACGCCGCTCACGGCTATCTCGGGCTACGCCGAGCTCATCGCGAACGACATGGTGGAAACCAAGAAGGATCTGAAGAAGTTCGGCAAGCGCATCTACCGCGAGGCCGGCCACCTGACTGCGTTGGTAAACGACATCCTCATCCTTTCCAACCTGGACGAGGCCGAGCATGCCGGTGAAGACGACCATCGCATGGACGAGGTCATGGGCGTGCAGGAGGATGTGGCGCTCGAGGAGCTCGTCGATTCCGTGTGCCAGCGTTTGGAGGGGCCGGCCGAGAAGGCGGACGTCACCATGAAACTGGAACTGGCGCCCGCGAACGTGAACGGCATCTGGCGCTTGTTGGACGAGCTGGTCTACAACCTGGCGAGCAACGCGATCCGATACAACCGACCCGGCGGGATCGTGACGGTGTCCTGCGGGGTCGATGCAGACGATGCTTCCTTCGTGCGCGTGGCTGACACGGGTATCGGCATCGCGCCGGAGGAGCGCGACAAGATCTTCGAGCGGTTCTATCGCGTTGATAAGAGCCGTTCGAAGGCGCGCGGCGGCACGGGGCTCGGTCTCGCGATCGTCAAGCACGCGGCGCTTTTCCATCACGCGACGATCGACGTGGACAGCGAGCTTGGTAAGGGCACCGCCTTTACCGTTACCTTTCCTGTGCAACCGTAGTCGTGCCGGTGCGCTTGCCCTGCTCGCGGGCCAGTTCGGCGTATGCGGCAGGGGCCGCTACGCGACGCGCACGATCGCGTAGGGCTTGGCCTCGGCGTCATCGAGCGTGATGATGGTGCCGGCGTCGCCTTTGTGATGGATATGCGGGTAGATGATATCGCCCAGCTTGGCCGCGGTGTGGTACTGCACGTCGAGCCGATGGATGTTGGGCATATCGTCCTCGGGCAGCGCGCCGAGCGCCAGGCTCACGTACTGCGCATTGTTCACATGATGGTTGGTGTCGATGTGCGCACCTGTCACGATGACCGGCGCGGCCGCCTCGCCCACATCTGTGGTGCGGATGCGACGCGGCATGGCGGGCATGTCGAGCGGTTCGGCCACGTCAGGCAGGTAGGGGTCGGATTCGTCGGCGGGGATGCGCATGGGCGCACCGGCGGCGGTGGCGAACAGGAACCAGCTGGAGTTCGCGCGCACGAGCGGGTGCTCGCCGGCAGGGTCCGCGGCGTCGCACACGGTAAAGTTGCGCGTAGCCATGAGCCCCTTGAAGCGCGTGGGCCACGTGGACACGCGGATATCTTGGTTGAAAGCGGGCAGCGCATTGATGACAATCTCCCAAGCCGAGAGCATCCAGGCATGGCCCGAGGCGGCAGCATGTGCCGGGCCCCGGCCCACGGCCTGGGAATGGAACGTCGAGCAATCCTGCAGGTAGTTGATGAGCGCCGGGACGGTCAGGTGAAGATCCTCGCCGATCTCGGAATAGCGCACGCGACTTTCGAAGCTGTACATGGATAACCTCGCCTCTCCACATTTGTTGAGATTTGAATTGTAGCGCCGCGGGGGAGCCTTCAAATGAAAACTAGCGCGCATGCGGCGGTGTTTACAGCAGCGTGTGCCGGGAGAAAAATCTAAGTCTTATTGACTCAGGTTATCTGAGCGCAAACTGGGTAGTATGTCACCCGGTATGAATTCGACCACATGGTGGCAGCAACGAAGGGACGCATGTATGCACGAGTTTAAGACAGAGAGCAAGAAGCTCCTGGACCTCATGATCAACTCCATCTACACCAACAAGGAGATCTTTCTGCGCGAGCTGATCTCCAACGCTTCGGACGCGGTGGACAAGCTCAACTTCAAGAGCCTCCAGGACCCGAGCATCAAGATGGGCGAGGGCGACTTGGCCATTCGCCTCTCGTTCGATAAGGACGCGCGCACGCTGACCGTCTCCGATAACGGCATCGGCATGACGGCGGACGAGCTGGAGCGCAACCTGGGCACCATCGCGCACTCCGGCAGCCAGGAGTTCAAACGCGAGAACGCCGATCACCAGGGCGACGACGTGGACATCATCGGGCAGTTCGGCGTGGGCTTTTACTCCGCCTTTATGGTCGCCTCCAAGGTGCGCGTGGTGAGCCGCGCCTTTGGCGAGGAGACCGCCCATGTGTGGGAGTCCGACGGCCTTGAGGGCTACACCATCGAGGACGGCGAGCGCGCGGAGCACGGTACGGACGTCATCCTCACCATTCGCGAGAACGTGCCCGGCGTCGACGGCGAGCAGGGCGAGAACTACGACACCTACCTCTCCGAGTGGGGACTCAAGGACCTGGTGCGTCGCTTTAGCAACTACGTGCGCTACCCCATCCAGATGATGGTCACCAAGAGCCGTCAGAAGCCCAAGCCCGAGGATGCAGGCGACGACTACAAGCCCGAGTACGAGGACTACCAGGAACTCGAGACGCTCAACTCCATGACGCCCATCTGGAAGAAGCGCAGCTCGGACGTTACGCCCGAGGAATACAACGAGTTCTACAAGTCCACGTTCCACGACTGGGAGGACCCGGCCCGCACCTTCTCCTTCCACGCCGAGGGTGCACTCGAGTACGACGCGCTGCTGTTCATCCCCGGTAAGGCCCCGTTCGACCTGTACAGCAAGGACTACCAGAAGGGTCTTGCGCTCTACAGCTCCAACGTCATGATCATGGAGAAGTGCGCCGACCTTGTGCCCGACTACTACAACTTCGTCCGCGGTATCGTGGACTCCGCCGACGTGAGCCTGAACATCAGCCGCGAGACGCTGCAGCACGATCGTCAGCTCCACGCGATCGCCAACCGCGTGGAGAAGAAGATTACCGCCGAGTTGCAGAAGATGCGCGACGACGACCGCGAGGCCTATGAGAGGTTCTTCGAGAACTTTGGCCGCGGCCTCAAGTTCGGCATCTACCAGAGCTACGGCATGAAGGCCGACGAGCTCGCCGACCTGCTGTTGTTCTGGAGCGCGCGCGAGCAGAAGATGGTCACGCTTGCCGAGTACGCCAAGGCGATGCCCGAGGGCCAGAAGGCGGTGTACTACGCCGCGGGCGACGACCGCGATCGTCTGGCCAAGATGCCCGTGGTGCACGGCGTGCTTGATCGCGGCTACGACGTGCTGCTCTGCACGGCCGACGTGGACGAGTTCACCTTCCAGGCCATGCGCACCTACACGGCCAAGGACATGCCCAAGGTGTATGCGGACGACACCGCCCGCGAGGCCGCTGCCAAGGCCGTGGCCGACGGCGCCGAGCCGGAGACCGAGGACCGCGCGCTCGAGCTGAAGAACGTTGCCTCGGGCGACCTCGACCTGGCGACCGACGACGAGAAGAAGCAGGCCGAGGAAGCTTCCAAGGAGCATGAGGAGCTCTTCCAGGCCATGAAGGAGGCGCTGGGCGATAAGGTGGAGAATGTTGCCGTCTCCGCACGTCCGATGGACGCGCCGGCGGTCATCACCACCGAGGGTCCCGTCTCGCTCGAGATGGAGAAGGTCATGGCCCGCGGTCCCGAGGCCGAGGGCGCGCCGAAGAGCCAGCGCGTGCTCGAGCTCAACGCCAAGCACCCGGTCTTCGAGAAGCTCGTGGACGCGCAGAAGGCAGGGGAGGCCGACAAGGTCAAGCAGTACGCCGGCCTGCTGTACGATCAGGCGCTGCTGGTTGAGGGCATCCTGCCGGAGGATCCGGTGGCGTTTGCCCAGGCGGTCTGCGATCTGATGTAGCTCGGATTCACCTTAGCGCTCCGGTCGGCGGCCGGGGTCTGCCCCTCGCTCAGTCCTTGCGAGACTGGCAAACGGCTTCTCCGTTTGCCAGTCTCGCTGCGGAGTGTCGCTTTGGGCATGCCCCGGCCGCCTTCGGCGTCTTCGGCGGTCCTCGCTGAGAGAAATAACGCGCCGGAAGCGTGGACGTGGCTCCATGCTCTCCCTACCAGGTTAGGGACAAATCTTGAATGATTCCTAAACGGCGTTGGTTCAGATACAATAATAAACAACTGTGGAAAAACCTGTGACCGGAGCATCGTGTCCTCAACCCTTGGGATGGAATCGTGAACAAGGCCCTTCAGATCTTTCGGCGTGACATCATGCGCTTGCTGCGCAACCCGGTGGCGCTCGTCATCACCATCGGCGTATGCGTGATCCCCTCGCTCTACGCGTGGTACAACATCGTGGCCAACTGGGACCCGTACGCCAACACGGCCAACATCAAGATAGCCGTGGCCAACGAGGACGAGGGCACCACGAACGAGTACACGGGCACCATGAACGCCGGCGAGCAGGTGATCGAGCAGCTGCGCAAAAACGACCAGCTGGGATGGACCTTCACCGATGCCAAGGAGGCCAAGGAGGGCGTCTACCGCGGCGATTACTACGCGGGCATCATCATCCCCAAGGACTTCAGCGAGAAGCTCACGAGCATGCTCACGGGCGATTTCACGGAGCCCAAGCTCGTCTACTACGTGAACGAGAAGAAGAACGCCATCGCGCCCAAGGTGACGGACACGGGCGCCTCCACCATCCAGGAGCAGATCAACTCCACCTTCGTCTCCACGGTCTCCAAGACGCTCGTGAAGACGCTGCAGGATGTTGGTACGATCGCCAAGGACAAGGGCGCCGATGCCGAGTCCGGCATCCTCGCCAACACCGCTGAGGCGCGCAAAGCGTTGGACAAGGTTCGTTCCGCGCTCTCGGGCATGCAGGATTCGGTGGATGCCACCAAGGACGCCGTGACCTCCGCCGACACCACGCTCGGAAAGCTGAACGACCAGCTGCCGCAACTCGTGCAGGCGCTCGACGAGGGCGATACCCTGCTTGCCACCACGCGCACGACCTCGCGCGACTTCTCTACTTCCCTTTCTTCGGCGCTTTCTGGTGCCAATCGCCTGATGGGCAAGGCGTCGTCTACCGCGAGCGCCGCGGTGGGCAAGGTGAGCACCACCGTGGTGATGACCCAGGGCTATGTAGACGATTCCGCCACGGCACTCGACGGCGTGGTGTCCGACATCGATGACCTCAAGGAGCTCATCAACGGCACGCTGCTGCCCGACGACGCCAAGAACAAGCTGGTGTCCCAGCTGCAGGACGTCCAGGGTGGCATCAACACGTTGGCTGACTCGCTGCACCGGCAGGCGAGCGCCATCACCGATACCGCCACTAAGGTGAACAACGCCTCTACCGCGTTGGACACCGCCGTGCAGACGGGCATCTCCACCATCGACGCCGCGCACGACAGCGTGAACTCCACGGCGCTGCCCAAGCTCTCGGCGGGCCTGGATTCCTTCTCGGACGTCTCGGGCGACCTTACAGGCGTCATTGCCTCGCTCGAGCCGGTGATCGCCCAGACGCGCGGTACGCTCTCGCAGCTGAACGCCACGCTCGACCAGGCCAAGACAGCCATCGCGCAGACGGATGGCGCTGTGGCCGACGTGCAGGGCTCGCTGGACGACGCCGCCACGGACATCCGCGCGCTGCAGAGCTCCCAGGTCATGGACGAGCTGTCTGAGCTGTTGGGCGTCAACGCGAGCGACGTCTCCGACTTCATGTCCTCTCCGGTGACGCTCAACACGCAGACGGTGTATCCGGTGTCGAATTACGGCTCCGGTGTGGCGCCGTTCTACACCAACCTGGCGCTCTGGGTGGGCGGTTTCGTGCTCATCGCCATCATCAAGTTGGAGGTCGATCCGGAGGGCGTGGGTGAGTTCAACGCGAAGGAGGGGTACTTTGGCCGTTGGCTGCTGTTGGTGCTCCTGGGCTTCGTGCAGGCCGTGATCGTGTGCGTGGGCGACCTCGTGCTCGGAACGCAGTGCCATGAGCCGGTGCTCTTCGTGCTGGCAGGCGTATGGACGAGCTTTGTCTACGTGAATATCATCTACGCGCTCTCCATCACCTTCAAGCACATCGGCAAGGCGCTCGGCGTCATCTTGGTGATCGTGCAGATCCCGGGCTCCTCGGGCATGTACCCCATCGAGATGATGCCCGGCTTCTACCAGTGGCTCCATCCCTTCCTGCCGTTCACCTACGGCATCAACGCGCTGCGCGAGACCATCGGCGGCATGTACGGCATGTACTACTGGGCCAACCTGGCCGTGCTGGGCGTCTTCCTGGTTTTGGCTCTCGTGGTGGGCCTGGTGCTCCGGCCGTTCATGCTCAACCTCAACCTGCTGTTCGACCGCCAGCTCTCCACCACGGGCGTCATGCTCTGCGAGAGCAACAACCTGCCCAACCCGCGCTTCTCGGTGCGCTTGGCCATGCGCGCCCTGCTTGACGGCGAGGGTTACCGCGATGCCATCGTCGCGCGTGCCACGCGTTTTGAGCAGGCCTATCCGGCCCGGGTGCGCGCGGGCTTCTGCATGGTCCTCGGTCTGCCGATGCTGCTCTTCCTGCTCACTTGGCTGCTCGACCTTTCTAACGACGGCAAGATCGTGATGCTCGTGCTGTGGATCGTGGTCGTGGTCCTCGCCGACACCTATCTCATCAACCTTGAGTACGTGCGCGAGAGCCTGAACACGCAGATGCGCGTCTCAGCGCTTTCGGATGACAAGCTGCGTGAGGAGATTCGCCGGCACACCGCCGCTCTCCCCTCGGTTGCCCGGATGTTCGGCGTGCAGGTGCAGAGTTCGGCGCCGCGAGCGGGGGCGTCAGGGGAATCAGCGGAGGGCGCAGCAGCGGATGCTGGCGCCGAGAAGGGCGGTGAGGCCGATGCGTAACATCATCCGTCTGTTCAAGCGCGATTGCGCGAACATCAGCCGCAGCGTCATCGGCCTGGTGGTCGTGGTGGGCCTGGTGATCATTCCCTGTCTGTACGCGTGGTTCAACATCGCCGGTAGCTGGGATCCGTACGGCAACACCGGCAACCTCAAGGTGGCGGTGGCCAACTCCGATGAGGGCTACCAGAGCGACCTCATTCCCGTGAAGGTGAACATGGGCGATTCCGTGGTCAACGCGCTGCGCGCCAACGACGGTCTCGACTGGGTGTTTGTGGACGAGGACCGCGCCGTAGAGGGTGTGAAGGCGGGCGACTACTATGCCGCCGTGGTGATCCCCAAAGACTTCAGCGCCAAGATGATGACGCTCTTTGCCACCCACGTGGAGCACGCGCAGATCGACTATTACGAGAACCAGAAGATGAACGCCATCGCCCCGCGCGTGACGGACAAGGGCGCGAGCACGGTGCGCCAGCAGATCGATACCACCTTCACCGAGACGGTGAGCGACGTGGGCCTGGCGTCGACCTCGGGCCTTCTCGACTTCATGGATTCGGACAAGGTGGAGAACTACGTGGCGAACCTCTCCGCCACGCTCGGCGACGGCATCTCGAGCCTGCGCGACGCCGCGAGCAACACCGGCTCCTACGCCTCGCTGCTCGGCTCCACGGCCGACCTCGTGTCTACCACCGGTAACCTGCTCGGCTCGACGGAAGACACGAGCAAGCGCTCGAAGGACCTGCTGGCCGATGCGAAGTCGGGCCTGGGTGACATCGAGAGCGGCCTCGGCGACGTGACGGCCACCATCAACAAGGCGCTCGCGGACAGCTCCTCGAGCTTCGACGATGTGCAAAACGCGCTCGACAAAGCGCTCCGTTCCGCAGGCGACGACGTGCAGGGTGCGATCTCGTGGCTGCGCCAGGCTGCGAACAGCCTGGATGCGCGCGCGAGCGAGATCGACGGCGATGGCGGGCTCATCTCGCGCGTGGAGGAGTTCGAGCAGACCTACGGCCTGCAGCTGAACGTCCTGAAGACCGCGCTGCGAAGCGTGGCGACCAAGCAGCACAACCAGGCGGACCGCCTGATCGAGGCGGCGAAGAAGCTTGAGGGCAAGCTCACCGAGGCCGATGCCGACTACGCCTCCGCCCAGCAAGTGATCACCGAGGCCAAGCAGAGCATCAGCCAGCTGCAGTCCGACTATGAGGGCACGTTGAAGGATCAGGCGGGTCAGCTGGAGTCCACCATCTCGGGAATCACCACGAGTGCCCAGGGTATCTCGGACAGCCTGAACCAGACGGTGAACGGGCTCTCCACGGCCTCCGATTCCCTGGCGAGCGACCTCAAGAAGGTGAACGGAATCCTGGCGGATTCCTCCCAGGCGCTCAGCGATACGGGAGACAACCTGCAAAAGGTGAAGGACGAGCTGGATGCCGCCGCGCAGTCGGGCGACCTCGACAAGATCCGCGGCATCATCGGCAACGACCCGGAGGCCCTGGCCGACGCGCTCGCCGCACCCGTGGGCCTGGAGACGCATTCCGTCTATCACATCAAGAACTACGGTTCCGCCATGGCGCCGTTCTACACCTCGGTCTCGCTCTGGGTGGGCGGCATCGTGCTCGCGGCCATGATGAAGGTGGCGGTTGACGACAAGCTCGTGGCCGAGCTTTCGGCGCCGGTGCGCCTGCACCACCTGTACCTTGGCCGGTTCTGCCTGTTCGGCGCGCTCTCGCTTTGCCAGAGTACCCTCATGCTCGCGGGCGAGCTGCTGTTCTTCGGCATCCAGTGCCAGAACCCGCTGCAATACCTCCTGGCAGGCTGGGTCGGCGGCCTCATGTTCGTCCTCTTCATCTACACGCTCACGGTCTCGTTCGGCGACATCGGCAAGGCACTCGCCGTGGTGCTGTTGGTGATGCAGGTGGGCGGTTCCGGCGGCACGTTCCCCATCGAGATGACGGCGAGCTTCTTCCAGTCGGTCTATCCGTTCCTGCCCGCGGCGCACCTGATCAACGCGATGCACGCCGCCATGGCCGGCGGTTGGGGTGCTGAGTATTGGATCGAACTCGGCTGCGTGGCACTGTACTTCATCCCGATTCTGGCGCTGGGCCTCCTGCTCCGCCGTCCGGTGATCCGCGCGAACGACTGGATCATCGAGAAGATGGAGAGCACGAAGCTCATGTAGCGTCCGGCGCCGCCTCCCCCGTCGGGGTCGGGCGGCGCTGTTCTCGCGAGACTGGAAGACCCCGGCGCGAAGGCGCGGGAACGGGCAAAACGAAGATGGGCGCAAGGTTCAAAGCGTGCTCCTTTCCGCCGCCCGTTCCCGCGCCTTCACACCGGGGTCTTCGCAGTTCGCTCGAAAATCGCGCCGCCCGACCCCGTCGGGAGGGGCGGCGCCGGGTGCGGGGCGTCGGGGGTGGGGGACCGTTGGCGTGCCCGGGCGTCGCGGGGTATGCTGTGGCCCTGCGTTGTCTCAACCTGAAGGGGGAATATCGTGTTGGAGCACGTTGACATCGAGACGCTCGACCCCGCCTCTACCGTGGTGGTGGCTACGGGAAACATGCACAAGCTGGTGGAGATTGAGGATATCCTGTCCGGCGTGCTGCCGGGGGTGCGGTTCGTGGCGCTCGGTCAGCTGGGGGAGTTCCCCGATCCGGAGGAGACGGGATCCACGTTCCTGGAGAACGCGCTCATCAAGGCCGAGGCTGCGGTCGAGGGGACGGGGCTCTCAGCCATCGCCGACGATTCCGGCCTCGTGGTGGATGCGCTGGACGGCGAACCGGGCGTGTACTCGGCGCGCTACGCCGGGGTGCACGGTGACGATGCGGCGAACAACGCCAAGCTGCTGGAGAAGCTCGCCGGCGTGCCCGATGGGGAGCGGGCGGCGCGCTTCATGAGCGTGATCGCGCTCGTGGATGCATCGGGTGCCGTGCTCACGGGCGAGGGTGCCTGCGAGGGCGTCATCGGGCACGAGGGGCGCGGTGAGCATGGGTTTGGCTACGACCCGCTCTTCCTGCCCAACGATACGCCGGGGCTCACCATGGCCGAGCTGGAGCCGGCGCAGAAGAACGCCATCAGCCACAGGTTCCATGCGCTGCAAGACCTTGCGCGCCAGATCATGCCCGCTGAAGGCGATGCCGCGTGAGGGCCGTGGTCCAGCGCGTATCCGAGGCTGCGGTGCACATCGACGGGGAATCGGTGGGAAGCATCGGCCGCGGCTACCTGGTGCTGCTCGGCGTGAGCGCTGCCGATACCGAGGTGGCGGCGGAGAAGCTCTGGGGCAAGCTCGGGACGCTTCGCATAAACGACGACGAGAACCGCAAGACGAACCTCTCGCTTGCCGACGTGAACGGCGAAGTGCTGGTGGTTTCCCAGTTCACGCTGTACGCGGACTGCCGGCGCGGGCGTCGTCCGAGCTTTACCGCCGCAGGTGATCCGGCGCACGCCGAACGGCTCTACGAGCATTTCGTCAGCTTGGTGCGCGCGGACGTGCCGCATGTGGCAACGGGCCGGTTTGGGGCCGACATGCAGGTGAGCCTGGTTAACGATGGGCCGTTCACCATCGTATTAGACACCGACGAGCTGTAGCGCGCCCGTTTTGCGGGGCTTTGAGCGCCGCTTCGAAATCTAACACTGCACGATCGGCGTTCTATCTCAGCTCTTTGGCTGTGGAGCGTCGGGTGTGCGGTGTTTTCGTATCTCGGCGGGGTAGGGTGCGCGCGGGAGAGCAGCCATTTTGCCGAAGAGTGAAACCCTGCTATACTTATAGACGTCTATGACTAAGTTAGGCTGATTCTGCCCGTGGAGGCTATGCAGATGGAAGAGCTGGAAGTCAATCACGTTGACGACATTCATAAGAGACTCGCCGAGATGGTTGGTCAGCGCGTGCGCGTGAAGGCCAATATGGGGCGCACCCGCGTGGTCGAGCGCCAGGGCGTGATCAAGAACGTGCATCCCGCCGTGTTCATCGTGGAGGTAGACGAGCGCCGCGGCCGCAAGTCGCGTCAGTCCTACCAGTACGTGGACGTTCTGACCGGCACGGTGGAGCTTTTTGATCCCGAGACCGGCGAGCATCTCTTCAAGCTGCTGGGCAACCAGCTCGAGGAGCACTAGGCCATGCCTGCCAAGTTCATCCTGATTACCGCGCCCGCTAAGATCAACCTGTATCTCGGCGTCCACAACGAGCGCGACGAGGCGGGTTATCATCGCGTTGATTCCGTTATGACGGCAATCGACTTGGTGGATACCATCGCGGTGGCGCCGGCCGACGAGCTCTCGGTGCATATGGTGCCCGAGGCGGATTTTCCCATGGAGGCCAATACGGCGTATAAGGCTGCCGTTGCGATGGGAAAAGTCTTCGACCGCGAGCCGAACTTCGCCATCCTGATCGACAAGCACATTCCCGTGCGCGCCGGATTGGGTGGTCCCTCCACGGATGCTGCCGCTGCGATCATGGGCATCTGCCACTATTGGAAGATCGACCCCATGGACCCGCGCATCGAGGCGGTGGCGCGCGGCATTGGGGCCGATGTGCCGTTCTTCCTGTACGGGCCGCCGGCGTACCTGTCGGGTCGCGGCGATGCGATGCAGGAGATGTACCGCCCGCTCACGGGTACGGCGGTCGCGCTCGTCAAGCCCCTGGCAGATGGGAGCGGGGTTGCCGCCGCCGAGGCGTACCGGGTGTTCGACGAGCACCCGAGTGAGCCCGCGCCCTTGGAGCCCATGCTCGAGGCGCTGCGCGCGCACGACGAGGAGCGCATCTTCGCCAACGTCGCCAATAACCTGGGCGAGGCTGCCATCCGTATCTCACCCGAGATTGGGACGATCCTTGCATGGATGCGCGAGCAGCCGGACGTGCGCGCGGCCGATGTCTGCGGCAGCGGGTCCACGGTCTTTGCCGTGTGCAACACGCAGATGGCGGCCGAGAAGATCGCCCTCACCGCGTTGAACGAGCAGGGATGGTGGGCGCAAGCAGCCAAGATGGAGAAATCGGGACCGTATATCTCTGTTGGCTAGCATTTGCATTCGGAGTCTGCTAAGATAGGCAAGCTTCGGGTTGTGGCTCAGTTTGGTAGAGCACCGCGTTCGGGACGCGGGGGTCGCTGGTTCAAATCCAGTCAACCCGACCATTGATTGTTGCAGGTCAGAGGGTACACCCTCTGACCTGATTTTGTTTTTACCCGCCTACGGTGTGCAAGCGGCCATATTCCGAGAAGCGGTATGTCGCACCCCGGCCGTGTAGAATTTGGCACCTGTTGTGAGCCGCCACGTCCCGCGCTATACTCAATCGGTATACAGCTATCAAAGAAACCGCAGGTAGAACGCTTAATTTCTAGGCAATGGTACTTAAATATCCCAATTGACCAAATGACGCGACGCATCTTGGGCTATCTTCACGGCTTCGGCAACACCCGGACGATCGTAATGAGCGAGCGTCGTTGCCGGTGTCGTGTGCCCCATGGAGCGGGCCATCTGCTCGATTGGTATCCCGGCGAGGTGGTGCATGTACGTCTCGTAAGAAGGGCGTAGAACCTGCATCGGGAGATAGCGGATGCCGGACGGCCTAAGCGCGTCTCCCCATGCCCTATTCACGGCCCACCGGGGGATTGGGTTCCCCGTCCCATCGTCGTTGAGGTAGACGGCATCGGGCGGAAGGGAGTCCATGTGCTTCTTGATTTCGCCCGCCCATGGCTCCGGGACCGCCACGACACGGGCGCTCTTCTTGGTTTTGAGCGCTGGGGTTACCTTCCCCATCTGGGTGAGCTGGTGGGTCACGGTTATGACGGCCACGCCGTCGCGGAACTCGACGCTAGATAGCTTCACCCCGCAGGCTTCGCCGACGCGCAGACCGGCGCGGGAAGAAAGGATGAATGGCATCCAGCAGGCGGTGCCACGGATTGCGGACGCTACCTCGCCCAGTTCCTTTAGCGTGTATATGGACTTCTGCCTCGCTGTGTCCGGACCGTAGCGAAAGATCTTCGCGGCGGGGTTGGAAGGGATGATCTCGTAGAGCACGGCGTAATCCAGCGTGAGCTTCAACACGGTCTTGGCCTGCATCCCGGTGGATTTCGTCAGCCCCTCCAACCAGTTCTGGACATCCAGCGCGCGTACCTTGGTGCAGGGTACACCTGCCCATCTCGGGGCAACGTAGTTCTTCCATTTGCTGCGGAAGATGGCCTCTGTCTTCTCCGCAGTCCTGCCGGAACGAACGTCTTCACGCAGCGCCGGGGACTTGAACTGCTCCCACAGCTCGCCGACGGTCGGCACGCGGCCACGTCGCTCCTTGCGAAGCTCGCGCTCAGCCAAGAACTTGCTCGCATCCGACCGTGTGCCGTGGATGGTCTTTGACTTCCGGGCGTACCCGCGCTCCGTCTCCTCCCACCAGCGGCAGACGTACTTGCGCCCACGGGATACCTCGGTGATGGACCCGAACGAGCGGCGGCTCGGTTTTCGTGACATAATGGAACCACCGCCTTAATGATGGGAGCCGACATGGCAAGTAATGACATGCACGTGGTCATCTATAAGATCCTCGCGTACTTGTATGCCTGCATGAAGTCTGGAGATAGGCCCCAGTATTCTTGCTATAGCTCCGAAGCGATGGGCATACCGGACGAGTATTGGAAGCAGATAATGTGCGAGCTTGTGGCCCATAGGTACATCGAGGGTGTCAACATCACGAATGGCCCGTTGGGCTCCTCTGTCTATCCTGCCAATCCGCGAGTTACCATGGACGGTGTTGAGTTCCTCATGGAGAACTCCATGATGGCCAAGGCGAAGCAATGGCTCATCGACGCGAAGAGCACCATTCCCTTTATCTAGTGCCATAATGTAGCTGCCTCCAATCGCGCTGGCCCATGAGCCGTGCTCTAGCTAAGGTTGGACGGTCCAGCGCCCCGCTCCCTCAGCCGGCAAGCAATGGAGGAGCGGGGCATCTTCCTATAGAGTTAATCAATCGTATGGAGATATACGCCCATGAAAGGCATCGGGTCTTCTACGTCTACCTCGGGTGCGTGATAGTATTCGAAACGATATAACTTGGCTTTGTAAATTACAGCAAAACCGCGAGTTATCGCACCTGAGACTTTATTCGCCTTGAAGTAGCTGAGATAGCGAACGCCGTCGTTACTCTCGTCAACGCCCGTATAGTTCATGCCCTCTTCGTCAATATGAGATTTGATAAGTTGCTCATATTCAGAATCTGTAATGCCATTGGTTTCTTTGACATCACCCTTAACCTGCATGGCAAACAGGGCCGCTTCCTTATCGCTTTTACCGGGCAGCAAAAAATAGAGCAAGCTACTTGAGTCAGAATCGCTTTGAACCCAATCCTCCGGAATGTATGTCTCAAGCTTATCGATCGCGACTGCTTGGAACCCGTCTGGAATAAAGTCTGTTTGGGATTTGCTGTCTTGAACCAGTGGTGTCGAAGCAGAACCCTTCACCGTGTTTGAAGTGTTGCCGCATCCTGTAAGCGCCATTGATGCGAATAACGGCAACAGGGCCACCAAAACAAATCTTCTCATCATCATCCCTTCGTCCAAATGGATTGCCTACGCTCTACTCCATCTCCTTACTCGGCTGGTACCAAACCACGGCCCCGTGGAACTCGATTGTATGCTCGCTGTCCGCATTGATGACGATATCATCGTATCCACCCTGCGCGGAGTCTGGGGACAGCACGATCGTTGACGCTCCCTTGTATAAGCGACGCATAACGTAGTCCGCGCCGTCGATGCTCACGACTGCGATACTTCCGTTCGAGGGTTGGCGATTCGGGTCGATAAGGATGTAGCAGCCCTCCGGGTAGACGTTTGACATGCAGTTGCCCTCGACCTCTAAGAAGTACGCGTGCGGGTGGTTTTCCGCCACGGACGCGGGCAGCTCTACCTTGTCGTCTAGGATGTCAGGCTCCTGCGCGTCTCCGGCGTGGACGCGGCCAAGTAGGGGGAGGTAGGCGGGCTTGGATGCGATGGGCTTGATGGCGCCCTTGGGGCGCATGTAATCTTCAGAAGGGCCATCGTAGACAATATCGGCAGTAGAGACGCCGAAGACGCCCGCGAGCTTCTGAACCATTCCCATACGAGGATTAGACCAGCCGTTCTCCCATTGCGTGACTGTGGAGCGTGCAACACCCAGCTTGTCCGCTAAACCCTCTTGAGTAAGCCCGGCAGCTTCTCGGAATGATTTTATGTTTGTTGAGACGGGCATTTTACCTCCTCAATGTCATCTTTCTAGAACATTTTAGTTTGTTCTGCTTGACAAGTCGACGTTTGTTTACCTATCATTAGGGGCGTCGAAAGGAGGAATATGCAGACATTGAAAGAAGTGCGTGAGTCGCGCGGCGTCACTCAGAAAGCTATTTCTGAACACCTTGGCGTAGCTCGACAAACTTATTGCCGATACGAGAGCAAGCAGGAGAAAATGAGCATTGAGCAAGCTAAGGCGGCTTGCGAATTCCTCCATTGTTCTGTATCGGATATTTTTTTGCCTGAAGAAGTCAACTAAACAAACATCTCGCGTCCTCCCGCCCGGAGCGCTCGGCAGCTAACCACTGCATCCTCTCCGAGCGCCCCGAGCGGGGGACCGCGCGGACCTTCACAACGACATATAGCGGACGCCCGGAAGGACGCCCGATAACCGAAAAAAAGATGGTCCCGCGATGGCCGCGGCGACGGCGCGCCCGAGCTGGGTGCAGACCAACCCGAGCCTCGCCGCCGAGCATTTTTCTCTCCTCCTGCACGTCTTCGCAGAAGCCGTGCGGCTGTTACGCATCCAGGCTCCCTGGATGCGGCGCGAAAGACGATGGCGCTTCTGCACCGCGCCCTTCGGTCGGTATCCTCATCGCTGCTCAGGCGATGGCGGCGCTACCGGTGGGGGAGAGACCGCCGGGTCAAAACTGCTTTCAAGGAGACTCCTTTCTCGCAGCGCTGACTCAGTACCGAGTGCAAGCACTCGGTGGCATGAGTCTATCATCCGCGGTCATCGCGGGGCCATCTCAAGGCGAAAGCCCCGGACGCGGGCGGTACCCGCGCACGCTGTCTCCTCGTCACATAAGGGGACCAACGTCCCATGGACGTAAAAGCGAATCAAGACAAGAGAAAAGCCCCCTGCAACTGGTAAGACGGACGCGGGGGCTTCGACCTGAAAGGAGGTCTGGAATGAATGATAGCACGGGAGCGTTTAGCGCGGCCGTCGCGAATGCCGCGGCACCGGCGAAGGTGTTCTACCGGATGCCGGAAGTGGCGCAAATCCTCGGCGTGCCGCAGAGCACGCTGGACAAGGAGGTGCAGGCGGGACGGTTGAAGTACCACCTGCCCGCAGGGCGCAAGCAAGGCCGCCTGTTTCGCGCGGAATGGGTGGACGAATGGATCGAACGGGGGACGCACGAATGAATCGGGGCGCGAAGATCGCGCTCGCGCGAGCAGGCGATGGCGTTCGAGGCCCTCGCCGAATGGGTCGCCGACCAGTGGCGCGAGGACCACGGGGAAGAGATCGAGGGAACGGGAGGCGACGAATCGTGAGCGCATGGGTGCAGCGGCGCATCGTGGACCTCTGCGAGCGCTGCGAGGATTTCTGGGACGGCCTGCCGGACGCGACGCAGCGCCGGCTGGGCTACCTCATCGCGGCGGGCATGGTGCTCGTCTGCGGGTTCGTCGAGGGATGGGCGGGCGCGTGACGGAGATTGCTTTCACGGCCCCCGTGTTCAGGGGCAAGGGCAGGCCGCGCGTCGTGCGGGCCAAGAGCGGCTTCTCGCACACCTACACGCCGGACGCCACGGTGGAGGCCGAGAACAAGATTCGGGCCGCGTTCTGCGCGGCTGTCCCCGCGCCCTACCCGACGTTCCCCGATGGGCCTGTCGAGGTTCACATCACGTGCTACCGCCCGATGCCCAAGAGCAGGCCCAGGAAGGTCGAGAGCGAGCCGGACGTTTACAAGCCGGACGTTGACAACCTTGCCAAGATCGTGCTCGACGCACTTAACGGCCTCGCATGGCAAGACGATACGCAGGTGACTTGCCTTTTGGTCTCGAAGGCCGACCGCGAGCGCGGCGGCTCGCCGGAGACGAGGGTCTGGATTCAGGGGGGTAACGGGAGATGATTAGCGGCGAGGGCGAGTTCTTCACGCTAGAGCGCTTCGACGGCACGGACGAGGAAATCAGCGCCCAGTGGCACGCCGCGCGAGAGAAGGGCATCGGCGGCTCGGACGTGGCGGCGGTCATGGGGCTCTCCCCGTGGCGCAGCCCCTACGAGGTCTGGTGCGAGAAGATCGGGCTTGCCCAGCCCGAGGACATTTCCGGCAAGCCAGCCGTCGAGTGGGGCAACCGCCTGGAGCCGCTCGTGGGCCAGAAGTTCCGCGAGATGCACCCGGACTTCACGGTGCGGCGCGTGAACGGCATCCTCACGAGCATCGAGCGGCCTTGGGCGAAGGCCTCGCTGGACTACGAGGTGAAGGTTCCCGGCGAGGGCTGGCTGGTCCTCGAGATCAAGACGAGCGGCCAGTTCGGCAGCCACAACTGGGACGAGGGCGTGCCCCTCTGGTACCAAACGCAGGTACAGCACTACATGGCCGTCAGCGGTCGCAGCGCGGCGTACGTGGCCGTCCTCATAGGCGGCTCCGACTACCGCGAGTTCCGCATCGAGCGCGACGAGGACGACGTCAAGGCCATCGAGCGGGCCGTGGACACCTTCTGGAACGTCAACGTCCTGACGAACAAGGAACCTGACGCCGTCGGCGGGGACGGCCCCGCGCTCTTCAAGGCTCACCCCGGGGGCGGCGAGCTTTTGGAGCTTGACGAGACGCCGACCGCCCTCAGCCGCTACCGGCTCGCCTGCGCGGAGTTCGACCAGGCGAAGGCCGAGAAGGAGCGCTGGGCGGCGAAGCTCAAACAGGAGATAGGCGATAACAAGGGATGGCAGACCCCCGATGGCAAGGTCGTGTGGCAGCGCAGCGAGCGCAGCCGCTTCGACGCCAAGCGGTTCAGGGCCGATCACCCCGAGTTGAACGACGAGTACACAACGACCAGCAAGGTCGACGGCGGGCTGAGGTTCTACCCCGCCAAGAAATAAGGAGGAATCACAATGGGTGCAATCGCAAAGGCCCAGCAGACACAGCAAATCACGCGTGGACGCGGCAGCGACTTCAAGGGACTGCTCGACGCGAGCTGGCCGCGCATCGCATCGGTAATGCCCAAGCACATGAACCCCGAGCGCATGTACCAGCTCGCGCTCAGCACCTACAACCAGACGCCGCAGCTCGCGAAGTGCTCGCCCGCGTCTGTGCTCAGCTGCCTTATGAAGTGCTCGGCGCTGGGCATGGAGCCGAGCGCGGTCGATGGCCTCGGTCGCGCCTACATCCTGCCCTTCGGCAACGGCAAGGCCGCAGACGGCAAGCCGCAGGCGCAGCTGATTCTCGGCTATCGCGGCATGATCGACCTCGCGCGGCGCTCGGGCGAGCTGACCGACATCTCGGCCCGCGCCGTCCACGAGGGGGACGTCTTCGAGTACGAGTACGGCATGGAGGAGAGGCTGCGCCACGTGCCGAGCACCGAGCCTGTCGAGGGACGCCCGCTCACGCACGTCTACATGGTCGCCCACTTCAAGGACGGCGGGCACTACATCGACGTTATGAGCAAGGCCGAGGTCGATGCCATCCGCAAGCGCTCTAAGGCCTCTGACAGAGGCCCCTGGGTCACCGACTACGAGGCGATGGCGCGCAAGACGGTCATCCGCCGCGCGTTCCCGTACCTTCCGGTGTCGGTGGAGGCCCTGAGCGCCGCAGCCGCCGACGAGACAACGCCAACGGTCACTGACTCCGAGGGCGAGATTCTGTTCCCCGAGTATGAGAAGCAGGAGCCAGTCACTGAGGGCGTAGACCCCGAGACCGGCGAGATCCAGGGCGTGGCCGGGCAGCCGTCGGCGATGGCATGAGGTACGCGAGCCTATTCAGCGGGATAGAGGCCGTGTCGGTGGCTTGGCACGGGCTGGACATGCGGCCCGTGCTCTTCTCCGAGCTCGACCCGTTCCCCTGCGCCGTACTGGCCGAGAGGTTCCCCGAGGTTCCGAACCTCGGGGACGTGACGAAGATAGATTGGGAGCCGTATGCTGGAGCAGTTGACATTGTGGTCGGAGGAAGCCCCTGCCAGTCCTTCTCCATCGCAGGGACGAGGACCGGACTCGAGGGCGCATCGGGACTCATGTGGGAGTATGTTCGAGCGGTTCGTGAACTCCGTCCTCGATGGGTGCTCTGGGAGAACGTCCCGGGGGCGCTCTCGTCCACGCACGGGGAGGATTTCGGATGCCTGCTCAGAAGCCTGGATGAACTCGGGTACGGTCTCGCATGGCGAGTTCTGGACGCGCAGTTCTTCGGAGTGGCCCAGCGCCGCCGCCGTCTCTTCCTTGTCGGAAGTCTTGGAGACGGGGGGGCGCAGCGAGCTTGCGAGGTACTTTTTGAGTCAGAAAGCCTGCGCCGGGATACTCCGTCGAGCCGAGAGAAGAGGCAAGCCCTTGCCAAAGGTGCTGGAAACGGCGCTGAGAGCGCAGGCTGCCTCAACGGATGGGACGTGCAGTCCAGAAGGGTCTTCGACGCCGCGGGGATAGCGCCGACGCTCAGCAGCGGCACGACCGAGGGCGCGAACATCCAGCCGAGCATACTGGACGTGGCCCCGACCATCACGGCCCAGCGCGGGCGCGGGGCGCAGCCGCCCAACGTCCTCAGCTACGGCTTCAAGTACCACGTGAGCGCTTGCGCGGGCACCACGGGCTTCGAGGAGGAGTGCGCCCCCACGCAGATAGCTGGCAAGCCGCCAGCGGTCGTGACCAACTACGGCCCCGACGTGTCCGGCATCCTCACGGCCCGGGGCGACTCGTTGCCCATCCCCATGCAGGGCCGGAACGTCGTGTGCATGACCGAGTCGTCCGGCTCGGGCGGAGGCGTGCGCAACCAGGGCGACGTGGCCCCCACGCTGCGGGAGGACCGGGCTGGCACCGGCGCGATGGTCGTGTGCATGGCCAACTGGACGGCGAAGGCGCCCGTGGACGAGGGGCTGTGCGGCACCATCACGGCGAGCAACGCGAAGAACCCGCCCGCCGTGGCCTACGCGGTGCGCAGGCTCACGCCGCGTGAGTGCGAGCGCCTGCAAGGATTCCCGGACGGGTGGACCAAGGTGCCGTATCGGGGCAGGCCCGCCGACGAGTGCCCGGACGGACCGCGATACAAGGCGCTCGGCAACAGCATGGCCGTGCCGGTCATGGAGTGGATCGGGAAGAGAATCCTCGCGGTCGAGACGCTGTACGGGGAGGACCTGTGAGCCTGAGCGGTACGAGCAGCCGACCCTTTTCTAGACAGGAGCAGACATGTCAATCAACCGAGTGACCATCAGCGGCAACCTGACCCGCGACCCGGATCTGCGAAGCTCGCAGGGCGGCACCGCGATTCTGGGCTTCGGCGTGGCCGTGAACGACCGCCGTCGCAACCCGCAGACCAACGAGTGGGAGG
>OIXX01000171.1_pt1 | contig 52209 bp, 38 predicted proteins | sample 1588161 | NCBI WGS metagenome assembly OIXX01 (sample SAMN03283274) | human gut metagenome | biome: human-associated habitat; material: feces | host: Homo sapiens | place: Peru | collected 2012 | reverse complement strand
TGAAGTTTTTTATTATACTGGCTTATAATTCAGAAATTTTATCTAAATTTGCATCCATCAGGAAGATATGTGCAGGCAGAGATAAACGTACTGATACATAACCTGCTGGACAATTTCACAAATATCCAGCAGGCATTTCTAAGTGGAACAAGCATTAAAGAATTGCATTATGACAGAAGATATTTTTAAAGACCTGTGTCTTTGTGGCGAGACTACGAAAGTACAGTTTAAGGAATCGTTTACTTCGCAGAAGGAAATAGCAAAGGAGATGATAGCCTTTGCCAATACCAAAGGTGGAGTAATCCTCTTTGGTGTGGAAGACAAATGTGGCAAGCTTGTAGGTCTGTCATACGACGAGATTCAGGTAATCAGTCGTGAACTTGGCAATGCGGCCAATGAACAAGTGCGACCAACTATCTACATTGAAACGGAGGTTGTGCGCGTGGAAGAAAAGCATTTCCTGATATGTTCTGTCGAGGAAGGCAAAAACAAACCTTACAAGAATCTCAATGGGGAAATATGGGTGAAACAAGGAGCCGATAAACGCCGCATTACAGAAAACTCGGAGATTCTTGCCCTGTTTCAAGATTCAGGCAGCTATCAGCCAGATGCTGCAGGTGTAAACGGTACGACATTTGATGATCTTGACCGCTACGCCATTGACGAATACCTTCAGAAGGTTTATGCCACGACATTAGACGGATTTGGAGGTAAGGCAGAGCAGGTGTTAAAGAATATACATATTCTTAACCATCATGGCGTACCGACACTTGCCGGCTATCTGTTTTTCGGTAAACACCCAGAGTACAATTGTCCAACTTGCATGGTAAAAGCCGTATCATTCTTCGGAAATGACCTCGCAGGCACACAATACCGTGACTCTAAGGAAATATTGGGCAATATGCCACAGCTTTATAATAAGAGTATGGCTTTTCTTAAAGCTAATCTGCACAATGTACAGGAAGAGGGTGCTTCATTCAATACGTTGGGCAAGCTGGAGATAGCGGAAGAAGTTCTGGAAGAAGTTGTTCAAAATGCACTGGTGCATCGTGATTTGCTTCGTCCTGCTCCCATCCGCCTTTTCGTCTTTGACAACAGAGTGGAGGTTATCAGTCCTGGAGCTTTGGCTGGTGGACTAACAGAAGAGGATATACGCAATGGTAAAACATATCAACGTAATCCATATATGGCCACCTTTGCCACCAATGCCTTATATTATAAAGGTATTGGTTCTGGTATTGTGCGTATTCTTGCCGAATATCCGGAGATACAGCTAGAAAATGATGCCAATGCTAAAGAGTTTAAGGTGATTATTAAGAGAATTATCCAAAAGAGAGAAACTGCTACCCAAAAGAGAGAAACTGCTACCCAAAAGGGGCAATTTGAGGATATCGATACTACCCAAAAGAAAGAAATCGCTACCCAAAAGAATTTGGATACTACCCAAAAGAAAGTATTGGAGTACTTTAAAGACAATCCTAAGGCAACCAGAGTAGATGCTGCAAATGCACTAGGTAATATTACGGAGGATGGAGTAAAATTCATTATAGCAAAATTGCAGAAGAAAGGCTTGCTGAAACGTGTTGGCGGAAGAAAATACGGAGAGTGGCTGGTATTCATTTAAAACAAGAAAGAAGAAATGCTGTTTTTTGATATTTCGCTTAAAAATATTTGGAGATTTAAGAATTTTGTTATACCTTTGCTTCATCAAAAGAAACATTAATAACATAGGGATTATGAAGCAGGTAGAAGAAAGATATATCAGTTTGTTGACCGATTTCGGTTTCAAGCGAATTTTCGGATCAGCTCCCAACAAGGATCTGCTGATCTGTTTCCTCAACAGCTTGTTTAATGGCAGACAAGTTGTTAAGGACGTGAAGTATCTGAATCCGGAGAACGTGGGCGATATCTATACCGACAGAAAAGCAATTTTCGATGTATATTGCGAAGGAGAAAACGGCGAGAAGTTTATCGTGGAAATGCAGAATGCATACCAGACTTACTTCAAGGACCGTGCCCTGTTCTATTCCACCTTCCCGATTCGAGAGCAGGCTCCTAAGGGTAGTGAATGGGACTTCAAGCTCAACCATGTTTACACAATTGCTCTGCTCAACTTCAACATGAACGAGGAGGCCTTCAATAAGGAGGAAATCCGCCATCATGTACAGCTATGCGATACTGCCACGCACAAGATATTCTACGATAAGCTGGAATTTATCTATGTAGAAATCGCCAAGTTCAACAAGTCGCTTGACGAATTGGAAACGCTCTACGACAAGTGGCTCTATGCCCTGAAGAATCTCTACAAGCTCACCCAGCGTCCTAAGGCCTTATGCGACAAGGTCTTCGACCGCCTCTTCGAAGAAGCCGAGATTGCAAGTTTTACTCCGCAGGAGCAGCGGGAGTACGAAGCCAGCAAGATGGCGTATCGTGATATCAAGAATTCGATTGATACCGCTAAGAGAGAAGGAAAAGAAGAAGGACTGGCTGAAGGAATGGAGAAAGGATTGGCTGAAGGAATGGAGAAGGGCTTGGCTGAAGGAATGGAGAGGGGTATGACCCAGCGTAGCCTTGAAATAGCCAGGAAGATGCTGGCGAATGGTATGGATGCTGCTACTGTAATGGAGATAACCGGGCTGTCGGCTGAGCAGCTGAAGTTAAAATAGTAGAATGATAATATAAATAGTCTTTCCCGAAAGAGTAACAACATAACAATAAAGAACGCAAGCCCCGCCTAGCAGAGTACAACGCTCTCGCTAGGCGGGGCTTTTGCGTATCCATAAAAACCAAAATAATATGAATGAAGAAGAACTACAACCAAAAAGCAACCAGTGGGCTCCTGATGATGAGGGAGCCAAGAACTTTGTCAACCAGCCGGGCTATCAAAAAGAAGCCATGGGTATGGTTAACCTGATCGTTGATGTAATGAATGATACCCATGAATACAAAGAGGCGATGTTCTGCAAACATTTACTGATGGAATGCAGTCGCAAGCATCATCTTGATTTAGAAGAGCAGATAGAACGTGTGGTGGCACATGCTCAGGACATAGATGAGTTTGGTAAGTATATGAAAGCCAAGAAAGGCGAATTGAACCCCAAGCGTATATCTGAGCAGAAGTTTGCTTATGCCATCGACCAGCTGATGGAGTCTGTTGATGAATCTGGCGAGTACATATTCAAGATTCAGCGCCACTGGATTGCCGTGTTCAGAGTAGCCGTAGATTTGCATTTTATAGGAGAGAATGACTATAAAGGCTTCTGCAAATGGATAGATACGATTCACCCGGGAGCATTCAGAGTGAAACTGACGCAGGGTGATCTGAAGCAGATCAGCAACTCGGATTGTTATATGAAACCATTCGATAAATGGGGATATGCTCCGATGGGAAACGTGAAGAAAGAACCTTATATTGCAATGACCCATGTGGTGGTTTGCTTCAGAAATCTGTTGGGAATCGACGAAAAAATTGCTTGAAAACGGCTCAGAAATAACCCTCGTTATAACTTTATAACCCTCGAAATAACCGCAGGGTTATTTGCTTGGTCAGTATCGGATTTCGCCGTACCTTTGCCCCGCAATCAGATGATAAAGTCTGGTTGCGGGGCTTTTCTGTATTTGGAAAACCGGTACCATTTCCTGGTACGGAATTTAGCGGATGGTCGCAACCCCAACGTGATAATATATTAAATAATGAACGTGATAAAACCATATTATTTCGAGCATCCTCAATATGGAAAGATGAGAGTGCTGACAGCGGGAGGCAAGACCTTCTTCTGCGATAAGGTGATGGTGACCGACATGGTGAACCCACAGAAGCGTGGTGATCAATGGCAGAATCCTGACCATCAATGACCAGATTTTTGATTAATAACATATCTTTCTAAAACTTCAATATATATGAGCAAGAAAAGTTTTTCTGCAGCCGCAGAGGCTGCTGTACAGGCGCTTTTGAACGCCCAGAAGGTAGATGCCAGTATCATTACTGACGAGTGTGGTAACGTAGCTATCCGTAAGGCTCCCTGGAACGATACGGAGACCATCTGCGAGGTGCCTAAGGTGATTCCGGGCAGAATGATCTGCAGCGGTGGCGAGCATGGCGACCAGCTCGACTTCAAGCCTTATGTCCAGTCGGGCGGGAAGCTTTATACCGAGATTATCCATACCTCGCATGGCGCCCTCCGTACCTCTCCGCAGCGTGTGTTCGTTTCCTTCTCTTTCCCGAAGGAGATGAACAAGTCGGATATTCTGAAATATCTCTACAAAGAGATGATGGAGATGAAGGGCAAGGCTAAACATTTCAAGGAGAATATAGCATGGGAACAGTACAAGTAATGGCTCTGAATCCGGCACGCAAGGGCAATATGGGAAGATTGAATTCTTCCCAGCCCCTGTATGTCTATGACACCCTGATAGCACAGCCGTGGCTGAGGGGTGTGATTGCGCAGATACGTGGGGAGAAGGCGATTCCCGGCGTAGATGCTGGTGATGAAAAGGCGGTGAAGAAGGCACGCGAGGGGCTGAAAAGACAGCTGCCTATCCGTGCCATTCATTATTCTAAATTTAGGAATAATCACCGCTCTAGTGAGGATGCGGCTCCTGAAAGCTTCCTCTTTCAGACTACCATCGATGTGGATGATGTAGAGTATGTGGATGCTGCCCTGGAGAAGGCTCGTGAGCTGAACTGTAGTAACACGATATGGAAAGGGAAGCTGCTGCATCTGGAATATTCGGCTAGAAAGAAGCTGCATATTGATATCCGTATGCCGATGGGGATGACGATAGAGGAAACGCAGAAGGCGTATTGCGAGGCGGCAGGGATTCCCTACGACAAGAGCTGCATCACGCCGGAGCGAATCATCTTTATCACGGATAAGGACTCGGAGATCTACCGCTCGAAGGAGTGGTATGGGGTGCTGCCGGATGAGGAGATTAAGGCTCGCAGAGAGGCTTTCCTGAAGCGTGGGCTTACGATTGACGGTAAGGGGACTCCTAATACAATATTTCAAATTCAAAATACAGATTCAAATGTTCAAGACAATCGATTTCAGGGCACTGACAGCCATTCTGCTGTTTCTTCTGGCGCTGCTATTCAGCCTGCCCAACCTGGTAATAGCCATCGTGCTGATGATGATTATATCAGCCATACTGGAAATGCTCAGAAAGCTGGCGGACTGGCAGCCCAAGAAGCAGAAAGTGCCAGTGAGAAGAATCTCATAGCCTTCGACCTCTTTCAGGATTCCGCAGGACTGAAGGGGATGAATATTGATACCGTCGGGTCAAGACACTCCTCCCTGCTCGCTATTATGAGTGCTGGCGCTTCTCGTGTGATGAGTGAGGAGGAGCTGATGAAGGTGGTGGCGAAGAGAATGCCGAGCTATTATCAGGAGAATGACTGCCATCAGCTGATTCATGATTTCTATGCGAAATATGGGGACAGCTCCAAGCCTTTTTCGAGGGATGTGATTCGGGTGAACGCTCAGGCGGAGAAACAGGCGAATGATGCTAATCATAAAGTTCAAAGTTCAAAGCTCAATGTTCAAAGTAACGAAGAGGAGGAATATCCTGCTCCGCCTCCGATGCCCAAGAAGCTGCCGAAGCTGGTGGAGCTGCTGATCTCCAAGACTCCGGAAATCTATCAGCCTGCTGTGGCGCACGCCATTTTTCCTTCGCTCGCTACCCATCTCTGGAGAACCAGATTCAGATATATCGACAACGTGGAGCACGAAGCTACCCTGATGACCTGTCTGCTTGCAGGTACAGGTGCAGGTAAAAGTTGTGTGCAAAAACCTATCGATTTCATCATGGAGGATATCCGTAAACGTGACCAGGAAAACCTGAAGCGTGAGAAGGAGTGGAAAGAGGAGATGATGCGTAAGGGTGCCAACAAGGATAAGCGCAAACGCCCTGAGAATCTGATTATCCAGGAGATTGATGCCGATATGACCAACCCAGCCTTCGTGATGCGTACCGCTGAAGCCAAGGAACATTTCCTTTATACTTCGCTGAACGAAATCGACCAGTTTGATGCACTCAAAGGTAGCGGTTTTCAGCAGTTTCGTATTATGTGCCTCGCCTTCGACCCAGGTAACTTATACGGACAAACACGAGTCGGAACCCAAAGTGTAACCGAGCGTGTCACCATCCGTTTCAACTGGAATGCCTCTACCACCATCCATAAGGGCATCAGGTATTTCAAGCGTGTGCTGACCGATGGTCCGGTTTCCCGTATCAACTTCTGTACCATCCCGGAAAGAGACATCGGCGAGGACATTCCCGTCTATGGAACCTATGATGAGGAATTCAGAAATTCTCTGAAACCTTACATCGATAATCTCTGCATGGCTTCGGGATTGGTGGAATGCAAGGAGGCATTTCATCTTGCCGAGGTGCTGAAGGATGAGAATGCGGAATTCTCCCGTCTGTCGCAGGACAGGGTCTATGAGAATCTGAGTTTCCGTGCCAACGTAATCGGCTATCTGAAGGCTTGTGTGCTCTATGTGGCGAACGGTTACCAGTGGGAGCCGGAGATTGAGGATTTCATCCGCTGGAGCGAGCGTTACGACCTCTACTGCAAGATGCGTTTCTTCGGCGATGCCATCAAGAAGGCGGAGCGTGACGGGGATCAGGAAAGCAAGAAGGGACCTATGAGCATTCTGGCATTCCTGCCCGACAAGTTCAGTTATCAGCAGGTAGAGAGCCTGCGTCTGAAAAACGACATGAACGCCAAGGGTACTGCCAAAATGTTGAGAAACTGGCTGCATCGCGGGTATATCGAGAAAGAAGAAAGTGACTCAGTGACTCAGAAACTCAGTGACTCAGTTTATTTCAAGACCCATTCCAAGAGTGGGGAATGAATCGCATCAGGAAAATTTTCCTGAAAATAATGAACGAAAAAAATCTATTGTATATGGAAATAGTTTTAGAGCGTATAGCGAAGAAGAATACTTATACCATCGGCCGACTGTATCTGTTGGCTGATGGTGATGTGAAGCGCAAGGTGCTTTCCGGCAAGTCTGCCGGCGACAAGCGCAGTTTCGAACATACTTTCGACTTGAAGAAGTTGTCTAAGGACAGCTACTTCTGTGACACCCTGGAGCCTACGTGGCGCAACCTGAAGGGGATAGCGCTGAAGCCCGAGGAAGTGAATGCCAAGTACAGCCGTCAGAGCGGCAAGGTGGCAAGAAAGATTCCGGGGCATACTGCCATCCCCGAGGGATCGTATCGTGTACTCGTTACCCTCTCGCCCCGTTTCAAGGAGTGGCTGCCGTATGTGCAGGGTGTGCCCGGTTTCGAGGGCATCCGCATCCATGCCGGCAACTATCCCGACGATACCCAGGGCTGCATCCTGGTGGGCGAGAACAAGGTGAAGGGCATGGTGGTGAACTCCCGTATCTGGCTCACCCGACTGATGAAGCGCATCCAGGCGGCTGAGAATCAGGGAGAAGGCATCTGGATTACCATCATCTGATTTCGGATTATCATCATCTGATATCGCATAACCGTATGAAAAAAAAGCGGCAGCCGAATCTTCCGGTTGCCGCTTCCTTTTACATTATACGCTTTTACAAGCTTTGTCTCTTTTCCAAATCCTTATTCAGCATCCTCAGCCTTCTTGCGGCGGGAAATGCGCTTGCGCTTTGGCTTCTCCTCTGTATTCGGAGTCTCGATCTTCACACCTGCCAACTCTGGGTCGATGAGGATACGGCCGCAGTACTCACAAGGGATGATCTTCTTGTGCATCTTGATATCCAACTGGCGCTGAGGTGGAATCTTGTTGAAGCAACCACCACATGCATCACGCTGCACGTAAACGATACCCAAACCATTGCGGGCACCCTTGCGGATACGCTTGAAGCTGGCGAGCAGACGTGGCTCAATCTTCTTCTCAAGCTCCAGGGCCTTCTCCTTCAGGCGCTCCTCCTCCTCGTGAGTCTCCTCTAGGATGTCTTCCAGCTCAGCACGCTTCTCTACCAGTCCGTGCTCCAGGTCAGCCTTCTTCTCTTCAGCCTTGTGGAGGTCGAACTCGCGCTCGCGCATCTTAGCCATGCCCTCGCGGATCTTCTTGTTGCAAAGCTCGATTTCCAACTCCTGGAACTCGATTTCCTTGCTCAAGGTATCATACTCGCGGTTGTTGCTCACGGTATCGAGCTGCGCATGATAGCGCTCCAGGCTAGCCTGTGCATCAGCAATCTCGTTCTGCTTCTGGTAAACAGCATGGTCGAACTGCTCGATTTCGCGCTGGATGTTCTCAATACGAGTGGTGAGACCGGCGATATCATCTTCCAAGTCCTGAACTTCGAGAGGAAGCTCACCACGCAACTCACGGTTCTCGTCGATGCCCGACAAGGTTACCTGAAGCTGGTAAAGAGCCTTCAACTTCTCTTCAACTGTCAAATCTGTAGGATCTTTCTTTGCCATAATTTCTTTATTTTATCTTTAAACCTTTATTTTTTATCTTATAAATAGATGATGGGATTGGTGTTGATCTCCGAGATGCAGCATTTGGCATCTGGGAAATGAGAGAGGATGATGCTGCGGAAGATTTCGCTGGTAAACTGCTCACTCTGATAGTGACCGATGACGCAGATCTGAATCTCCTGCTCATGACCGAAATACTCGTGATAGCTCATCTCGCCCGTGATGAAGGCATCGGCTCCCGCCGCAATGGCATCGCCCAGCAGGAACGAACCCGAACCGCCGCAGAGCGCCACCTTGCGGATAGGGCGACGCAAGAGCTGGTTGCACTGCACGCACTCCACACCAAAACGCTCCCTGAGCAGCAATACCAGGTCATCGGCAGCGATACCCTCGGCGAAATGCTCCTTCACCTCATCCGAAAGCTTGCCAGCCTGGGCAGCCTTCAGGATATCCTCGTCAGAGATCTCTCCTATTACGCCGCTGCCGCCTTTCACGCCATCCACTTCCTTCTCGCCTCCGAAAAAATGCACGTTCTTCAGGCCCAGCTTCTCGGCAATCTTGAAGTTCACTCCGCCTGCCGCTGCATCCATGTTGGTATGCATGGAGACGATGGTAACATCATTCTTGATCGCCTTGCGGACGGTGCGCTGCACATAGTTCTCATCCGATATCCTGGAAAGCTTTCTGAAGATGAGCGGATGATGGCTTACGATGAGATTGCAGCCCTTCCGGACCGCCTCATCTACCACCGCCTCAGTGACGTCAAGACACAACAATGCCCCTGACATTTCTACCGCCTCTGTCAATCCAACTTGCAGGCCGGCATTATCATATCCTTCCTGCAAGGGCAGAGGCGCGTAATGTTCAAGGGCATCAACTACTTCTCTTATTTTCACGCTCCTAATATGTCTTATTTTATAATTTAGGCTGCAAAGTTACGCATTTCTCACGAAATTAGCAAGCGTTTCACTAAAAATTTTCAAAAAATTATATAAGTTGCCGATTTTTTTAGTATATTTGCACGCATAAAACATTAAAAATACAAAAGCTTATGCATCACTCAATATTACCTTGCGATTTCGCACTTCCCGCAGAATGGGAACCACAGAGCGCCATCATGCTCACGTGGCCACACGGCGGAACGGACTGGAAGCCGTATCTGAGACAGATAACCAATACGTATCTGCAGCTCGCAGACATCATCACCCGCTATGAAGACCTGCTGGTGGTGACACCCATCCTGGAAAGCACCCAGAGAATGCTCGCCGAAAAGCTGTCGGAGGGACAGATGAACCGCGTTCACCTCTACGAGATGGATACCAACGATACCTGGGCGCGCGACCACGGACCTATCAGCATGGTTTCGCGCGGCAGACACAATTCGCACGTCATCCCTATCCATCTGCTCGACTTCAAGTTCAACGGATGGGGCGAGAAATTCGACTGGAAAAAGGACAATGCCATCAATCTGCAGCTCTACTATCAGGGAGCCTTCAATGCGGCGCTGGAGAACCACCAGGGCTTCGTGCTCGAAGGCGGAAGCATAGAGAGCGACGGCAAGGGTACGCTCTTCACCACATCGCAGTGCCTGCTGGCGCCTCACCGCAACCAGCCTTTAACACGCGAGAACATCGACAGCCTGCTCAGGAATTTCTTCCATGTAAGAAATGTGGTATGGCTCGACCACGGTAATCTGGTGGGTGATGATACCGACGGACATATCGACACCATCGTGAGAGTGGCTCCGCACGACACCTTATTATATGTAGGGTGTGATGATGCGGAAGATGAGCAGTATGAGGATTTCCAGGCGCTGGAGAAGCAGCTGCAGAAGCTCTTCACCTACGAGGGATACCCTTACCGACTGCTGAAGCTCCCGATGCCGGATGCCATCTATGACGAGGGCGACAGACTGACTACAGACAGGAACAGCAAGGGCGACAGACTGCCTGCCACCTATGCCAACTTCCTGATTCTGAACGGTGCCGTGATTTATCCTACTTACAACCAGCCGGAGAAGGACGAGGAGGCGAAGCGACAGATTCAGCTTGCCTTCCCAGACAGAGACGTGATAGGAGTAGATTCGCTCACCATCATCCGCCAGCACGGAAGCATCCACTGCCTCACCATGCAGCTGCCGGAGGGGGCTATCAAATAAAGCATTAGAAAAAAACACAGACATAAATGAAACTCGGATTATTACAACTTCACATTACGGCGGACATCGCCGATAACAAGACCCGACTCGCTGAAGGCATCATCGACCTGGCGAAGCGTGGCGCAGAACTCATTGTATTGCAGGAACTTCACAACACGCTCTACTTCTGCCAGGTAGAAGATGTAGAGAATTTCGACCTTGCCGAACCGATTCCTGGTCCATCTACCGAATTCTACGGCAAGCTGGCAAAGGATCTGGGCGTGGTGATCGTTACATCGCTCTTCGAGCGCCGTGCTCCAGGACTGTACCACAATACGGCAGTGGTGATAGAGAAGGACGGAAGCATAGCCGGAAAGTACCGTAAGATGCATATTCCGGATGATCCTGCCTACTACGAGAAGTTCTACTTCACCCCTGGCGACCTCGGATTCAAGCCGATACAGACTTCCGTGGGCAAGCTTGGCGTGCTGGTATGCTGGGACCAGTGGTATCCGGAAGCAGCCCGCCTGATGGCGCTGCAGGGCGCAGACATCCTGCTCTACCCTACTGCCATCGGCTATGCCACCTACGATACCGAGGAGGAGCAGCAGCGCCAGCGTGAGGCGTGGACCACCGTGATGAGAGGTCATGCCGTAGCAAACGGTTTGCCGGTAGTGGCAGTAAACCGAGTGGGATTCGAAGCTGACCCAAGCGGTCAGACCGGCGGAATCCAGTTCTGGGGCAGCAGTTTCGTGGCAGGTCCTCAAGGCGAGCTTCACTATCGTGCGAGCGATGATGAGGAAGAGAGTCTGGTGGTGGATATCGACCTGAAGCACAGCGAGGATGTACGCCGCTGGTGGCCATTCCTGCGCGACCGCCGCATCGAGAACTACGGAGATATCACCAGAAGATTCATAGATTAAGGTAAAGGTAAAAGAGATTAGATTTTCGGGATAATGAAGAATTTGGAAGTGATGGTGGTTCTGTTCATCATCGTGATTTTAGGTTACGTCGCCTGCAAGCTTGGCTATATGGGCGACAAGTTTGACAAGAAGCTGTCCAGCATCGTGGTAGATATCACCTGCCCGCTGCTGGTGCTCTCGTCTGTGATGGGAGATGAACTGCCCGACCGCACGCTCATTCTCCCGCTTCTGGGTGTAGGCTTTCTTACGTACATCCTGCTGCTGGTGTTCGGATTCGGGGTGCCTCGGCTCATCAGCAAGAACCATGACGACCAGGGAATGATCGGTTTCGCCCTGATGTTTGCCAACGTGGGATTCATCGGATATCCTATCGTTTCGAGCATCTTCGGCCCTCAGGCTATCTTCTACGCCGCCCTGCTCAATATGCCGAACACGTTTTTCATCTTCACGGCTGGCGTGATGCTCATCAAGGGCGAATACAGCGTGAAGCAGTTTAACCCGAAGGTATTGCTGAGTCCGGCTCTGATAGCGGCTGCCGTGGCAGCCCTGCTGGTGGCACTGGGGGTTCACACGCCTGATGTCATCGCCCGTCCGGTAACGATGGTGGGCAACGTAACGGTTCCTGCCGCCCTGATGATTATCGGAAGCAGCATGGCCAAGCTGCCCCTCAAGGAGATTATCGGCAGCCCGAAGGTTTACGTATCCTCGCTGCTCCGCCTGGTAGTGGTTCCGCTGAGCCTCTACTTCTTCTTCAAGGTATGCGGCGTGAGCGACGTGGTGAATAATATCAACACCGTGGTGATTGCGATGCCTGTAGCCAGCTTCGGCACCATGTTCTGCCTGAAATACGGCAGGAACCCGGCGCTCATCACAGAGTTGACATTCATCACTACACTGGGCAGCATCCTCACCATCCCGCTTATCACCCTGCTTTTCGGATAGGGACAGGCGATGGGACAAAACCTAAATGCTACAACTTAACATTAAAAGAAAGTATGAGAAAAAATAAAATGATAAAAACCAGCCGCCTCCTGCTGCTCGCTATGGCTCTCGAAGGCTTTACTAATCCTGCACTGGCGGCACCGATAGAACACATCGGCGACCGCTACATCATGCACGTATCTGAGATGGAGCTCACGGGCGAGGAATCGCTTCTCGATGTGCTGATGATGTGCCCAGAAGTCCTTACGATAGACGGTAAAACCATCATCGGCGGTGATCCCTTCGCCAATCTCTACGGCAAGTTTGTCATCCGCATCGACAACCAGGAATATGGTCTCGACTACGCTACCCTGCTCCATCATTTCAAGGCGAGGGAGATAGAGAGCATCAAGGTTTGCCAGAACTCTGAGGTGATGAAGGGATGCAGCAGTCTGAAAAAGGTGATTGATATCACCCTGCGCAAGGGTAAGAACGGAGTGAGCGGAAGAGTAGGTCTCTTCGGCGACACCTATGGCGGCGGAAAGGGAATCGTGAGCGTATTGAGCCAGCAGGACAAGCTGCGCATCCTGACCCACGTAGAGGGCAACATGCAGCGCACATCCAACAGCAGTCTGGGCGATAATCCAGACGAAGGCTCAAGCCTCATCAATCACTATTCGCACGAGGGAGCCAAGATGAACATCCTCTGGACTCCTACCGAAAAGGACATGCTGGAAGTGGATGCGATGCAGACCTACACCCGAAACCATTTTACAGGTACGCCAGCCGACTATGTGCGCGCCTACCATCTCCAGGCAGACTATACCCGCCTGCTGGGCGAAAAGGGAGCGAGCATCCTCTTTACCCTGGGTGCTGAGAACATCAGCGACAACGGCGGAAATGCGGCAGATGCCAGTGCGGCACCTTATCGCAACCATGCTACCTATCCGTTTATGGTGGTGGAATATGCCACTCCGGTGATTTCAGAGAATCTCTGGCTTACAGCCGGTTTCGAGGGCGGACTGTCTATCGAGAAGAACTGTGTGGCTGATTACACCAACCACTCCAACTATCAGGACCTGTATGCGCAGCTGGATTATACCATCGGCAAATGGGGCTTCATGATAGGCGACCGATTTCGCACCATCAATTTCCGTCCGAAGCAGATTGCCACAGAAAAGAACTGGAAGCATAGTACCCATAACCATAGCTACACGGTGAGCGTATATCACAACTTTGCACCGGGCCATACCCTGCAGGGCACATTCTGCCGCCGAATCTTCAATGCCGATTTTGGCGATTTCGTTACTGCAGGCGATATGGAGGGGGCTTGGCGTCCATACTACACCAAGGACATCAGCGAGCGCCTCGCCTACGTGGCTGAGCTGAAGCATACATACAGCAAGCCGAATCTCGTGGTAAGCAGTTCTATCAAGAATATCCATCAGGATCTTCCGGGTGTAGATCGCGACAACACACTGGGCATCGGAACTACTGCCTTCTGGCATAAGGGAATGCTGAGGATTACCGCCGGAGTGAATTACTTCTGGGAAAAGGCTGAGATTTTCGGAGGAGAAGAAGGAAAGAATGGAGTGAATGCCGTAGAGGCAGGATTGTCGGGAGATGTAGGAAATGCGGCAGAAACAGGAGATGCATCGCAGAACAAGAACTGTAAATACAGCAATTTTGCGATATTCAAGCTGGCGCCGCAGCTTTCATTGCCTGCTGGCTGGCGCCTGACATCCAATATGATCTGGTGCACCCGTCGCCACACGCTTACACCAGCCTATACGCCAGCCAATCTCTATGCCGAGGTGGCCGTATATAAGAACATAGGCAAGCATCTTACCCTGGAAGGCAGGTTCCACGATATTGCCGGTCAGCATTTCGGCAACCGTGCAGCCACTATGGGTTTCACCTATTATTTCTAGTTCTTCCGGAAACAATTCAAAAAGAATTCGGAAACAATTCGGAAAGGAATTCGGAAAGAACAATCATAAAAATGATAATCCCGACTCTCCAAGAAGAAGGAGGGTCGGGATTCTCATTTATATAATATCTATGAACTTATAATCGCATGTTGATTCCTGAAAACATTTTATGTTGATATCTCTCTTTCAAACTAACTATATCTTATGTTGATATCTCTCTCAACTATATCTTATGCTGATAACTCTCTTTTTATAGAGAATCTCTCTAATATTCATAAAAAAAATATGTTGATATGACCAGGATTCCAACTTAACAATCTTTTTATCTTTAGATGAGCGGCATTCCTGCCTTCTCACATTCAGTTCTCATATCTTCCGGCCAGATACTAGCCTGAATCTCGCCGATGTGCGCCTTGTGGAGCAGCACCATACAGAGACGGCTCTGACCGATACCACCACCGATACTCAATGGCAACTTGTCGTTCAGGAGCTGCTGGTGGAAATAGAGTTTCTCTCTATCTTCCTTGCCTTCCAGCTTCAACTGGCGAAGCAGGCTCTCCTTGTCAACACGGATACCCATAGAGCTCAGCTCGAAGCTTCTGCCCAAAACAGGATACCAGATCAGGATATCACCATTCAATCCCTCCTTGCCATTCTCGGCTACGGTGCTCCAATCGTCATAGTCAGGAGCACGGCCATCATGCTTCTTTCCATCGCTCAACTTTCCGCCGATACCCTCTACAAATACGGCACCATATTTCTTGCAGATAGCATCCTCGCGCTCCTTAGGAGTCTTGTCTGGATACATATCGAGCAAATCCTGCGCATGGATAAAATGAATATCCTTTGGCAGGAAAGGCTTCAGCTGTGGATAGTGCTCGCAAGCCAGGAACTCGGTGCGGAGGATGGCTGCATAGATGCGGCGAACCACATCTTCAAGGAATGAAATGGTGCGATCACCCTTCGTAATCACAGCCTCCCAGTCCCACTGATCCACATAGAGCGAATGAAGATTATCAAGCTCCTCATCGGCACGGATGGCGTTCATATCAGTATAGACACCATAGCCCGGCTCTATCTCATATTCTGCCAAGGTCAAGCGCTTCCATTTAGCCAGAGAGTGAACCACCTCAGCCTTTGCATCACCCAAATCCTTGATAGGGAAGGTTACAGGACGCTCCACTCCATTCAGGTCGTCATTGATACCCAAACCCTTCAATACGAAGAGAGGGGCGGTGACACGGCGCAAGCGCAACTCTGTAGATAGGTTCTGCTGGAAGAACTCTTTTATCATTTTGATACCCATTTCGGTCTGGCGCATATCCAGCAGCGCCTTATATCCTTCTGGTTTTATCAGATTACTCATTTTATCTATTATATATCGTTTATAGTATCTTATTTTACTGTTTATCTTACTTTCACGCTGCAAAGATACAAATTTATTATTAATCTGCAAGCGTTTTTCGAAAATATTTCGCAAAATGATAGCATTTTTCCGATTTTAAGTATCATTTTGTAGAAAAATTCACCGCTTTTTCTCCCTATACATTATATATATAGAAAAAAAATGAGCCAAATATTTGGTTATTCAAAATAAAAGATGTACTTTTGCAGTCAATTAATCTTTGGGGTAGCAGGCATCTGCCCGATTCCCCTCCCATTCTGGTCTCGTAGCTTAGTTGAATAGAGCGTCAGATTCCGGTTCTGAAGGTCGTGGGTTTGAGTCCCACCGAGATCACTACTACATTAAAATTTAATTTAAGAACATGGATTTAGTAGAACGTTTCATTAACTATACAAAATTCGACACACAGTCGAGTGAAGACTCAGAAAGTGTGCCAAGCACGGCAAAACAGTTGGATTTTGCCAAGTACCTGAAGCACGAACTGGAGGAAGAAGGTCTGAGCGACGTAGAGATGGACGATATGGGCTACATCTACGCCACCCTGAAGGGCAATACCAAGAAAAAGACTCCTACCATCGGCTTCATCTCTCACATGGACACCAGTCCTGATGCCAGCGGAAAAGACATCAAGGCTCGCGTCATCGAGAATTATGACGGCGAGGATATCGAACTCAGTCCGGGCATCATCTCCAGCGTAGAAAAATTCCCAGAACTCAAGGCGCACAAGGGCGAGGACATCATCGTAACCGATGGAACTACCCTGCTCGGTGCAGACGACAAGGCGGGCATCGCTGAAATCGTACAGGCTATGTGCTACCTCCGCGACCATAAGGAAATCAAGCACGGAGACATCCGCGTGGGCTTCAATCCAGACGAGGAAATCGGCATGGGCGCCCATCACTTCGATGTAGAGAAGTTTGGCTGCGACTGGGCATACACCATCGACGGCGGTGACCTGGGCGACCTGGAATACGAGAACTTCAATGCTGCTGCTGCCAAGATCTACATCAAGGGCGTGAGCGTGCATACAGGCTATGCCAAGGGCAAGATGATCAACGCAAGCCGTCTGGCTGTGGAATTCCAGAACATGATTCCAGAGGCAGAAACTCCTGAGCAGACCGAAGGTTACCAGGGCTTCTATCACCTGCTCGGCATCGAAAGCCGCTGCGAGGAAGCCAAGCTCAGCTACATCATCCGCGATCACGACCGCCAGAAGTTTGAGGCTCGCAAGGATTTCATCGAAGACTGCGTCAAGAAGATGAACGAGAAGTACGGCGAGGGAACTGTTACGGCAGAAATCTACGACCAGTACTACAACATGAAGGAGAAGATTGATCCAAACATGCATGTCATCGACATCGTGCTCCGTGCCATGCAGGAGAGTGGCGTTCCACCTCGCGTAGAGCCAATCCGTGGCGGTACAGATGGTGCGCAGCTCAGCTTCAAGGGTCTTCCTTGTCCAAACATCTTTGCCGGTGGCGTCAACTTCCACGGTCCTCACGAATTCGTGAGCGTACAGGTGATGCAGAAGGTAGTGGATACTATCGTGAAGATTGCGGAAATCACAGAAGAGTATAACGACTAATATATATGGGGAATTTAGGAGAAATCTAAATTCCCCATTTTCATAAACTGACTATTTTTTAGAGAGATTATCATTTTCATAAACTGACTATTTTTTAGAGAGATTATCATTTTCATAAAAAGAAAAATATGGCAGAAATTCCCTATTTAGTAAAAGACCTCGCCCTCATCCTGATGGTGGCTGGCATTGTTACCCTCATCTTCAAGCGGCTCAAGCAGCCCCTGGTGCTGGGTTACATCGTGGCGGGCTTCCTCGTGTCGCCCCACATGCCATATACCATGTCGGTGATGGACGAGACGGATATCCAGACCTGGGCAGACATCGGTGTCATCTTCACCCTCTTCTCGCTCGGTCTCGATTTCTCCTTCAAGAAAATCGTGAAGATGGGAGCCTCGCCCATCATCGCCTGCATCGTCATCGTCTTTTCCATGATGATGCTGGGCATCAGCGTGGGTCACAGCTTCGGCTGGGGCAGGATGGACTGCATCTTCCTGGGTGGTATGCTCGCCATGAGTTCCACCACTATTATATATAAGGCTTTCGACGATATGGGACTGCGGCAGCAGAAGTTTGCCTCCATGGTGATGAGCGTGCTCATCCTGGAAGATATTCTTGCCATCGTGATGATGGTGATGCTTTCCGCCATCGCCGGAGGCAACAATCCGGATGGCGAACAGATGTTTGCATCGGTACTGAGGATTGGCTTCTTCCTGGTATTATGGTTCATCGTGGGCATCTTTGCCATCCCGCTCTTCCTGCGCTCGGTCAGGAAGTTCATCAATGGCGAAACCCTGCTCATCGTTTCCCTGGGACTGTGCTGCGGCATGGCGGTATTATCTACCAAGGTAGGTTTTTCGAGCGCTTTCGGAGCCTTCGTCATGGGTAGTATCCTGGCAGAAACCATTGAGGCTGAGAAGATTATCAAGCTGGTAGAACCGGTGAAGAATCTCTTCGGAGCCATCTTCTTCGTATCGGTAGGTATGCTGGTAGATCCCAATATCCTGGTAGAATATGCCGTTCCTATCCTCGCCCTCGTAGCTACCATTCTGATAGGACAGGCAACATTGGGAACCTTCGGATTCATGCTGGGCGGTGAATCATTGAAGTCGGCGATGCGCTGCGGATTCTCGATGGCGCAGATTGGCGAGTTCTCCTTCATCATCGCCTCACTGGGATTGTCGCTGGGAGTTATCAGCAACTTCCTCTATCCGGTAGTGGTGGCAGTTTCAGTCATCACCACCTTCCTCACCCCTTACATGATCCGACTGGCGCAGCCTTCCTATCAGCTGATGGAGAAGCATCTGCCTAGCAAATTCATCAATATCCTGAACCATTTTGCGATGAGCCGCCCCTCTACCCAACAGCAGAGTAAGTGGAAATCGCTGATTCGGCAGATGGTCATCAATACCGTGGCATACTCCATCCTTTCGGCTGCGGCGATAGCGATGATGTTCACCTTCGTCCTACCTCTGATGCGCAATATGCTGCCAGGCTGGAATCTTCACTGGTATGCCAACGCCATCACGGGTCTGCTCACCATCGTACTCATCTCGCCTTTCCTGCGAGCCATCGTGATGAAGAAGAATCACAGCCCAGAATGGAAGCGACTGTGGGTGGAGAGCAGCATCAACCGCATTCCGCTACTCTTCACGGTATTCGTGAGATACGTCATTGCCCTGGGCTTCATCTTCTATATCATCAACTATCTGTCCCGATTCACCAATGCGCTGATGGTATGCATCGGAGCCGTGATTGTACTGCTGATGTTGGGTTCACGCCGCATCAAGAAACGAAGCATCGTGATGGAGCGTCTCTTCCTGCACAACCTGCGTTCGCGCGATATTGCCGCACAGGTGAACGGCGAAAAGCGCCCGCTCTACGAGGGCCATCTGCTGGATAGAGATATCCATATCAGTGAAATAGAGGTACCGGAAGACAGCATCTGGTGTGGCAAATCACTGAAGGAGCTGCATCTCCGCCAGCGTTTCGGCATCGATATGAGCAGCATCCGAAGGGGGTCGCAGCGCCTGAACATCCCGAATGGCGACACCGTGATATTCCCTGGCGACAAGCTTCAGATCATCGGCAACGACGACCAGGTACACAAGTTTGCCCAGGCGCTCACCACCGAACTCGCCCCGGAAGACCTGGAGATAGAGAAGCGGGAGATGAAGCTCCGCCAGCTCATCATCAGCGGCGGCAGCGAATTTCTGGGCAAGACGCTCGAAGAGAGCGGCATCCGCAACAAATACAACTGTATGGTTGTAGGATTGGAAGAGGGTCAGGAGAACCTTACCCACATTCTCCCTTCCCGCGTATTCGAAAAGGGCGATATCATCTGGCTGGTAGGCGAAGAAGCCGACCTGCAGAAGATTCAGGAAAAGAGCTAAATAAAAGAACGAAAAAAGCTAGCAGGAAAAATCTGCTAGCTTTTTTGTTTTTTTTGCCATAAAAGATTAATCTTATGGTAATAACCTTATCTTACGGTGATATGGAAGCAACCCTGGTGCACCTCGTATTTGATATAACAGCGGTTCTTATTGCGGAAATCCCTCAACACCTCGCTGAAAACCCACTTCAGGGTATCATTCTGCACCTGGCGGCGAGGTTGTTTCTCCGTCTGAATCTGCTTATACCGGTTGTAGCAGACATCGAAGGTAGTACCATAGAGATGGCACGAATTCTCGGTAGCATTGCCGTTTCGGGTTCTCAGTTTCGACACATCATCCTTTGTACGCAAGATACTGGTAACGATAATCTTATGCAAAGGAATGCCCTTGATCTGCAGCGAATCAAAATACGCCCGACCGATATCCTGCAACAATACCGAAGCCCTAGGCACTAGATAAGGAATACTGTTGTTCAACTTATCCACATAAAAGAACGGATTGCTGCCCACATACACCAGTTTACCCTTGCTATGCTCAGCCTCCTCACGGTTCTGAACCGGAGCCACGCCATGCTTGCTGGCAGCCACAATCTGTACATCCTGCTGATCAGGGAAGGTATTTCCGAAATGAGGCACCGAGAAAATGCGATGCTTCACCTCCTTGCCATTCTTATCGAAAAATATCGAAAAACTGCCATCAGAGGCTGTATCAGGAGTTACCGACAGTTCATCCTTCTTCAATTCATCAGCCACAGTTTCAGCAGAAGAAGCATCAGAAGCCTCACCGGAAATGGCATCCTGAGCACCAGCCGAAGCCATTAAATCTCCTCTCAATGAATCGATTGCCGTACTATCTTTCCCATCAGAATGAGCCGTTAACCTAGGCTCAGCCACACTAGGAAAAATAACACGGACCAGTGCCAGCAGCAGCACGACTACCAAAAAACCTTGCAAATATCTATTCTTACTAATCTTCATAACTAAAAATTTCCTGCAAAGGTAACAAAAAGTATTGAAATATTTGCTCAATTCACAGAAAAGTAGTAATTTTGCAGCGTTATATAACATTATTTAGAACATTAAGGTTGCAAACCAATAAGAAATATAAATATTTTGATAGAGAAACATATTATACTCGAAGATATAGATCCAGTGATGTTCTATGGCGTAGGAAATGGTAACCTACAGATGATTAAGTCACTGTATCCTAAGTTGCGTATCGTTGCACGCGACAACGTGATTCGTGTGCTCGGCGACGAGGAGGAAATGGCGAAAGCAGAAGAAGACATTGAGTTGATGCGCAAGCACTTAGCTAAATACAACCTGCTCAATGAAGAGGATATCCTTGATATTGTGAAAGGCAAACAGACCAAAGCAGACTCCGTGAAAGGCGTGCTGGTATATAGCATCAGCGGCCGACCTATCAAGAGCCGCAGCGAGAACCAGCAGCAGCTCATCGAGGCTTACGAGAAGAACGATATGATATTTGCAGTGGGTCCTGCCGGAACCGGTAAAACCTACCTCAGCATCGCCCTTGCCGTGAAAGCCCTCAAGGAGAAAGCTATCAAGAAAATCATCCTCTCAAGACCTGCCGTAGAAGCAGGCGAAAAGCTCGGATTCCTGCCGGGCGACATGAAAGATAAGATAGACCCTTACCTGCAACCGCTCTATGATGCCTTGGAAGATATGATTCCAGCCGTCAAGTTGCAAGATATGATGGAAAAGCACATTATCCAGATTGCACCACTCGCCTTCATGCGTGGACGCACCCTCAGCGACGCCGTCGTCATCCTCGACGAGGCGCAGAATACAACCTCACAGCAGATCAGAATGTTCCTCACCCGTATGGGTATGAACACCAAGATGATCATTACAGGCGACCTGACACAGATAGACTTGCCTCGCGAACAGCGAAGCGGACTGAAAGAGGCGCTCAAGATCCTGGAAGGAGTAGAAGGAATCGGAGTCGTGAAACTGGGGCAGAAGGATATTGTGCGACACAAACTCGTAACCCGCATCGTCAACGCATACGACAAGTATGACAAGGAGAGAGCTGAAGCACGGGAAGCTCAAAAAACAAATTAATTATAAATTAAATAAAATGAAAGCATTAACAAAAACAGATTTCCATTTCGATGGACAGAAGAGTGTTTACCACGGTAAAGTACGTGATGTGTATGACATTAACGACGACATCCTCGTGATGGTCGCTACCGACAGAATCTCAGCATTCGATGTTGTTCTGCCAAAGGGTATTCCATTCAAGGGTCAGGTGCTCAATCAGATTGCAGCTAAATTCCTGGACACAACTACAGATATCTGTCCAAACTGGAAGTTGGCTACTCCAGACCCAATGGTTACAGTAGGTTTGAAGTGCGAAGGTTTCCGCGTGGAGATGATCATCCGTTCTATCCTCACCGGTAGTGCATGGCGTGACTATCAGAAGGGATGCCGCGAGATCTGCGGTGTGAAGTTGCCTGACGGAATGCGCGAGAACGAGCGTTTCCCAGAGCCTATCATCACTCCTACTACAAAGGCTGACGAGGGTCACGACATGAACATCTCTAAGGAAGAGATCATCGCCCAGGGCATTGTTAGTGCAGAGGATTACGCTGTAATGGAGGACTATACACGCCGCATCTTCGCCCGTGGCCAGGAAATCGCTGCCAAGCAGGGATTGATTCTCGTTGATACAAAGTATGAGTTCGGTAAGCGCGACGGCAAGGTTTATCTCATCGACGAGATCCACACTCCAGACTCTAGCCGCTACTTCTACGCAGACGGCTACGAGGAGAAGTTCGAGAAGGGTGAGCCACAGCGCCAGCTTTCTAAGGAGTTCGTTCGCCAGTGGCTCATCGAGCACAACTTCATGAACGAGCCTGGTCAGACTATGCCAGAGATTACTGACGAGTATGCAGAGAGCGTATCCGACCGCTACATCGAGCTGTACGAGCACATCACAGGCGAGAAGTTCGACAAGGCTGCAGAGGAAGGCGATATAGCTGCACGCATCGAGAAGAACGTAAGCGAGTGGCTTGCTGCACACAAGTAATATATAATAAGGTATATTGCTCGACAAAAGTAAGTTATATATAAATAATGTATAAACAAGAACAGATTAAGCCCTACGAGGGCACAGGAGAAAAGGGAAAGTTGGTAGAGGAGATGTTTGATAACATCGCCCCTACCTACGACACCCTGAACCACCGACTCTCGTGGGATATCGATAAGGGATGGCGCAAGAAGGCAATCAAGCGGCTTGCGCCCTTCTCTCCAAAGAAAATGCTCGACATCGCCACAGGTACCGGCGACTTCGCCATCCTTGCTGCACAGATGCTGCATCCCGACAAGCTCGTGGGAGCAGATATCTCGCAGGGAATGATGGAGATAGGAAGACAGAAAGTGAAGCAGCTGGGACTGGACCACGTGATCCGCTTCGACAAGGAAGACTGCCTCAACCTCTCATACGAAGACAACACCTTTGATGCGGTAACAGCCGCCTTCGGCATCCGCAACTTCCAGAACCTGGACCAGGGACTGCGCGAAATGTGCCGAGTACTGAAGAAGGGAGGACATCTCTGCATCGTGGAACTCACCACTCCGGTCAGCTTCCCGATGAAGCAGCTGTTCCACATCTATTCGCATACCGTATTGCCTATCTACGGCAAGCTGATATCGAAAGACCAGAGTGCCTACAGCTATCTCACCAAGACCATCGAGGCATTCCCACAGGGAGAAACGATGATGGAGGTATTCAAGAAGGCAGGATTCGAAAAGGCTGAGTTCAAGAGACTCACCTTCGGCATCTGCACCCTTTATTTCGCAACAAAATAAAACAAAGATATTATGGACAAGTATGGACTCATAGGTTATCCCCTAGGACATTCGTTCTCAAAAGGCTACTTCAACGAGAAGTTTGAGAACGAGGGCATCGACGCCCAATATATCAACTTCGAGATTCCATCCATCGAAGATCTCACCGAGATTCTCGACTCTAATCCGGAGTTAAAAGGCCTCAATGTAACCATCCCTTACAAGGAGAAGGTAATCAGTTATCTTGATCAGGTTAGCCCCGAGGCAAATGCCATCGGAGCTGTCAACGTGGTGAAAGTGGAGCATAAAGGCGACGAGACTATCCTCAAGGGATACAACAGTGATGTCATCGGTTTCACCCAGAGCATCGAACCTTTCATCGAGTCTTTCCACAAGAAGGCATTGATTCTCGGTACTGGCGGTGCGTCTAAAGCCATCAACTACGGCTTGAAATCGCTCGGACTGGAGACTGTCTTTGTGAGTCGATACGAACGTCCTGGTACTATCCAGTACGATAAAATCACCCCTGAGGTCATCAAGGAATACAATGTCATCGTGAATTGTACTCCTGTAGGTATGTATCCTCATGTAGATGAGTGCCCTCCACTGCCTTACGAGGCGATGGATACCCATACACTACTCTACGACCTCATCTACAATCCCGATGAAACCCTCTTCATGAAGAAGGGAAAAGAGCACGGAGCCACCGTGAAGAATGGTTTGGAGATGCTGCTCCTCCAGGCATTCGCCAGCTGGGATTTCTGGCATGAAGAGAAATAAATACTTTATAAACGTAGATATTTACAAGAACAGATTCAGCATAGAAAACTTGAACATCTACATTTATAAGAACGATAAGGAAATAATAAGAATCATAATTGGAGATCAATTTAGATATGAGTAACAATAGATACATGATGCGCGGTGTAAGCGCTGCAAAAGAAGACGTTCACAACGCCATCAAAAACATCGACAAGGGTATCTTCCCACAGGCTTTCTGTAAGATTATCCCTGATATCTTGGGCGGTGACCCAGAGTATTGTAACATCATGCACGCCGACGGTGCAGGTACCAAGTCTAGCTTGGCATACATGTACTGGAAGGAGACGGGCGACCTCTCTGTATGGAAGGGTATCGCTCAGGATGCTATCGTGATGAATACCGACGACCTGCTCTGCGTGGGCGCAGTAGATAACATCCTCGTAAGCTCTACCATCGGCCGTAACAAGATGCTCATCCCTGGCGAGGTAATCTCGGCTATCATCAACGGTACCGACGACCTGCTCCACGAGATGCGCGAGATGGGTATCGGCATCTATCCTACAGGCGGTGAGACTGCCGATGTAGGCGACCTGGTACGCACCATCATCGTTGACTCTACCGTAACCTGCCGCATGAAGCGCAGCGATGTCATCGACAATGCCAACATCCGTCCAGGCGATGTCATCGTAGGTCTTTCTTCTACAGGTCAGGCTACATACGAGAAGAAGTACAACGGCGGTATGGGCAGCAATGGTTTGACTTCTGCCCGCCACGATGTATTCGCCAAGTATCTCGCAGAGAACTATCCTGAGAGCTACGACCACGCCGTGCCAGACGAGTTGGTTTACAGCGGTAAGTATAAGTTGACCGATGAGGTTGAGGGGTCTCCTATCAACGCCGGTGAGCTGGTACTCTCTCCTACCCGTACCTATGCCCCAGTAATCAAGAAGATTCTGGATGAGCTTCGCCCAGAGGTTCACGGTATGGTTCACTGCACAGGTGGTGCCCAGACCAAGGTTCTGCACTTCGTAGGCGAGAACTGCAAGGTCGTAAAGGACAACATGTTCCCAGTACCTCCACTCTTCAAGGCAATCCACGACTGCTCAGAGACCGACTGGAAGGAGATGTATCAGGTATTCAACATGGGTCACCGCATGGAAATCTATGTTCGCCCAGAGGTAGCCGAGAAGGTTATCGCCATCAGCAAGAGCTTCAACATCGATGCCCAGATTGTAGGTCACATCGAGGAAGGCAAGCGCAGCCTGACCATCAAGAGCGAATTCGGAACATTCGAATACTAAAAATAGAATTAAAATTAATGGATAATAACAACATATTACAGAAGCTAGAAGGCTTAGAGAGCCGATACGAGGAAGTAAGCACCCTCATTACCGACCCTGATGTCATCGCCGACCAGCCACGCTACGTGAAGCTCACCAAGGAGTGGAAAGACCTTGGCGACATCATGGACGCACGCAAGCGATACATCAACTGTCTGAACAGCATCAAGGAGGCTAAGGATATCCTCGCCAACGAAAGCGACCCTGAAATGAAGGAGATGGCTCGCGAGGAACTCAACGAGAACGAGGCGCTGCAGCCTAAGCTCGAAGAAGAAATCAAGATTGCCCTGGTTCCTAAGGATCCAGAGGATGCCAAGAATGTTCAGATGGAGATTCGTGGCGGTGCAGGTGGCGACGAGGCTGCCCTCTTCGCTGGCGACCTCTTTGCCATGTATAAGAAATATTGCGAGTCTAAGGGATGGACCATCAGCGTGACATCTGTCTCTGAAGGTGCAGTAGGTGGATACAAGGAAATCGACTTCGCTGTAAGCGGAACAGATGTTTACGGTACCTTGAAGTACGAGTCTGGTGTTCACCGTGTTCAGCGTGTGCCAGCTACTGAGACTCAGGGCCGTATGCACACCTCTGCTGCTACCGTGGCTGTATTGCCAGAGGCAGACAAGTTTGAGGTGAACATCAACGAAGGTGATATCAAGTGGGATACCTTCCGAAGCTCAGGTGCCGGTGGTCAGAACGTGAACAAGGTGGAGTCTGGAGTTCGCCTCCGCTATCCTTGGAAGAACCCTAACACAGGCGAGGTAGAGGAAATCCTCATCGAGTGTACTGAGACTCGTGACCAGCCAAAGAACAAGGAGCGTGCCTTGAGCCGCCTCTATACCTTCATCCACGACCGTGAGCATCAGAAGTATGTTGACGATATCGCCAGCCGCCGTAAGAGCCTCGTCTCTACTGGTGACCGTAGTGCGAAGATTCGTACCTACAACTTCCCACAGGGCCGTGTTACCGACCACCGTATCGGTTACACCACCCACGACCTCAATGGTTTCCTGGCTGGTAACATCCAGGATATGATTGATGCCCTGACCGTGGCTGAGAACGCAGAGAAACTGAAAGAAACCGAATTGTAAAACCCTTACCGAGGTTTCGTATGTGGCTCCGCAGTTTTAAAGCTTCTGCCCTTTCAGGGCGACAGGCTTGATGCCATGACTACCCAGGGTGTTGCCCTGGGCTAGGGGCTTCTGCCCTTTCAGGGCGTGTGGAGCAAACATCTGAAATTCAAATAACTTAAAAAGAAATGAACAGAAAAGAACTTGTAGAGCAGATTTTCGCCAAGAAGAGTTTCTTGTGCGTAGGTCTTGATACAGATATCAATAAGTTGCCTAAGTGCATCACTGAGAGTGAGGAAATCCAAGGCGCTGAAGCAGAGATGATGTTTAAGTTCAACCAGGCTATCATCGACGCTACCGCTCCTTACTGTGTGGCTTACAAGCCAAACCTGGCTTTCTACGAGAGCCGTGGTATCGACGGCATGATCGCCTTCGAGAACACCATCAAGTATCTCAAGAGCCACTATCCAAACCATTTCATCATCGCTGATGCCAAGCGTGGCGATATCGGCAACACATCCAAGATGTATGCCCAGACTTTCTTCGAGGAGTATAATCTCGATTCTGTAACCGTAGCTCCTTACATGGGCGAGGATTCTGTCAAGCCATTCCTCGAGTATGAGGGCAAGTGGGTCATCCTCCTGGCTTTGACCAGCAACAAGGGTAGCCACGACTTCCAGCTCACCGAGGATAAGGAAGGCGAGCGCCTTTTCGAGAAGGTTCTGAAGAAGAGCCAGGAATGGGGCAACGATGAGAACATGATGTACGTAGTAGGTGCTACTCAGGGTCAGATGTTCGAGGACATCCGCAAGGTAGCTCCTAACCACTTCCTTCTCGTACCAGGTGTAGGTGCCCAGGGTGGTAGCCTCCAGGAGGTTTGCAAGTATGGCATCATCAAGGATTGCGGTCTGCTCGTCAATTCATCTCGCGGCATCATCTACGCTAGCAACGGTGAGGACTTCGCAGAGGTAGCAGGTCAGAAGGCAAAGGAACTCCAGGAGGAAATGGCAGCCGAGCTTGCCAAGCTGGGCTAAGCCTCCCGCTAGGTATCCCGCTAGGCGTCCCGGCAAGAAAGTCTTCCGCTAGGCGTCCCGGCGGATTTGAAATCCGCCGTAAAAAAAGGTTCGACCTATTAAACCGGGGGATTTGCAATCCCCACCAAAAATAAGATTTTAGGCGCAAAGTATCTTGAAAAAGAGGCTTTGCGCCTAAAAAATACCCATTTGTTTGCGAAAAAAGCAAAATATTACGAAAGAATGACAAGATTCTAAATTTATTTTGTTATTTTTGCAAACAAAATGTGTTTCCTAAAAGAGAATCTTGCAAGGAGACCCTAAGTAAAACAAACTAGAAGATTGATAAATATGGAATTTACCGCAGCGCAAATAGCCCAGTTCGTTCAGGGCCGTGTGGAAGGTGATGAGAACGCAACAGTCAACACCTTCGCTAAAATCGAAGAAGGCAAGAAAGGCGCTATCTCGTTCCTTTCAAACCCTAAATATACTCACTTCGTGTACGACACAAAGTCGAGCATCGTACTCATCGACGAGAACGTGGAATTGGATCATCCTGTTTCTACCACCCTCATTCGTGTGAAGAATGCATACGAGTGCGTGGCAAAGTTGCTCCAGATGTATGAATCAATGAAACCTAAGAAGACGGGTATCGATCCATTGGCTTTCGTTTCTCCAAAGGCTAAGGTGGCTGAGAACGTCTATATCGGTGCTTTCGCCTATATCAGCGATGGCGCAGAGGTGGGCGAAGGTAGCCAGATTTATCCTCACGCTTACATCGGCGAGGGTGTGAAGATCGGCAAGAATGCCCTCATCTACCCTCACGTAACCATTTATTACGGCTGTAAGCTCGGCGATAACGTGACTCTCCATGCAGGTTGCGTCATCGGTGCTGATGGCTTCGGCTTCGCTCCAGGACCTGATGGATATGACAAGATTCCTCAGATTGGTATCGTCACCATTGAGGATGATGTGGAGATTGGTGCCAACACTTGCGTTGACCGCTCTACTATGGGCTCTACCTACGTTCGCAAGGGCGTGAAGCTCGACAATATGGTTCAGATTGCCCACAACACCGACATCGGTGCCAACACCGTGATGTCTGCACAGGTGGGTGTAGCCGGTAGTACCAAGGTAGGCGAATGGTGTATGTTTGGCGGACAGGTGGGTCTCGCCGGTCACATCACCATCGGCGACAAAGTATTCCTCGGAGCACAGAGCGGTGTGCCAGGCAGCCTCAAGAGCGGTCAGCAGCTCATCGGTACTCCTCCTATGGAGCAGCGTGCTTACTTCAAGTCACAGGCCATCTTCCGTCGCCTGCCTGAGATGTACAAGGAACTCAACGACCTGAAGAAGCAGATTGAAGAATTAAAGAAAAATAAATAAAACTATATATAATTATGTCAAAACAGAAGACACTGAAAGGTAGCTTCTCTCTTTGCGGCAAGGGATTGCACACAGGCTTGAGCCTCACCGTGACTTTCAATCCTGCACCAGAGAACACCGGTTATAAGATACAGCGCATCGACCTCGAAGGCGAGCCTATCATCCAGGCTGTAGCTGAGAACGTCGTTGAAACCCAGCGTGGCACCGTACTCGGTAAGGGCGATATCCGCATCTCTACCATCGAGCACGGTATGTCAGCACTCTATGCTCTCGGCATCGACAACTGTTTCATCCAGGTAAATGGTCCTGAGTTCCCTATCCTCGACGGCTCTGCATCCATGTATGTAGAGAAGATTCAGAGCGTGGGCATCCAGGAGCAGAATGCAGAGAAGGACTACTATATCATCCGTCATAAGATTGAGGTGAAGGACGACAACGGTTCTGTCATCACCATCCTTCCAGACGAGGAGTTCAGCATCACGGCTATGTGTTCCTTCGAGAGCAAGTTCATCAACAGCCAGTTTGCTACCCTCGACAAGATGGAGACCTACGTTGACGAGATTGCTTCTGCACGTACCTTCGTTTTCGTTCGCGATATCATGCCATTGCTCCAGGCTAACCTCATCAAGGGTGGCGACTTGGACAATGCCATCGTTATCTACGAGCGCCAGGTAGAGCAGGCTCAGCTCGATCAGCTCGCCGACCATCTCAAGGTGCCTCACATGGATGCCAACAAGTTGGGTTACATCCAGCACCGTCCATTGCAGTGGGAGAACGAATGTACACGCCATAAGCTGCTCGATATCATCGGCGACATGGCGCTCATCGGCAAGCCTATCAAGGGTCGCATCATCGCTACCCGTCCTGGCCACACCGTGAACAACAAGTTCGCCCGTCTCATGCGCAAGGAGATCCGCAAGCACGAAATCCAGGCTCCTATCTACGATCCAAACGAGGAGCCAATCATGGATAACATCCGCATCCGTCAGCTTCTGCCTCATCGCTACCCAATGCAGTTGGTAGATAAGGTCATCGCTATGGGACCTACCAGCATCGTGGGCGTTAAGAACGTAACCAGCAACGAGCCATTCTTCACCGGTCACTTCCCTGAGGAGCCAGTAATGCCAGGCGTTCTCCAGGTAGAGGCGATGGCACAGTGTGGCGGTCTGCTCGTATTGAACCAGCTGGAAGAGCCTGAGCGCTGGAGCACTTACTTCATGAAGCTCGACGACGTGAAGTTCCGCAAGAAGGTGGTTCCAGGCGATACCCTCCTCTTCCGTGTGGAGTTGCTCGCACCCGTACGTCATGGCATCAGCTCAATGAAGGGCTATATGTTCGTAGGCGACCAGGTGGTGGCAGAGGCAACTTTCACTGCACAGATTGTTAAGAACAAGTAATAATAAGATAGAAATATGAATCAGATTAGTCCATTAGCGTTTGTTCATCCAGAGGCAAAACTCGGTGACAACAACATTATCGGTCCTTTCTGCTATATCGACAAGGACACCGTTTTGGGCGATAACAACGTATTGCAGAACAGCGTTACCATCCACGTGGGCGCTCGTATCGGCAACAATAATGAATTCTTCCCAGGCGCCAGCATCTCTACAAAGCCTCAGGACTTGAAGTTCAAGGGCGAGGTGACAACCTGCGAGGTGGGCGATAACAACAGCATCCGTGAAAACGTTACTATCTCTCGTGGTACTGCCTCTAAGGGCAAGACCGTGGTAGGCAGCAACAACCTCCTGATGGAGACTGTTCACGTGGCTCACGACTGCGAGCTGGGCAGCGGCTTGATTATCGGCAACTCAACCAAGTTTGCCGGCGAGGTGGTTGTAGATGACAACGCCATCGTCAGTGCCAACGTTCTCGTTCATCAGTTCTGCCACATCGCAGGCTACGTGATGATCCAGGGCGGTTGCCGTTTCTCTCAGGATATTCCTCCTTACATCATTGCCGGCAAGGAGCCTACCCGCTATTGCAGCATCAACCTCATCGGTTTGCGTCGCCGTGGTTTCAGCAACGAGACCATCCAGAACATCCACGAGGCTTATCGCCTGCTCTACAGCAAGGGTATCCTGAAGGAAGGTATCGAGGAAATCAAGAAGAATCTTGAGGTGACTAAGGAAATCCAGTACATCATCGACTTCGTAGAGAGTTCTCAGCGAGGCATCATCCGATAATGAAAACTTTAATTGTAGTGCTCGGTCCTACCGGTGTAGGTAAGACCGAGCTCTGCCTTTCGCTGGCAGAGCATCTCTCTATCCCTATTATCAATGCCGACTCCCGCCAGATCTTCGCAGAACTCCCTATCGGAACCGCAGCGCCTACTGCCGAACAGCAGCAGCGGGTGAAGCATTATTTCGTAGGAAACCACCACATCGAAGATTATTACAGCGCAGCCCAATACGAGGCCGATGTGATGAATCTCCTGGAAGAAGACGTCTTCAAGAATCACGATGTGGCGCTGCTTACAGGCGGCAGCATGATGTATATCGATGCCGTATGCAAGGGTATCGACGATATTCCTACCGTGCGTGACGACATCCGTACCTGGATGAAACAGCGCCTGGAAGACGAAGGCTTGGAAGCGCTGGTAGAAGAACTCCACAAGATGGACCCGGAGCATTGGGCGATAGTAGATAAGAAGAATCCACGCCGCGTGGTGCATGCCCTGGAAATTTGTCACCAGACAGGCAAGACCTACACTTCTTTCCGTGTAGCCGAAAAGAAGCAGCGTCCTTTCCGCATCATCAAAATAGGCCTGAACCGCGACCGTGCCGAACTGTACGACCGAATCAATCAGCGTGTGCTGCTGATGATGGAGGATGGTCTGGAGGCAGAAGCCCGCAGCATATATCCAAACAAGGGTCTCACCGCCTTGAGAACCGTGGGCTACAAGGAAATGTTTGCCTATTTCGATGGCGAGATAGATAAGGAAGAAGCCATCCGCCAGATACAGTCGCATAGCCGTGAATACATGCGCAAGCAGCTCACCTGGTTTAAGCGAGATACTGAAATCCACTGGTATCATCCCGACCAGCAGGATGAAATCATCCGATTTATCGATGAAGAGATATAAGCGTAAATCGCCCGATAGCATATTCTTTGATGCTATCGGGCGATTTTCATATCATAAAATCCTACATCTCCACCTGATTCACAATCTCACCATCAAACATATTGATGATTCTATCGGCATAATTAGCATCATGCAGCGAGTGAGTTACCATTACGATGGTGGTGCCCTCCTTGTGCAGTTCAGAAAGCAGTTCCATCACCTCCTTGCCATTCTTGGAATCCAGGTTTCCCGTAGGCTCATCGGCAAGAATCAGCTTAGGATGCGGCAAGATGGCACGGGCGATAGCGGTGCGCTGCTGCTGACCACCCGAAAGCTGCGATGGGAAATGCTTGGCACGATGGGATATCGCCACGCGCTCCATCACATCCTCTGCACGCTTACGGCGCTCCTTGCCCGAAACTCCCATATACAGAAGTGGCAACTCGATATTCTCTACCACATTCAACTCATCAATCAGGTTGAAACTCTGGAACACAAAACCTATCATTCCTCTTCTTATCAAGGTGCGCTCACTCTCCTTCAGCGTGCTCACATCCTTGCCGTCGAGCAGATAGCTGCCGCTTGTAGGATTATTCAGCAAACCTATTATATTAAGTAATGTGGATTTGCCACATCCCGAAGGTCCCATGATGGCAACAAATTCGCCTTCCTTCACCTCCAGACTGATATTACGCAAAGCCCAGGTCTCCACTTCCTCTGTCTGAAATACTTTCTTGATATTATTTAATTGAATCATAATCTTTATCGTTTCTTTAAATTCGTATTATACTTTTATACTTTCAAATTACACATTTTATTCCTTAACCAGAATCTCCGAAGGATCCACCTTCATGATTTTACGTACCTGACAGGCAATGATAGCAGCAATGAAGCCAATGACTATCACAACACTCAAACTAACAGGAAAGGCAGGATTGATTTCTACCATATCGAAAGTCTGACTCAGAACGATATGAAACAGCAACATGGCTACCACCGCAAATACCATAGCGATGAGCGTAATCACCAGATAGGTTCTTCCGAAGAGTTTGGTAATATCCTTTGTCAGGGCACCATTCACCTTGCGGATAGCCACCTCCTTCTTGCGGGTCTGCGTATCCAGCATCACCGTACTGAAGATGCTTATCAGGCAGATAGCCAGACTCACGATAGCCAGGATCCACGCAATATTTTGCAATATTTCCAACGCAAACATGCTCCTTGCCATATAGTCACGCAGATTGGATGACATCGGTTTTACCACAGCAGGCTCCAATTTCTGTATCATTCTATCTACAGCAATCTGCATCTCCTTATATTCACCCGGCTTTGCCACAAGAATATAATGCGTGGCACCATAAGCCTCTTTGGGGTCTATGACTATGAATGAGTATATATCAATTTTAAAACTCCCCTGATAAGGTATCGACTGGAACGTTCCGGCTATCTGATACGAATCCATCTCATCTACGGTCAATATATCATTAGGAGCAACATGATATTGGCGCATCTGCTTATACAACTCCTCATTCACCAGAATACATTTCTTCCGGTTTGCCTTCGGCTTCCAATTCACCTTGATCTTGAAGAAATCGAGATAGGAGGTATCTGATGTAATCCGAATTTTATAACTCGTCACATTATTATAGCTAGCATAAGGATCGCCTTGCCAAGCCGCCTTGCTGAACTCCTCGTTCTCTGCCAGCTCGTTAACTTGCAAAACTCCCCAGGCATAAGGAATCCATCGTTCCACCTGCGGTAAATGGATGAGCTTGTCTCTAAGGCGCTGGCCATTTTCTGCCGCATTTGTCTGCAGAAACAGACTCTGCTCGTATGCACGCTCGTCATCAGGTATATGATTGAAATCTGCCATCTTGCCCACCCAGCACAGGAGGCAGAAAGTAACACCCAGGAAGAACATACTGATCATCACCTGCACACCCAGCATCGTATTGCGGAACCAATGGTTATGGCTTCTTCTCATTCCTGATTCGAGTGCTTGCGTACACTTGCAAATGCGACTCAGCACAATCCAGATGATGGCGAGACATAGCATCATAACCACCAGCCCAATCACCAGACTATAGAGATACAGATGACTGATGGTTCCTAACTCGGAGGTGATTTCTGCAAACTGAGGCTTTGCCAGATAATCACAAATCCAGGATCCCATCAATACTGCCACAAAATAAGCCCCCAGCACGATCATCACCACCTCGGTAGCAAACATAGAGAAGAGTTGGAGGCGTGTGGCACCATTGGTAATTCGAAGCGAGATTTCACGTCTGCGCATCCAGAACAGCTGCGTCTGCATCCTCAGAAAACCGATGATGGCAGCCAGCAGAATCAACGAGCCTATCAGATAAGTGATGGAACAAGCAATAGCAACGGTTGAATACTCTTTGCTCAACCGATCTTTCAACTTTTCTGTTTTTACCTTCAGCCCCAATGGTTTCAACCTGCCGTTCACCTCAGCTTTCAACTGCTGTGGCGTGCATCCCTCTTTCAACACCACATACAAATTCCCAGCATAAAATTGATCAGAATCCATATCTTCCAACTCACATGGCGAGTAAAAGAGAGCGGAAATGGATATGTCTGGCTCAGTCAATGATAAGTCTTGATAGACATCAACCAATCTCAACTGATAATTCTGATAATTCCCATAGTTCTTAGTCAAACGAATGCTTGCACCCACAGGATTCTTGTCACCAAAGATTAGCTTTGCCTGCTTTTCGTTGATAATGGCATCATGAGGACCCAGCACCTTTATCTTTTCTCCCGTAATGGCAGAACGGATACCTACAAAGTTGGGATAATGACGATCAAGGGGAACTGCATCCAACTGCATCTTTCTCCTTGTCTTGCCGCTTAGGGTAAACTCAGCCCAGCCGCCTGTTAGCGTACCATTAGGAGCATAAGGTCCCTGCTCTATGCAACGAGGTCCTCCATTCGCCTTCACCGCCCTTACGATATCACCATTGATACGAATTGAATTTTCCGATTGACGTTTTTGGATGGAATCGAACCGGAGGTTATAAACCCTGTCATAATAAGGTTCATGATTTATGGAAGCCATGCGGAAATTCTGCAGAAACGAATGCACCGTGGCAAGCGTCACCATACCGATGGCAAGCGACAGGATGCTGCCCAGAGTCTGCACCTTGTACTTGAGAATGTTGCGCAGGGCAACCTTCAGGTTGTGTAATAACATGTTCATATTTTTTAGTCTTTATATAATTTATTTACGTGAAATATTGAATTTTATTATCTATGATGGATGATGAATTTTGATAATCCAAGATAAAAGTCTATCTCAAATCTATCTCTTTTTCACTGGCGATTTTGGTATATCCGCTTACGATAACCTTGTCGCCCGGCTTCAAGCCGGAAGTAATTTCGAATTGCTGCGGATTCTGTCTGCCAACATTGATATTCACCCGCTGCGCCTTCTTGCCATCGTCAGATACCCGGAATATCCAATATCCGTTGGTCGTTTGGAAGAAATCGCCATTCGGAATCACCAAGGCTTGCTCCGGCTTGCCCAATTCCAACAGCACCCGATAACTCTTGCCCAAACGGATATTGGCGGGAGTCTTGCCACTGAAAGTTAATTCGCAGACAAACTGATGGTCTTTCACCTCAGGAATCACCCGCGATACACGAAGTGGAAACTGATGACCATCATACTCAATATGGGCAGGAAGTCCGGCGATAACGCGGTCGATGTAATACTCAGCCAGCGAAATCTGCAATTTAAACTGGCTCATCACCTTAATCTGTCCGATGCTCGCCCCGGACGAAACCTGCTGACCTTGGGTTACCCCCACATAACTCAGTTGTCCGCTTACGGGAGCCCGAACCACCAACTGCTGGGTGCGGCCCTTCATTCTCAATAATTTCTTGTTGGCTTCCATCCGGTTGGCAGCAATCATCTCGCGCTTCAATCGGGTAGATACGGAATCATGCTTCAGGTTTTGCATCTGCAAGAGCACCTTCTGCCGCTGATATTCGTAATCTTCCTCAGCCACTTCCAGTTCCGCCTTGCTCTTGATGCCCATGCGATATTCCTCCCGGCTCTGCTTGAGCGATTTCTTCAGGCTCGCCATCTGATGCTGGGCATCCAAGGCTTGCTGGCGAAGGTTGATGGTCTTCTGCGTCATCTCTATCTCCTGTTCCTGACAGTTGCGAAGCTTGCTGCTCCATGCATCCTGCTCCTCATCAATAGAATGATAGAGTTCCGGATTCTGAAGCACCAGGATGGTATCGCCCTGCTGCAGCATGGCTCCTTCTTCTGCCACCACCCGTTCCACGAATCCGTTCTCCATCGCATTCACCTGGATGGTCTTGAAGGGTTGCACCAGTCCTTCTACATCTACATACTCCCAGAAAGGAGCCTTCTTTACTTCGGCTATCACCACGCTATCCATATCCACCCTTCGGGTTCCCGAAGTAACTATCAGGAAAAGGGCATAGACCAGGATGGCGATGCCTGCTGCACCCGACAGGATAGGATATCGGTAGCGGATATACCACGGTTTCGGTTGTTTCTTTATATCCATATTATTCTGCTGTTATTCATTATTCTATAGGAAGTTCTTCCTTCAGTTCTTTATTGTGTTCGAAATCGAATCCCGTCATACTTCGGAGCGTATAGTAAAGACTCCAATAGGTCTGCATGGTCGAGATGTAATTGCGCCGGGCTGCATCTTTCTCGCTGATGGCTGCATTCAGGTCGAGTATCGAGTTGCGGCCCATGATGTAGAGTCGGCGCGCCACCACATGTCGCTTCTCGGCACGCTGGTCGGTGAGCGATGCCACATGCACCTTTCGGGCTTGCATGTTAAACTGCAACACCAGTTTTTCTACGTTCTGGTAGAAATCCCTCATGCCTTGCTCCACCTGCGTCTGGGTAAGCGCCAACTGCGATTTGGCTTCTCTTATCCTACCCTTTCCCCGTCCCCAATCCAATATCGGAAGGGCGATGGTGATTCTTGCCGATTGCTGACTCATCGGACTGCGATAGGCGGCACCGATATCTGCTCCCGTCTGCGAGAGTCCAAACTGCATATAGAGATCCGCCTTCAATCCTGCATTGGCACGAGCCTGCGCCAACCGGCTTTCGCTCTCCTTCTGGATACGACGGTAATAATCGGGATCCGGACTGTTCAGCAAAGCCCAATCTATCGCCCGTTGCAAAGGAACCTCAAAAGCAGGCACCTCTTCCGGCATCACCAGACTGATGTCCTGCGATTGTTCCAACCCCAAAAATGAACGGATGGTCTGCATCTTCTCTCGCAGTGCCACCTGAGCATCCATCACATTGGTCTCCTCGTTCAAACGGTTGATTTCCAGCTGTAGCATCTCGTTTTCCGAAATCGTTCCATTCTCATATCGCCCCTTCGCCATCTGATAAAGCGTATCAGCAGAAGCAAAGTTCTGTTTTGCCATCTCCCATTCTGCCTGCGCCGAAGCCAGACCGAAGAAATGCTCACAGGCTTTTGCCGAAACAATCTCCAGCGTTTCGGCATATCGCTTCTTGGATTCCCGGAACCGGATAGGTTCTATTCGGCGATCCCATTTCAGCGAGTTATAGCCAAAAAGACTCTGCTCGTAGCCCACGATAAAGGGTTGACTGCTATAGGCGGTTATCTTGTTATGCAATTCATCCAACCGGTTGAGCGAACTCTTCACAAAAAGGCTACCACCCGTCAGGGAGATATTCTGGTTGATTTTCAGAGTAAGGTCGGCACTCAACTGATCTTGCTTCAGAAAGAGAGCCGTACCATCCGACTGGGTTATCTTGTTCACCTCCTTATTAATATAAGGTGAAGATGAGAGGGAAAGCGAAGGCAGATAGTTGGCCTGATGATACCGATAAGCCCAGTAAGCAGACAGAAAGGTATTGCGGGCACTCTGCACCGATGGCGACTGCCGCTGCGCCATTGCAATGGTAGCCGCCAGGTCGAGCTGCAAAGTGTCGGCTTGAACATTCAGGGCTGCAAGCGCCCATACTATGAATAGATAATTCTTTTTCTTCATGATGATTTCTTTTGCAAAAACTAACACAAAAGCTATGCCACAAAGATAAAGATATGGTTATCAAGAAGATAAGAAATTTCGGATATAAAAAAAGCGTGCGAAACCGTGCGAAACCGCACGAAATGTGTGCGATTTCGCACGGTGCGCACATCCTCAATATGATAGGCATCCGTCTCTATCAGGCAGGAAGCACCACACTAAAGGTGGTTTTATCGCCTGGTTTCGAAGAAGCGGTGATGGTTCCACCATGCAGGGTTACTATCTGCTTGCAGATACTCAACCCGATGCCCGAACCGCTCGTCTTGGTAGTAAAGAACGGCACGAAAATGCGCTCCATCACCTCCGGCAGGATTCCCTTACCATTATCAGTAATAGAAATGATGAAATCGCGCTTGTTGCTCGAAAGATGAGTGGTAAGACGGACATAAGGAATCTGATTTTGAGCAGATTCAGCCTCATCGGAAAGATCTGCAGCCTCATCATTCACTCGATTCTCCACAGCTTCCTGCGCATTCTTCAGCAGATTAATCAGCACCTGTTCTATCTGCGAACGATCCATCAGCAACCTCTGGTCTTCATTTTCTATCTCATAATGGAATATCGAATCCGGATAAAGATGCTGCAAATCTGTCACCAGATCACCAATCCTCACATCCTCAAACTGAGGTTTCGATATGCGTTGCAACTTGCGATAGTTCTCCACAAACTGCAGCAAGCCATTGCTCCTTCGGTTAATGGCCTGCAATGCCATCAGCAGATCATCATGCTCCAGCGTATCCTGCTCCACCCCTTCGCAAAGCGTATCTGCCAAAGAGATGATAGGAGTCAGCGAGTTCATGATTTCGTGGGTCAATACCCTCACCAGCTGCTGCTGCGCATCCGTTTCATTCTTCTGAATCACCGGTTGCACATTCTGCAAGGTATAAAGGCGATAGGCAAAGCCCTTATTAAAGAAGTTGACCACGCTCAATACAAAGTCAGCCTTCCCCGCATGCTGATTTCCGGCATCCCAAGCCTTCTTGCCAGCTGCCCCCTCGCTGATCTTGGTCTCCAACTGTACCAGTTTCTGCAATCCCGGCTTCAGCTGCATCATCATTTCCGGCAGCGTCTCATCCAACACCTGCAAGTCGTGCAAGTGATGAATCGAAAAACCGCAGAGTCCATCCACGGCAGCCCGATTCATCCAATGCACCTTTCCCTGTTCATCCGCCACAATGAGAAAGGCATTGATGGTATCGAGCATCGTTCCGAAATACTGGTATTTTGCTTCCTGCAGCAAAGTGGTTTCCCGAAATTCATTCACCACTTCGTTAATCTGCTCTGCAAGATTCCGCTCTTCTCCCCTCAGATGATCCAACGAATACTGAAGCGAGAAGTCACGGGTGCGGATAGCCTCAATCAGTTGGCGCATCCGCTCATTGCTCTTATGATTGAATAAGTTATTGACGATTGACATAATTTCTAAAATTTCCGTTTTTTCTATCAAAAGAAACTGCTTAAATCCCCACACGCCCTGAAAGGGCAGAAGCTCCTAGCCCAGGGCAACACCCTGGGTTTTAACAAGATATATCCCTACGCCCTGAAAGGGCAAAAGCTTTAAACCCCGAGTTTGTCGATTTTCCTGTAAAGGGCGAAACGGGTAATACCCAGCAACTCTGCGGCCTGTGTAAGATTTCCATTGCTCAAGGAAATGGCACGTTTGATGGCTTCACGCTCCAAGGTCTGAAGATTGAGCGAATCAACCTTTATGGAACCTGATGAAGAACTTGATGAAGAAGAGCCCAATGCCACCACAGAATCCTCCAATCTGATATCCTCGGCAGCCAGTTCCGTCTTATCCCCCAACACAATCGCCCTCTCGATGCAATGCTGCAGCTCTCTTACATTCCCCGGCCAGGTATGTTTCAGAAGTTTCTGTTTGGCAGATGCACCCAGCACCACATCACCCACACTATATTTTCCCGAATAAATCTTCAGGAAATATTCTGCCAGCAGAACGATATCCTCTCCACGTTCATGCAGCGGCGGAAGATGCAGTTCAATGGTATTCAACCGATAAAAGAGGTCCTGCCGGAATGTTCCTTTTCCCACCTTCTCACGCAGAGGGACATTCGTAGCCGCCAGAATCCTCACATCTACCTGGCTCACCTTATTGGAACCAATGCGCTGAGTCTCCCGCTTCTCAATCACCGTCAGAAGTTTCTGCTGCATCGGCAGGTTCAGATTTCCAATCTCATCCAGAAAGAGAGTACCGCCATCTGCCGTCTCAATTCGTCCTTCCTTCGCATTCCTGGCATCCGTAAACGCTCCCTTCTCGTATCCGAAAAGTTCGCTTTCGAAAAGATTCTCAGGGATACACCCCAGGTCGATATTCACAAACGGCTTTCTTGCCCTGTCTGAAAGCAGATGCAAGGCATGCGCCACCACATCCTTTCCCGTACCATTCTCTCCAGTAATCAATACGTTGGCATCCGTAGCCGCCACACGCATCATCTGCGCTTTCAGTTCCTTCATGGCAGGGCATTCGCCAATCATTCTCGCAAACACATCTTCAGAAGAAGCAATAGACTTGGACTCAGAACATTGATTCATATTCAGATTCTGATACATATTCTGCTCCGACTCCTTTTCGTGCAAATCCGAAGAATCCAGATTCCTTTCCCTGCTCAATTCCACGGCACTCTTCACCGTATCGAGCAGTTTATTCCTATCCCATGGTTTCGGAATAAAGTCGATGGCTCCCGCCTTGATAGCCCTCACCGCCTTCTCCGTATCCACGTAAGCCGTGATAAACAGCACCACGCTCTTAGGGTTATGCGCCAGAATCTTCTTCAGCCATTCATACCCCTCTTCGCCACTGATGGCATCCCGATGGAAGTTCATATCGAGCATGATGACATCAGGCATGAACGAATCCATCATTCCGATGATTCGCTCAGGCGTATTGATAACTCTGATACCCTCCACGTATGGTCTCAAAAGCATATTGAGCGACAAGAGAACATCCTCATTGTCATCCACTATCAGTATCTTTCCTTTTTTCTCCATTGCCATCATTTTTAATTATTTTGCCCACAAAGTTACTGCAAAAAAACGAGATAGCTTCGAAAAAAACATCATTTCTTCCAAAATTCTAAACAAAAGCGGTCTCCCAACGGCTATATTCCGATATTTTAAAGAAATAACGAAGAAATTTCCGAAAATATTTGGTGATTTCAAAATTTCGCTTTATCTTTGCACTCTAGTTATCAAGAAATCTCGGGGTTGACTGGATTTGACGGCGAGATGAAATGGTACGTAAGCATGCGGAGGCTCGTTGGCTACCTCCTAAATCCTAGTGAACAAAAAATTAATTGGCGAAAATAACTACGCTCTCGCTGCTTAATCGAAGTACAGTAGATTAGCTTTATTCCGGCACAAGGTGCTGGAACGGGACATCGCTCAACGGATGTAGTTCCGAATCTTGTTGATCAAGCGGTGCAGGCAAATCGGAAATAGTTCATGTACGCCTCGTTGCATGGATGAAATTTTAGAGGATAAGGGTATGATTGGTGGTCTAGGTCTTGTCATACCTCGAAAATTGAAGGCTGGAATAAGCATGTAGAAAGCGTATGGTTTCCTTGTGCGGACGAGGGTTCGATTCCCTCCAGCTCCACCCTACCATTAGAGAAGTCGCTGATTTTCAGCGGCTTCTTTTGTTTTAATTAGCACTTCTATGGGCATGGTAAGCGATACAAGCCGCATTACGCATCATCAGTACTATCATAGCGACCTATCAGTAACGTCTTTGCGCCTTGTAAGTACTATCGTTGTAGCATCAGTTTTACGTTAAAAGTCTTCGGAGTAACCTTTACTTGTTGCCGGAAGAATTAATGTTATAAGCCGGGAAAGCCTATACTTTCAGCTGCACAACAGCTGTTGTGCGCTTGCATAACAGCTGATATGCGCTCGCCCAACACCTGTTATGCAAGCGGATATCAGCTGGTGGGCGATGAATTGTTGGATATAAGTTCTGTGTATATATATGAACGAGCTGAATCTTTTCATTCGAAGATAAAGCTATCTAGGGCACAAACAGAAGCATAAATTCGTGTTCAAACGTCAGCTCACAGAACTGAATGGTCAGGAGATTTATCTTCGCAAGGAGCAGCAGATTGCAGGAAGCAACCAATTTAAGAAATTGGATGATATTCCTTATAAGATCAGCGTCTTGTTTGATGCAGAATTCTAAATAATTCTTCATTCGCCATCGAAGCCTATTTCATTTGGAACAGAAGGAATCTTTCTCAGCAACAAGTGTTATTTTTGTCAATACTTATAACCAAATTTTGCATACTGGTAAACTTGGAATCTAGCAACAAAATAGGGAGTTTTGAGCATCTCAAATTCCCTATTTTCTGCTTCTAACTAATCGAATACCCTATAGTTGTACGACTATAAAGTTGTAGTCGTACGACTATATAGGCTATAGTCGTACAACTGTAGAGTTATAGTTGTACAACTACAGGGGTTATAGTCGTACAACTATAGAATTCCTATTTCAACGCTATTAACTAACAAAATCATAATCCTTTGATTATTAACATATTACCATTTTCTTCCATATTTTCAATATTCACAAAGAAATAAGAATCGTTTGAAAATACGAGAATCTCAGCAAGGGAAATGTATAAAAATAAAACGACCCGCACATTTGAGTGTACCCATATTGACACTGATAGCCATTTTCAGCTTTGCAGTGTCAATCAGATATTCTATTGTTCAATACTTCCACCCAACTTGGCTTCCCATTCCTCTATTGTTGGCATCGTTCCCTCTAACTTTTCTGGATAGAATTTCTCCAAGTCATATTCTGATATTGCAATTGGCTGGCTACTTGATTCCAAAGCATATTGGGCTTGAATGCGGTCTTTTTCCTTGCAGATAAGTATGCCTATTGTTGGGTTGTCTCGACCCTCTTTACGAAGAAGATGATTGCAAGCTACTACATAGCCGCCAAGTTGCCCGACATCAGCAAAGGTGAAGGATCCTATCTTGACTTCCAAAACTATATAGCATGACAAATTCAAATTGTAAAAGAGCAAGTCGATAAAATTCTCTTTCTCTCCAATCTGCAAACGGTATTCCTTGCCTACGTATGCAAAACCTGTACCCAGCTCAGTTAGGAACTTGGTGATGTTGTTGAGCAAAGCATCTTTGAGAATACGCTCATTATATGGCTTGGTAATGCCTGCAAACGCAAAATTGTATGGGTCTTTTGTTATTTCTTGTACCAAATCACTATCGACATCAGGTAATGTTCGATTAAAGTTACTCAATGCTTTCCCTTGTCGTTCATACAGAGATGAGTCTATGAAATTATGAAGGACATTTCTACTCCAACCATTTGCCACTGTTTGACGGGCATAGAAAAGAGCCTTTTGAGGCACTGTTAAAAACTTATCTATCAATAGCATGTGATGTCCCCATGGAATGGAGAATATATCTTTTTCTAATTGGTCAGCAAGTTGCTGATTAATTTCAAAGCTACTATTTTTTGCCCTATGTTGAGATGAAAAATCCTTCTTCTCTAATTGGTCTGCAAGTTGCTGACCAATTTCTGTATATGGTAGGTACATACAATAAAAATTCTTCATGTATAGAAGATTCTTCGGCGAGAAGCAAGTTGCCAAAGGGTTTGCTTCTTTTAAATCCTTGCTAAGATTTTTATAGAACTTACTACCCCATCGAGCCTCTGCTTTAAGGGCAACAATGTCTCTACCCAAACTCCAATAGAATTTGAGCATTTCTGTATTGACTTTCACCGCAGCCTTTATCTGGCTCTGGCGATAACGCTTGCATAGTTCCTTGATCCATTGCAAGTAATCTTTGTCCAATATGTTTGTCGGTTTATTCATACCTTTATTCCTTTCCACATTACTATTAAAGCTTATACAGCCCAACAGCTTCATAATCTCATTCTCCAAACAATGACTTTCTGTGAATTGTTGTACAAGCGTAGTTTTATAAAATGCAAATATAGTGATTTCTTTTAATAAATATCTGATTCAAGGCTAATCTTTAACAAGATATAACAAAGAAAGTTTGAGTAGTTACTTACAAACAATATAAAAATAAAACGACCCGCACATTTGAGCATCGTTGAGAGGCTTGGCGGGTTCTAGCGGGTACAAAGGTACGAAAAATATTCGAAACCTGCAATTTTTAAGGAGTTTTTAATCTTGCAAGAATATATAAAACACAGAGTCAACTTTAAAAAGCCCTAAATTATATTTTTGTCTTTGTACCTATTGATATCCATAGGAACAATATCGTAAAAAGATTTTTCAAGTAAAAACTATAATGTAAAATACTACATACTTTATATTTCTATTCTTACTCAACATAGTCTATTTAGAAAGGAAGCACACCCATCAACAAAAATGTTTGTTAAAAATTAAAATAAGTACGCAACAAATTTGTTTATTTCGAAAAAAAACTCTACCTTTACACGGTAAATTTTAAAATATAACAATTATGATAGACAATCCTTCATACAACGGTATTGGTTCTTACTCAAGGACCGTACTTCGAACAACTCGCAAAGAGGCAGAAGACCGAGTTACAATCCAACGTTCAACACCATCTACTCCCTCTCCACGAGGACATGCTTAAGAATTATGTTTGATTATAAAGACGCTCAATTTTATACAGATTATTTTTCTTCTCTAGAAGGTTTTTCTGTTCTTGAGGAGTTTAAAGTATCAGAGAATAAGGATGAAAAGAATCTTTATGTTGGTAGCATAGAGGTTCTGAATACGATTCATCCTTTGATTCTTCGTGTTGAAATTCCTTTTATGTTTCCACATGCCAAATTGGTTTTTCGAACAAAATCACTTAGTGGCTATCCGCATCTGATACATACTGGTAAAGTCAATTATGGAGATTGGTTTTGCCTCAATACTCCTTTTGCCGAAACTCCAGAAGAGCAACTCAAACAGGAAATTACAAGATTAAAGGAGTGGATTTCTCACCAGATGCGTGAGGATCTTCCTCCAGTAATCAAAGATAGTTCGGTCAAAACCGCATTAGCCTTTGCAAATGCTTACGAATGGGAAAATCTTGATGAAGTAAAGGAGTTCAGCTCTAAAGCAATGCTTACTTTCGTAGGGGATTTTCATAATAACCCTGACTATTTTAAGGAGAACCTTGGCTATATCCACTGTATAAAAACTCCTGACAATAGGTTTTATGCCGTCGAGAATGAGGCGATTTGTAATTACAAACTTCCATATATCATTGTTGATCAAACTCCAGAATCATCTGAAACACTATCTGATTTTGTTCGTTTGATGGAGCAATATGAATGGGATGATAAAATATGCAAGCACCTTTTGCCAGAATTGAATATATCTAATGGATGGCAAAAAAGTAGCAGCCAGCCCATAGGAAGCAAAAAAGACTTTACAGAACCTGATGCTTTAAAACAATTAGAGCAACTTATTTCTGAACTTCAACAAGAGAGTTCATATCTTCCACAAGCCGAAGGCATTAGAATAGGAAAGAATCAATCTTCGAGAGAAGTAAAAAAAATAAAAGTTCTTCCTTCACAAAAACAAGTATTGTTAGATGAGATAAGTTCTATTAAAGAATCTGTCATTAAGAAGCATGGCTATAATTCCTACCAAGGATTTAATATCCCAGATGAGACAAATATGACAGACGAAGAACTTGAAGAACAAGCTTATCTGGAATATATGGCAACTGATATCATTCCTTATGAATGGCATCATTTTGCATTTGGAATTAAGCATAACGATGGTATCGCATGGTATATACTCTTTACAAACATTGCATCCGGTAATTTTGAAAGTGTTTCATTCGATCTGGCATTGAAGGGATTTACTATACGAAAAATATCCTCTTATCCTCTAAATAGGTTAGGAACTCAAGTAATAACCAAAGAAATGTATTTTGGCAGAGGAGCTTTTTCACAGTTGCTTAATTCGAAAAAGATTGCTATCGTGGGGCTGGGGGCTATAGGATCAATGGTGGCTAGTTCTTTAGCGCACTGTGGTGCATCTAAAATTGGACTTTGGGATTTTGATATTGTAGAGCCTGGTAATATTTGCAGGAGTTCCTATACTTTAGGTAATATTGGCGAAAATAAAGTAAGAGCCTTAGCATCTGTTATTAAATCCATCAATCCTTTCATTAAGGATCTGAGTATACATGGTTATTGGTGTTCTGATGGTGCTAATTATAACGAGTTTATAGGAGCCTCATTCTATGCCAATGTGAACTACAAGAGTCAAGAAGAAGCTATAAAAGAACTTGATGGTTATGACCTTATCTTGGACTGTACGGGTAGTAATGAGATGCTTCATTTTTTGAGTTATGCGGCTTCGAATAGGGAGATTATCAGTATGTGTATAACTAATCATGCCAATAATCTGCTTTGTATCTCCAGCAAAGATGGTAATCCGTTTGAGCAACGTAAGATCTATCTTTCAAGAATAGAACAGGATACAAAGAACTTCTATGTTGAGGGGGAAGGTTGTTATTCCCCGACTTTCCTGGCAAATAATTGCGATATCGCCTCTTTGGTCAATCTGGCACTTAGAGATTTGAACCTCAATATGGACAAAGGTCAGTTAATGCATTCTACCATCTATTCATACTCTGATCGTGGAATCGTTGCTGATCGTATATCAACCTATCAACTTGACGGTTATGATATCCTATTGAATGTTTCAACCGAGACTCTGTATGATGCAGAAGAAATGAACGATTCTCCTGACGGAGCTATTGGTTATATTTTCGGTTCATATAGCAAAGATGGCAAACAGGTTATGATAACTCATATTGTCGATGCATGGAATGCCAAAGAACTTCTGACAGATGCGTTTAAAACGTCAAAAGGTATAATTGATTATATTGGCGACTATCGCTATTCTGGCGAAGAACCAGAAACTTATAGTGCATCTTCTTTTGAACTGATGGCATCAAAAGCAGAAGATGATTCTATCAATACGAACAACCCATTGTTAGCTGTAAGGAATCCAGATGGTTCGCTCTCTTTTTTCCTATACATTAACAATGAGTTGGTTAAGTTTAGCCAAAAACTCTAACGGCGTCTTTTTGATTTATTATTACTGCGAATGTTACTTCCGTGGCATTCGCAGTATTTCTTTCCGCTTCCACATGGACAAAGTTCACCTGCTGCAATATTGACAGGTCGATACACCTTTTGACTGCTGACACTATCTGTCTTCTCATCTTCTTCCTCGTTGGTATTGGACTCATTTCTAATATCAAATGGTATCGAAACATATTGGAGTCGTCTGAGAATGATACGGTGGATATCTTTCGTCATTTTAGAGTACTTGTTGTCAAGCATCTCTATCTCTGCTCTATCAAGATTACCCATCATATAAAGAACAAATGTTTTCCACTCCATGTCGTATACTTGAAGTATAACCTGTCTTTTGTATTCCTTACAGAAATACTCAAAACTTGCAATGGTTAACTCTACTTCCAACTTGATGGCAAAAGTATGCATAGACTCCGAAAATGGGATAAAAACTTCTGTTCTGTTAGGATTGTTATTGGTACTTCTTGTAACCAGTTCTTTTGTCTTGTGGTATAAAGACATAAGATGGTTGTTTATTACTTCTGTACTTACTTTTGAATCTTTGGTAATATCATTAACAATCCTGTCAGCTACATCTGCACAGAACAAAACAGCATTTCGCTGTTCATAGAATTTTTTCCTTTGAGGAGCAATAATATCATCCTTGCGAGCTGTTTCCTTTCTGCGATTTTTAAAAAAGTTTTCACGGTTCAACTGTGCTTTGTGAAAATATTTTCTCACCTCATCTGTAGAAATCTCATCAGTAGAATATGAAGCTCCCAAGTGTTCAAGAGAATCTAAATCTTTTTGATTCAGATTTTTTAGAATCTGATCTTCTAGAGATGCAAAAAAGACTGAAGAACCTGGATCTCCTTGTCTGCCGGAACGTCCTTTAAGCTGTCTGTCAACTCTGACGGATTCAAAAAGGTCTGTACCGATAACCATGAGACCACCAGCTTTTATTGCATCAGGCGATGGTTTTATATCAGTACCTCTTCCTGCTACACTTGTTGATACGGTTATTGCGTTTCCGAAGCCAGCTTTGGCAATGGTATCTGCTTCATCTTTGATGTTTTTTGCATCCAGTTTTCTATAAGTAATCCCTAACTTATCCAGTTTCGAACACAGTTGTTCTGAACGTTTGATGGAAATACTTCCGACCAAAGTTGGACGTCCTGCTTTCTTATTATCTGTTATGGCACGAATAATGGCATCATCTTTAAGTTGAGCAGATTTGAATATGCGTAAAGGAGAATCTTTACATATTAATGGTTTATGTGTTGGCAATGTAGCGCAGTGAAGATTATATATCTCCTTAAGTTCATCTTCCACAGGCATTATGGTTCCTGACATACCTGCTATTTTATAATATAATTTAAAGTAGTTTTTCAACGAAATAACAGCCATTCCATCAGAATCGTCTTGAACCTTTACTTTCTCTTTAATTTCAATAGCCGTATGTAATCCATGTTCCCATCTATTTCCCTCTTTGATGCGCCCAGTATGAGAATCTATAATCTTTACTATATCGTCTTCAACGATATAGTAAACATCGCGTTCGTATATCGTCAATGCAAGAAGTAATTGGTAAAATACATTTTGAAGGTATATTCTATTTAGCACTTCCGCCTGCTTATCTTGCGACAGAGTGTCGAAATCTTTTATTTCATAGGTGCGTCCTACAGAAAAAAGATCAGGTATGCTTTTTTTAGAAGACAACCATTGCTTACCTTCTTGTGTAAACCATGCTGTTTTTCCCAATCTATCTATCTCATAAAGTTTTGAATCTTTATATCCTATTAATTCAACAATCAATGGATAGTTTTCTTTAAAAATATTCCCTGCATTATAGGAATTTCCTCCTATTATGTGTGGCTCATCCGCATCATCTATTAAAATGGAGTCAAGTTCGTCAATAATAGCATAATTATGGTTTTGCTGAACACATTCTTCAGGTTTAATAGCAATATGGTCATAGAGATAATCAAATGTAAATGACGAATGCATTCCGAAAGAAATATCAGATTTGTATGTTTCCTTACGACGTCTGTCATAGCGATTATAATATTCAATACAATCTGCGGAAAGACCATAAAACATATATAGAGGGCGAGTGGTTTCAAAATCTCTCTTTGATAGATAATCATTTACTGTTATCACATGGACCCCTTCATGTGATAAGGCATTTAAAAATACGGGCAGCGTAGCAACAAGAGTTTTACCTTCTCCAGTTGCCATTTCCGTAGCATATCCATAATGGAGCAGAATGCCACCTAGTAGTTGCTCATCATAATGAACCATATTCCAGTTATAAGGAACTCCCATAACATCCCAATGATTTTTGTATATAGCAGTTTCTCCTAATATCTCTACGAAATCATATTTTTCTGCTAAATATAAATCATTTGATGTGGCTTTTACTTCTATATTTCCCAAGGAGAAACGCCTTGCAGTTTCTTTTACTAAAGCATATACTGATGGAAGGCTTTTGTCTAGAGCACAGGTTTTATCTTTTTGTTCATTTACAAACTGTTCTAAATAGAAATATCTCATGCGCAACTCATCATTTGTAAGAGAATGAAGAGTTGCATATTCGCAATTAATTGCTTCAACAGTTTTCTTGAATTTATCTAATGACTTATTCATATTTTACATACGCTGATTTTAAATCACTAATAGTTAATCTTTGCCCTGATTTGGCACAGGTAACATCAACTCTTAAGCTACCATTGTCGTCAAGATGCATGGAAAACTTTACAGGAAGATACTCTTCAGAAGTACCTCTAGCGACTTGCATCAAATTGGCTTCTTTTATTAGCTTCCATTTCTCTGCTTTATCTTGAGGATTACCATAGATTAGAAGGCAAGGGAATTCTTTCCCATGCTTACTATCAAAGTAGAGTTCAATTTCTGAAGACTGATATGGTAAAGTTTCTCCAGCTTTTATAAATGGATCAAATATAACCTGATCATTAGCATCAATAGCTTGAACTCCGATGGCATATTTGGCATAAGGAGTTTTCTTTATCTCAGTTCGAATAACTTCTGTTTTAGTTTCAAATATTCGTTTTACCGGTTTATTTTGAACTTCACAGATTCGTTCTATTTCATAATTTAGCTCCTGATAATCAATGTCATCTCTTTGTTCAAGATCTTCCCATGATAGACGTATGCATGATGATTTTAATGATAAAGCTTGTTTTAAGCGTTGAAATTCAGAGGTGTAGCCGTTTACAATCTCTGGATTATCGGATATGATAATGTTTTCGACATTACGAGTCTCAGCATAGTAAGTCCAATTATAAGATCCGGTAATAGCAATCTTATCATCAATTACACAGAATTTATGATGCATAAAACCGATATCGGCTCCTGCAATGCGTAATTTACCGCCCAATTTGATTAATTCATTGAAATCTGGTGCATAGTCCATGTAGTTGATAGCATTGTCCAGGAGCACTAGCTCTACATCTACATTTCTGTTCAATGCATCTAAAAGTGCTCCAAACAATTCACTACTTGTAAACCAAGCCATAGCAACTTGAATCTTGTCAGTTGCATTATTTAGAAAAGGAATTATCTTATTTCTAATTTCTGAAAAACATGCTAGTTCCATATATTATTTATTATGAGTTTGTTAATGCTCCGTTAGTATATTTTTATAACAACAGCAAGTTCTCTTGACAAGAGTAATTGAACAAGAGCATCTGCATGTTGGTATTCCTTTCGGAATGGGATAAGACTATTCATAAAAGAATGAGTTTAGATTATTCAAAATGTATAAAAATAAAACAACCCGCACATTTGAGCATCGTTGAGAGGCTTGGCGGGTACTAGTGCTGCAAAGGTACGAAGATTATTCGAAATCTGCAAACTTCTGGGGATATTTTTTATCTTTTGCTTTAATTTACCCGATTTTCCACAATTCCTCGTTCTCCCACCCCTCTGGAAATCCCATTGGTGCAGGATCGACAAGGGGGAAAGCCGACAACAAATTGCGTAACTTCTGCCCCATATCATTATTGGGCGAAATTGTATCCAAGAAATACTTAATAATACAAAGATCATAATAAACTCGCAAAGGATTGGAAGGTAATATTATCCAAGCATGAGTAGTTCGACGTGGATTCATCGGTGTCAGAGTATTCTGCTTGTTCCAAACACGAGCATGATGACAGCAGGCATTTCTCGTTACGGTAATAATCGTCATCCAAGAAACGAATACTCGAAGTTGCAAACCAAAGCGCTGGGCTATTTTCTTTTTAACTTGCGAATCTTTGAGATTAATAAAGATGTTAGTCATAACACCCAAAGGAAGAATCTCTGCAAGAATCCAAGCTGGCGGATATGGATCAGAATAAGTTTGTTTAAAATGAACTATAAATTCTTCATGCGATTTATCTATCTCATGACTAATCAAAGCAAGTGTCTTCTGAAACTTATTTGAATCTATAAAGTAAGAAGCATTCGTCATCCAGAAGCTATCTCCAAACGCTGATGTACACTCATCAACGATAGCTGTACGAACGGCTATCTCGATTTTCTCGATTTCATTAAACATAAACAGACGAAGCTTCTTGTCAAAACGATACAGCATCATGACCTGTCGGAAACTTGCATCTGTCTTGAACCGATGCTCTGACTTGGGAACTAAAAGCAATGGATACATATATGCTGAAAGGCGATAATAATTTATCGTCTTTAGGTACTGTTCTGCTTTACCGGGATTATCAATAGCAAGTCCTCTTGACAAGAGTAATTGAACAAGAGCATCTGCATGTTGGTATTCCTTTTGAAATGGGATAGGACTATTCATAAAGGAATGAGTTTAGAAGGTTCAAAATGTATAAAAATAAAACGACCCGCACATTTGAGCATCGTTGAGAGGCTTGGCGGGTTCT